>JACCDP010712135.1_pt1 | contig 11773 bp, 7 predicted proteins | sample 7445841 | NCBI WGS metagenome assembly JACCDP01 (sample SAMN15323441, study PRJNA562643) | freshwater metagenome | isolation source: river surface water | place: USA:Blue River Watershed | collected 2017-08-17
ATTTCGATTTATTTAAATTTCAGTTCATGTTCCAATTGTAAAAGAATTTCTCATCAGCTATATGGTAGTATATTGAGCGCTGCAGTAACTGCTTTTTCCAACTTAAAAAAGTATGATTCGGCTTTAGCAGTTAATCGAAAAGTTATTGCAGTTTTTAATACTACAAATGATCTTTTCTCTCGTCGATATGCGTTAAAGAGTCGAATTGAAGGCGTGCGAATATTGATGTATATGAACCGCTTTTCAGAGGCGGAGCAAGAAGCGAATGATATAATTCGCGAGTGCAACAGCAACCTCACAGATTTTACTGAAGAACTTGTCAATGCAATGTTGGCTAAAACAGAAAATTACGATGCGCAATCTAAATTGAATGAATCCATTGCAACCTTATTGAATCTCAATGATATAATGCAAGAACAGGACATAGATCCGCACTCGATTTTCTTTAGAAAGAGAATTCGAGTTGTCTCAGAACTTTCGAAACATTCCAAGTATATCTCAGATGCAAAGAATCAATTAACCTATGCATTGTTGGCTGTTGAGCTTTTAAATAAAAGTAATATAAAGGATTACACAGGTGCTATCAATTATTTGGATTTATGCGAGGCTTACTTTGAGTTCGGTGATACTTTGGCTTCTTACAAAGCTTTTCAAAAAGTACTTGATTGGAATACGAAAATTTATGGTAACAATACGCCCTTCAATATTTTTCCATTTTACAGTTATTCTTTATTAATATCAAATTCGAATTTTGCACTTTCGATCAAACTGGCAAAACAGGGTTTGATGCTCGCCGAAAATACTGTAAACTATTTCATGGGCTCAGAAGATTTATATAAAACTATTGCCAATGTTTATTCCAACCCTAATTGGGATAAACGTAATTTGGATTCGGCCATGTTTTATGCTAAAAAATATGAATCATTTATGCGAAGAAAAAGAGCCTTAACAGATACGGATCAACTTAACGCCCTTAACTTATATGGATTCATCTATATCATGTTCGATAAGCCAAGGGAGGCAATACCGTTGTTACTCGAACAAAAGTCACTCATTAACCGAGGTTACGGAAGGCAAAACCATTTATATCGATCGGTACTTCATAGCTTGGCGTCCACATACAAACAACTGGGTAATTTTCCTGAATACGAGTACTATAAATTGGAATTAGCAAAGTGTTGGAAATTATACTTGAAAGATAACTTTATATCCATTGTAGGAAATATACAAACCAATCAAATGCTAATCGACGCAGTTGAGCTTTCGATAATGGAATTATTAGTAAATAAGGATAAGTTTAAAAATGCGGAATCTTTTATTGTTCCTTATGAAAATTTAATGTTATTGAAAAATATTCATTTGTATTCTTTTCAGGGAATCGAACAATCGTTTGTCAATTCAGAGGAAGATATGCGTAAATTACGTCGCTATAAGTCACTTGTATCAAATTACGAAGCAACAAGCCAAGGTATTGAAATTCTTAAGATTGAACAAGAATTATTGAGTAAATCAAATGAGTTCAAATCTATCAACGAGGGAAAAAATATAGATTTTTCTAAAATAAAGGAAGCCTTAAAGCCGGGTCAAGTATTTATCGATTTTACACGACTATACGTCCCATATTTTAAGGATTTTGTATATGTCGCACTGATAATAGATGAAAGCAGTCAAATGCCGACCTTCCAAGAATGCGGTTTGGAAAAAGAGATTGCGGCCATGAATGTAATTAAGGATATGTCTGGAATATACCAAAAGGTATGGTCTGCCATCGAAAAATTTATTCCTGCAAATACTACAGAAATAATTGTTTGTCCAACTCATGAAATAGAAAAAATTCCATTTGCGGCAATATGCAAATCGAAAATCCCGACTAGTTTGCACGTGAATCAAGAATTAATGCGTGGAGGAAAAAAGGATTCGGTTTATCTAGACTATAATTGCGATTATCTTATCGATCGATATTCGATTCGTAATGTTCAATCTGCCAGGGTTCTTCTAAAAGCAAGCAAGATAATGCCTAAAAACCTTCAAATTCTAGGGGTTGGAGGGGTTGATTTTGAAGGCCCAATTCCTATACAATACAATGGAATAAGTACAAATGTAGAATCATCTGAATTGGATTTGGAATTATTGAGTTCATTAGAAAATTTACCTGATTCGTTGAGAATTTCTGGTTTCAGTGTTTTGCCTAAGACAGAGGATGAAATAAATGCCATTAGTAAGCTTTCTAAAAAGGTAAAATGGTCTATGAATATATTAAAGCAACAAGAAGCGAAGGAATCTAATTTAAAAAAAACACTAAATGACGGTCGTTTTGATATACTGCATATTGCTACACATGGTTTTTCCATTCCTTCTGCATTGAATTCACAATTTGGGGACCCTTTAAGTCGATGCGGATTGATTTTTGCGGGCGCTAATTACAGCTGGGGGAAAAAGGAGAATTCTCAAGCTATGATAAACGCTTTTGGCGATGATGGAATTTTAACGGGGAATGAAGTTTTGAAATTATCCTTGAATGAAACAAAATTAGTTTTACTTTCTGCTTGTCAAACGTCCATCGGTGCAGCACAAGGATTGGAGTCAAACCAAAGTTTAAGTAGAGTATTTCTAATGTCGGGGGTTGATTATGTAATATCTAGCCTTTGGTCCGTTCCCGATAAAGAAACCATGGAATTAATGACGATTTTCTATTCAGATTTAAGTAAATCTTTAGACCCAGTTCTATCATTCGAAAAGGCCCAAAACGAAATGCGAATAAAATATGCCTCAGATCCAGAGAAATGGGCCGGGTTTGTTTTAGTCAGGTAGAGCCTACCGTATCTCTGGGGTTGTGAGCATGAATAAAGGAAAAGTATCAGTTCAATACGAAGTAAAAAAAGGGGAACAAAGCATAGCGAGTATGCAATTACCTATATTTAAAAAGAATTCAACCGCGCAAGAAATCCTAGATGAAGTAACCCTATCGATCGAAAAGGAAATTGAAACCTTGGATAATCGTAAAGAACAATGTGTAAAAAACAATTAACCTATATTGAAATGAAAAAACTATCGAAATACTGCTTTATTATTTTCATGTTACATCTTACATGCATTAATGCACAGCGCGTTGGAGGAGGAAATATTGATACCCTTGCAGAACGTATGAAAATAAAAGTGAATTACCCCTTAACAAGAGGCGAATCATCACTACCCTCCAGCCATTCATTACGAATCTTTGCCCCCCCTGTTCAAAGTCAGGGTTCAACACCATCTTGTATATCTTGGGCCACGGCGTATGCCGGTATGACCATTGTTAAGCGCATAGAGAAAGGTACACTTCAAATAAATCCATTCTCAGCAATGAATTTATACAACCGAGTTCGTCCTTACGACGCACTTTATGATTGCAATGCGGGGAGCATGTTTTCATCTAATATTGTATTAGCTAAAAGCAAAGGGGTAAAGTTTGATGAGGAATATCCAGAATATTGTGAAAATCTATCCAGCAATTTGGCATATACCAATAAGTTGTATAACTATGAAGATTTAACTATTACTGCTTGGAATATTAAATACGCCATTGCAAGAAATCGACCTGTAATGATCGGTATGAAAATGTACTCAGGTGAATATTGGGGAACCATGTCCTATCATGAAACAGGGATTTGGGATGGTACCCATACGGGTAATTTAGAATGGAATCATGGTATGCTGGTAATTGGGTACGACGATAACATTGCGGGAGGTGCTTTTTTGGTGATGAATAGCTGGGGTACCGATTTTGGAAAAGATGGCTTTTTTTGGCTTAAATACAAGCATGTAGTGAACGAATTAGTATGTGCATACGCGATGATTCCCAGCGTGGATAATTCGCGTTTTATTACCGGTGGAAATACAAGAGGAGGTGAAGCTTTGAAATCATTACCCAAAATCACCCCGCTTGAATCGGTTAGCGATAGCATGAATCCTATACCTTTGACATCAACACTTACCCTTCAAAATCGATGTGGAGCCTCGGTCCGAGTAGCTATTGGACAACGAGGCAATGCAACAAACTATTCGAAGGGTTGGTATGTACTCGCGGCGGATGCAGATCAACAACTTTCGATTAACGCCCAAGATTCTTTGTTTTTATTAGTGGATGCGGCTAATATGAAACTTGATAACGCAAACTACGCGTTTTCGATTAATGAAAATATGGCTTTTGAATATCGAACCAGCACATTCCGTACACAAGAAAACTTTGTTTTTCTTGGTAATTCCGATGAAAACAATCCATTTATTCGAGTGCAGTGCGAAAACGCATTAAACCCTTTGATTAAGGTCCATTTAACCAAAGATTGTGATACCACATCGATGGAATTTCGAAACATACATTGGAATGGAAAAGACTTGTTGTATGATTCAATAACCTTAAACGAAATTAAACCAGACTCTGAGGGTAAGTATATCGTCTATTTGTCTGGCAAGAAAATCAAAGCAAAAGAACTTTCAAGAGAAAAGCTTTTAGCGCTTGATGGTACCATTAAATTTGGCAGTAAAGAGAGTGCAGCTTCCTATGAAAAATAGAAGCACTTATTGCTTTATTTTTTGGTCATCATACGCATCCCCAAACAAATATTTGCATTTATCTGCAATGTCCGTTTTTAAATTACCATTATTCCAGTCCAAGACTGATTTCCCATCCTTTTCTATAAAATATGTTTGAGGGCAAGGAATTGGTGCGAATTGCTTATACAACGTTGCATTTTCTCCGATATAGCAAGAGATTATTATGACAGGGTCTTGGCGTTTCTTAACGTTGTTATATCTGAAATCAATTTTATATACAATTTGATTTTTTGTTTCTAGATTTCCATCAAAGTCAATTTTCTCGCTGTATTTAGTTTTTATTTTTAAAAAGCACTCTTTCTGAATCCCGTTTTTTGTCGTAAGGGGAATGTTTTTTAATTCACCATCCATTTCATTAATTTCAAAGGTAATATAAACCTTAGGTTTTTTTATGGTTTCCGTATTTGTTGTAGGCGCACCTGCTCCACCAATTTTTGATGTTTGTTCTGTGGCATCGCGTTTGAAAAAAATGAAATCACCTTCGCGGTATGGCGACATTTTTTTAAAAACATGTGTATTCATCGTAATACCTTGTTGTTCTAAGCTGCGTTTATCCGCTTTATTCCGATTAACAGTGAGTTCCGCATTTATTTGGGTTGCAGAAATAAAGTTATTCTCGTTATTAGCTAAAATTGAAATGAAATTTTCAAGAAACCAGCTTTTATCAGATACTGGACGATTAATCGAACTCGCTAAATAATATGCCGCTGGATTCATGTATGCCGTTTCTAAGTCTTGCTCATCACTAATACTGGCACGCATAGCAACCATTTGGTCTTCTATGTCATCCATTCCAGAAAAACAGGCATCGGAGACAAAGAACAGATGTTTGGTTTGAATTTTTCGTTCACGTTTGTTGGTGAGTTTTCCTGTAAGGTTCCCATAGGTAAAGAGTTCGGATTTACCTGCTAGGTTGTGCTCTTCATTGAAATCAACCGGAACAATAAAGCTTACACCACCACCATTATCATGTGTTGTGTCGCCGTGTCCGGCGTAAAATATGAAAAGGTCACCTTGGAAAGCATATAGATCATTAAATAAATTTATTAAGCTATCACCATCTAGGTTTTCATAAATTGTAACATCAGAAAAATTATATTTAGATATAAGGACTTTTTTAAGTGCTAAACAATCATCCAATGGGTGAGTTAAAATAGGATAATCATCAGTATATTGATAAATGTAATTGGCGATTAATACACCTTTGGTTGGTTCTTTAATAATATTTGATGTTGAACCCTGTGTAGAACTTTGAATCACGCCACGAGTAACGGATGGTTGTTGGGCGTGTAAATTCAACGTAGTTGACTTTAATATTAAGCAGGCTAAAAAGCCTATTTTTAATACTGAAATTGTTGTTTTCATTCAGAAACTTTTTGATTTTCTATTAATCACGAATGTTCTCATCTGTTGCATTTTCCACCTTAAGCACTTCATTGCTCAAATTTTTTGTGTAAAGTTTATTGCCAAGTACACATTTAAATTCAGCGCCATATTCTTCTTCGATGGCATCGTATTCAAAAGGAATTAGAATGTTATTTCCTAAGTCAACAACACCATATTTGAATGAAACACCATCGCATTTACCAACAATCAGGTAATTTTCATCGTTCCCAACAATATCACAATACTGTGGTTTAATAATCCAATCGCCGTTTTCATTAATAGCTCCCCAGATGTCTTTCTTATTTTTAATACCTACGATAGCGCCTCGATAAAAATAATCAGGTGCTTTGAAATCGATGGCACCATTAAGGTTGTTCTCTATTTTACTGTTGACATTGAATAAGGTCACATTGCCTTCTTTTTGTATGATAAATACCGTATCAGTTAATCGTTGAATAACAGAGGCATGCTTTACCAAAACATTCCCCTCTTGATCTAATAAATCATAGCCATCGAATTCAGGATAATTACATACATAATTATCACCTACCTCTTCTATTTCTGAGTATATACAATCTGCAATTTTGTTTCCTTTTAAATCTGTTACACCATAAAGTCCTCCTTCCGCATTTCCGTATTCACTTAGAGTCACGTTCTTACCAATTAAAAACTTAGGATTATCATATGAATAGCCAAGTTTGTCAATGTAGTTTACATCTTGTTTCGTAATTCTTGTTAACGATGGGAACTTCAATAAAAAGGCATTTTTATCTAAATCGGTTACTTGAACAACTGTATCGTTGATGAATAAAATTTTACTGTAGGCGATAGGTATCAATGTGTCTCCTTTGGTGTTAATTACTCCCCAATTTCCACCCTCTACTTCCATACCATAGTAACCGTCTTTCACCGTTCCGTATATGTTAACAAGAAATACTTCTTTGTTTTCATCTAGGTTTGCAGATTCTAAATAGTTATATCGAATCGGAGTAATTAAATTTCCTTGTGAATTAAGAATCCCAAATTTATTGTTTTCGCTAGCCAGGTAATAGTCTGTTGAATAAACCTTAGTTAAGGAACTATATTTTACTGGGATATTCACTTTTCCCGTCATGGTTGAAATTAGTCCATAACGCTCAGCTTCAATTTTTTCAATATAGTTTTTTACGACACATACCTCATCATCACGATCAATATTGGTATATATATAATCAAGAATTTGTTCCCCACTTATCTGATGTATTCCGTATTTTCCATTCTTCTTAATCAATAAGACACGGTCGTTCCCATAACCAGACATTTCGATATCTTCGTAAGCAATTGGTAGAACTTGTTCGCCAAATTGATTGAAAATACCAAAAACGCCCCCTTCCGGTTTGCCATATCCTTCGTCTTTTCCTCCGATTTGAACAAGGTACAACCCATCACCTAATGATTCTAAATAAGTGAAATTTTCTTTTGAGCCAATCGGATGGTTTAATACCGGCAATAATTGCTCATTATATCCAATCCAAGAACCATTTATTTTTAAAAGCAATAAGGTTTCATTATTGTATGAATAGGGTACTTTATAATCTTCAAACTTTAATTTTGATACTTCTTTCCCATGGAGGTCAAGTAGAACATAACTGCTAGTTTCATCTTCATAGTAGTCATCAGATTTCTTATTTTTCTTTGACTTTGCTGAGATTTCACCGATTACATACTTATCAAAAACCAAACTATTATCAAGATATTTATACTTCTTTTTATTCAGCAGTTTTCCAATTTTGGAATACAGATAATATTCATCACGATTCTTTTGAACACTGAAAATGTAGTCATCGCACCCAAAAGTAATTCGATTTATATTTTTAAATTCCGGCTTAAGGATTATTTTATAATTTGCGTCCATATATCCTTCTTTCTCTAATAAGGTAATCTTAAACCCGGCAATATTTGAGTAATCAGAACCATATTCCACATCTATTTCATCATATTTGGATTGAATTTCAATGCCTCCTTTTTTATTTAGAAGATATGTCTTAAGCGTTTTATCTTGCACTAGAAATGTACCGTTCGTTAATTCTTCGCATTTAATGAATTCAGGTTTTAAAACTTCAACATACTTAGAATTCATAAAACCTTCATAGCCATTAATTTTAAATTCAAAATTACCATTTGACTCTTTTAATTTCTGAAATAGAGGGCTAAGCGTTTTACCATTGGTAGAATATATTCGAGCGTAATCATTTTCCATTTCAGCAATAATTATGGATGGATTCGAATAGACGGTATTGATATACTTGTAGATCGCTGGAATGTACACTGTTCCGTTAATATGCAACAATCCTAAGTTTTCACCTTTACCGAATTTATACAATGTATCGTTGTAATATGACCACTTATCCAAATAATCAAAGGTTGCTGGAAGAATGATTTTACCATTTTTGTTAATAATCCCATATTTTGCCCCTTTTATCGGACCCCAACGCTCTGCATTACCTCCGATCGAAAACACCGCGTTGCCCGCATCATCAAAGTCATCTAATGAAGAAAATACTTGAGAAATCCTATTGCCTTTCTCATCCGTTAAAAAATACTGCGAGTTTTTGATGAGTTTTTGTCCAACTATGACATTGAAAATCAATAGATTGATACAAATTAGAATTAACTGCTTCATTTTATTTTAAATATTTTATTTTTGTACATACAAACTTATTGAATGTCATGAAATTATCCAATTTATCGCGTAACTTTTTACTTATTGTGGGTGCTGTTTTTATTGCTTTTGTTTTAGTTTACACTTCGTTCCCTCTAGAAAATGCAAGTGCCTCTGTAACTAAAGTCACCCATAGAGATGCCCTAGTTGGTACTGGTTGCTTGTTTAATTCAGAACGTTTGAAGAGAGAACGGATTTTCACCTATAATGACGAGGAAGATAAACCAAATTTAGCGATGCTTTCCAGTTATTCTTTGGAAGATTATTTGCCAGAAATTGGAGATCAAGGCGATGTAGGCTCATGTGTTGGATGGGCGACAACCTATTATGGGTTTACAATTATCAAACGAATGGAACATGGCAAAGATTATCCTGTATTCTCTCCACTAAGTGTATTTAATCGCTTTTCGTATTACAAAGGAACTGACCCGTGCCAAAATGGAGCATACATAGATGAGTGTTTAAATATATTGGTAGGCAAAGGCTGTCCATTTGAAAAAGATTATGATAAACCGAATTGTAGTGTGGACCCTAGCAAGAAAAGATTTAAGGATTGTTTGTATAATTATGAGAGACTACAGCATAACAATGCAACACAAATTAAGTTAGCGCTTGCAAACAATAATCCAGTAATTATTGGAATGAATGTATTTTCTGGAGGTAAAGGAAATAATTTGAATTCCAGGTTTTTAGATTCCAATGGTGTAGTTAAAATGGATAATTTTAGAAGTAACAAGCATCGAGTCGGGGGACATGCTTTGTGTGTGGTTGGATATGATGATGAAATAGGTGGTGGGGCATTTAAAATTGTGAATAGTTGGGGTAAAGATTGGGGTAAAAACGGCTTCTTTTGGTTGAAATATAGTGACTTAGAAGTAATAAGATGTGCCTATGCTTTAATAGCTAATGAAAAGCTAGCTTCTGTAAAATCAAAGTTCAAAACAAAGAACTTAGCCATCACCAATTATAACAAAAAAAATATGTATGTATGTTTAGGTTACGAAACTGAAACTGGAGTTAAAACAAAAGGTTGGTATTTAATCCAGGCCGGACAAACGAGATGGATTGGTGTTGAAAACAGAACTTCAAACGAAATTTACTACATGCTTATGAACGAAAACGGTAATTTATTTCAGGCACATTCCAAAAATTTTCAATATCCTGCTAATCCATCCAGGTCATTTGATTACAACAACAATCAAGATGCAGATGTCTATAATTACTTTAAAATTGAACCACTGAACAAAAAGAAAACCCAATATTTTAAAATTTCAGGGGCATCAATTCCAAAATTATTAGAGTAATTAAGGAGTGATCTTTATGTGATATCTCATCAGTTTCCATGAAAATCTTGGTTAATTAGCTCTCTTATGTAACCAAATTTCTCCCTGTAGTTTAGAAAGTAACAACAACTAATTACTACCCCTATGAAACTTGGAGAAATCGAATTCTACGTCGAATCAGGAATTGATTGGGCTTTTTCATCTTTTCAATTACTTGAGAATGGATTATGGCGCGAACTTACAATAGGACAGTCACTTTTCGTTCTTTTTATTGTATTTGTATACTTGAATTTATTCATCAAAGTTTTTCACTGGCTCTTTAGCTTGCGGATTTCAATGGAATTGGTGAGCGCAATTTTAGTTGTCAAATCTTTGGTTATAATGATAGTTATGAACCTAATGTAGGTTTTTTACGACAACCAATGCGTGAAATGGTCGGTTTCTATTAAGTGATTTTCTTCCATCCGATAATAGCTAATAAATCCATGTCCCATTCTTGGGCCCATTTTTGCTCCGGTAAATATTTTAATTTCGCCGTTTAGTGGACTTTCTAAAGAAAAAGATTCAGGATATAAGATGTATCGATATCCGCTTAGCTGTTCACTATTCATATTAGCCTTAAAACTACCGAAAGCCGGAAGTTTTCGTCCGTTATTTATAGGTTTCGGTTGGTCGTAAACTAATTCAATTTGACCCTTATAACACCGATAAATTTTAGTAGCAGGAAAACTAAATTGTTTGATTGGATTGATTCGATCGAATACCTTTTTGTATTGTTCAAGATTCGGATTAACCGGCAAAACGTATTGTTCCTTCACTTCATTCCACGCAGTACGAATATCTGTTTCTTTGAATAGGATTCCTTCTTTTCGTTTTTGTTTTTGAAAATCTGCTTTGAAATCCTAGTAACTGTATGGTTTATCTGGTCGTCTTAATCGCTTCAGTATTCGAATGTATTGGTTTTTATGTTTTTCAAAAAATCGAGTATCTTGAAAGTCTACGTTATCAATGCTGGCTATGGCGGCTTCGAGCTCAATAATTAATTGCTCACGGTTCAAAATCACCTGATCTAATTTGAGGGTTTCTAGCACCCCGTTAAGCATAGGGATTATTTCACGCGCGGCTTTTTTTGCACCTCTTCTATAAACCGTTTTGTAGGTTCCAATATATAACGGGTTCTTGCCATCAAGCGAATACTTCAGTTCATTTATAATAAAATGGGCTTCTAGAGATAACACGGTTCAAAATTAAAAACCCCCAACTTGACGTTGGGGGAGTGCTGGTTAATTTTCGCTCTCTTCAGAAACGGGTCTTTTACTAATAACCTCGTTGGATAAGTTAATTGTATAAAGTGTAGTTCCTTTAACGCATTCGTAGCTTTCTCCGTAAACCGATTCTATGGAATCATATTCAAATGGGATGACAATGTTATTCATTAAATCAATTACGCCGTATTTGAATGCTGCACCAACAGCACCGCATTTAGCAACAATAACATAGCCATCAGTGCTTGAACTTACATCGCAATACTCAGGTTCGATCAATAATTCCCCTTGTTTGTTTAAGATTCCCCATTGGTCCTTTGAGTTCTTAATACCAATGTTGATTGCCCCGTATCCGTAGTTGTACTCTGGAGTTACAAAATCCGTGAAGTTGTTCGTTAAGCTGTATTGACTTGAATTTACATTGTAGATTGAAGCTTTTCCATTAGCTTGTATTAGAAATAAACTATCGTTCAATGGTTCGATGGTAGAAGCACGGTTGATCAAAACCTTTCCTTCTTTATTAAGTAAATCATACCCATTAAAAT
>JACCDP010258330.1_pt1 | contig 11772 bp, 28 predicted proteins | sample 7445841 | NCBI WGS metagenome assembly JACCDP01 (sample SAMN15323441, study PRJNA562643) | freshwater metagenome | isolation source: river surface water | place: USA:Blue River Watershed | collected 2017-08-17
ACTGTGATCCACACTACATATTTGAAAAAGAACATCAATCTGAGATTCAATCTCTCCAATAAATATTGCTGACTGTTTCTCTACTGTGTCAAGTAGAGTCGCTCTAAAATGAGACACAATTTCTTCAGGACTCATTTCAGCCTCCAAAATTGACCCAAATTTCATGACGACTTTCCATCCCGAAACCATCATGCCATTCATAGATGTATGGCTTCAAACCAGTTTCAACAAGTGCGTCAAAAACGATCTTGCCAGCATTCTTAAGACTCTTAGGATCGTGGTCAAGCACTTTCATGTCTCTGTCCCAATCGAGGACCATGATTTTTGCGTCATAACGACCGTCTTCAGCAGCTTCGGTACATTTGAACTCAACACTCGCCAGTATCCTCTCAGCAATAGCATGTTGCTCCTGCTCAAAAAGTCTTTGCTGAAGTGCTTCTTTCATAGCTTTTTCAAGCTGAACTTCACGAGCCCTCTGATTGACCTTATCAGCAACTCTCTTTAGACCAGCAATGTCGACCTTCATAGGTAGTTTCCTCTGCTCTTAAGTCTCTTGTACTTAATCTTGAATGAAGTTGACTCGAACCCTCCGAACATTTTAGCATTGGAATTGAGTTCTGCCAAGGCCGAAACCAGTAGAGTTTGGAAAAATTTCCGATCCCATCCTCTTGAGAGGATTTCATCTACTGTTAGAGTGTGGAGGGCCATATCCTCTTTTATGAGCCGAGCCGCAGGCTCGTTATCGAAGTACTGCTTGAACGTTGAGCAAGAGATATTTGCGTGATCGGGAAAGTGTTGGCCATTCGCGTCAACAATCCTACAATAAGGCTTTCCGCAGTCATGAAACACATTGTATAGTTTTATGGTCTTCCAGTCGTAGACATCATTGATCTTTGATATCCAATCTGGAACCATCAGGCCCTCGTAATCTCCTAAAAGGAGTCTCCTAGTCGTTTTCCATACCGCTATTCCGTGCTGTAATACGTTCTGCGTAGCGGTCTGCGGGCAATTCTTCATATCGTTGATTAGCTAACGGAAGTCTTTCATGTTTCTCTCTCAATTCTAGGTATTTATCGACCAACATTGGATCTTGCCGAAGAAGATCGTCAAGGACAAGATAAGCTAATTTTAGCTCTTGTAAGTAGAAGTCGCAGTAGTCTCCGCCAGCTTGCTTGCAAACTGTGGCAGGACAACATCCATCTTCTCCACACGCTCCACATATAGTGCAGTATGGAGAGAAATATTCATTTTCTTCGCTCATGTTATGTGAACCTTGTCAATAGAAAGCATTATTCCAAATTGCCAGTTGCAGATACCAACTACTCCGTCGATAACTTCCATTCTTTTACTGAACAAATGTTTGGGATTACGCTTGTTGGATTCTTCAATGATTTCGTTGAATCTATTCACTGCGACATACTCAAGCTCAAATAGTTCGCATGACCATTCTCTTCCTATGCAGCCGCCATCACAACTAAGTTTACGCACTCTCCAAGCTTCGCTCATTAGTATCCTCTTGATTTTTTGGCCTCTTTAATTATATCGTAGACTTTGTCTAAATCTTCTTTATTAAAGAGGTTGTATACAGGAATCTTAAAGTGATTTGCAATGCGGATTGCCTGTCCAGTGCCGCCATCATCTTTGCCGTTCTTAGTCCAACAAATTACAAATTCGCTATTAGGCTCATCCTTACCAATAACCTGTCGGTAGTTCCTAGCCATAAGCCTGCCAATTGAAGCAAACTTTGCTGAATACTTAGCGGTTGGATGGAACTTATAGACACTCTCATGAGCTTCCTTGTCGGAGGTGTCTACACATTCATACGTATGCTGGTCAATATAAGGAAGCGTAGCTTCATTAAAGGATGGCCAAGGAAGGTAGATATTAGCTTTTAGTGCCGATCGTTCAAAAGCCCAATCAGCACCTTCTGCGTGTCCAGACCTAAGGATAAAACCAAAGCTTGTTAGCTTCCTTGAGATGTCAGACATTATGTCAAGGACATTATCTGGGGTTTTCCTAGCTCCGATTCCCGCGAAGTACCTTTTAGTCATTTTCCACCTCTAATAGAATATGCTTACCAGTTGGTTTGATATGTGTAATAAGTAATAGATTCTTCCTATTACAAGATGGACATTCGCCATAGTAATGACCATCGCCCATTATTGTGCGAAGCTTAATCATCTCGCATTCAGGACCAGTCCATCCACAAGTACAAACCATTTCGTCCCATCTTTTAAGTTTTCTTTTTGGCTCAAAGATAGATGGAAGTTCAGCCTCAACATCAGACAAAATTACCTTAAGTGCTGGCATAACAGCATTGACGCACTCGTCACAAGCCCCCAGAGAGAACCTGTCACGCATTCTTACGAAAGGTGAGGTGAAGTCTCGTCCTGAGAAATTGAGAGGCTTGTCGTAGTTGCTATCGCCCTTGCGGTGGTGTCTGCCATTCCTTGGATACTTGGCGTATCCTCCTGATTTCTGACACACCGGACACCAATGGGAATAGGCCAGCATATAGACCAGCCTCTTCTCTTTAAGAGCAGTGCTTTTCACCTCGTGAATGAATTCAATCTGCTTCTCTGTGAGCTTTGAAAAAGCTGCCTTAAGTGCCAGTCTGGCTTTAGCTTCGTTAACGATGGATTGTGTAGCTTCGCTACATTTACCATCAAGCATAGAGAGATCTTCATCAGGGATTTCGTATTTCATGGCTTCGCTTTACATGGACAATTTTCACTGTGTAACACCTGAAGACCATGCCCATTAGAAACTTTAATATACTTATGTCCATCATATTCCACAGTTGTCCAAGACGATCCACCAATGTCATAACGACTGTTTTCTGATTCTGTTTTTGGTAGGTTGCAACCACACAACAACAGGCAGATTAATCCAAGTTTTTTCATAAATTGCTCCTAAAAGGGAAATGCTCTATATAGGAGTCGAACCTATCTTCGCGAATTTAGAGTCCGCTGCACAGCCGATATGCCAATAGAGCTTTAATCAATGTCTTTTCCATATTTGTCTTTGTATTCATCATATATTGAGTTATAAGAGTCTCCTTCTTCCTCCATATGACAATTAAGACACAACAAATCACATTTTTCTACTTCTTTTTTTATTAAATCCCAAGATTTGGATTGTATTGTTCGTGAATCAAGTTGGAATTTTTTATCAGATCTGTCTCTATGATGAAAGCTTAATGATCTTAGACATTTATCATAGCCACATTTTTGACATTTGCCACCTTTCATTTCAACTAATTTAACTTTTCTGGTTTTTCCCCTCCAGTAAGTTCTGGCACGATTGTCTTTTTTCGCAATCTCAGACCATTCATTATATGGTATTTTCTTACCATCGACAGTCTTTTTGTGGCAAGGACTTAATTCTTTACAAAGATTTCTTGTGTTATGTCCTCCAAATGGAGAGCAATCTAAACAATACTTTCTATGGTTCAAATTTCTCCATTTACCGTCAATTTTGACGCATGTTCGGAACTCTGTTCCACACTTTTCGCATAATTTCATATAAGCCTCCTATATGATATTACGCAATAAAATTTCTACTTTCTCTTTTCTTAGTAGGTTATGATAAAAGTTCTCTACCGCTGAGCTAGATGGCCATATTAGATTTTCCTGAAGAATCTTTCAGTACATTCTCCAGCTTTGAAGATTTCACTACCTTTACTGACAGTATAGGTGTACTTACCATCAAGTGCTATATCCCCAGCTCTTAGGAACTCGTCTGGGCGTAGTTCTCTATAATACCCCTTTGGAATTCCTTCTGGTAAGTCTGGCGACTTGACAATGAGAAAACATACTGGTAGTAGAAATAGCAGCAAAGCTGACACAATGATAAAGAAGATCAATGAGTTCATGTTTTTCCCTTAAGTGGGGGCGAAGAGATTCGAACTCTTAATTGCACCTGTTATGAGCAGGGTCCTTTAACCGTTAAGGTACACCCCCATTTTGTTATTACCTACGCTTAGTTACTCCCGGAGGGAGGCTAAAACATCTATGCTGGGCGACCTGAGCGGTCATATCCATATTGAGATCATAGATTTCTTCAATGTATTGCATATCTTTAGGGTATGTGTCGATGGTGCCCTGAAGTTGATTTCGTGAGCAATACTTAGGATAATTGTCGTAATCATAAGAATCGCACATAACAATCAGGTACTCATGGCTTTCAGCTTTGCCGTATTTGAACCATGACTCGATATCGTTTCTTGTAGCTGTCATGATATATCCCATGAAATTAGAATTTGTGGTCCGTAAACATTCCATTCGGTCCCATATATAGGACCGACATCATTGTCTCTATCACAGTCAGTTCCAACTACTGTTATGCTGATTGTGCTGCTTCTTCGAGTACAGAGAGGGCAACTTCTGGGTTTACTTTAGGGGATGGTGTGTGCCACATCCACTCATGCACCCAATAAATTGGAGTCTTAAAGAGACTGGCCCATACTGCCGCTTTAAGTCCTACCATAAACAAGCCAGACTCATACCAAGAAGACAAAAAGATTAGGAATCCGCTGATCAAAAGCCAAGAGGCTGTTTTGAGTAAGTGTTTCATAATAGGCCACTCCTCATAGCTTTTGCGTATTCTTCAAGAAAGATGCCGCGATCAACGTCTGCTTTCCTGATCATCCGATCCACTTCGTTTCGGACGACACGAGCGAATTCTACACAGTTCTCTGGAATTGTCAAGTCCATTTCTGTGTATTTGATGAAAATGATCAGGTCAGAAAAGTAGCCCATACCAGCGTCTACTGGCTCCTTCCAGCCACCAACAGAGGCTTTAGCTCTCTTGACCGTTTCCGAGATCAGAGGATGTTGAGCTTCCGGCTGAATCGGTTCTGTATGAATTTGCTTCGGAGAAGATTTCTTCCACAGTTTTTCGAACAATTTTCGCATAATCGTCATACCATTCATAGGGGAGACCAATTCCAAAATCATCATCAAACATACGCTTAGGCCAATCTGGAGATTCTTTTGTATGATCAAAAGTCAGATTGACGGGAGTATGTACAGAAAGGTCAGGTTCGCAAACCGTGGCTACGCCCCCAACTATGCGAAGATTAACCAATGGTTTAATATCTTCTTCGCAGTGCTCTCCCGACATTAGGGTCACATGTAGATCGAGATAGGGGAAAGTTTCAGCAATTAGCTGCCATTCTTTGTGGACTTCTTCAATGGATGGCCATTTTCCGATATTAGCCGAAAAGTAAATTGTACCATCTGGCCAACACCATCCATTAGGTCCGTAAACATAAGATGTGGAAGCGTGATTGTTATCCATGTAATTCAGAACAAGGATTCCTAGTCGCTCACGGACTTCTTCTTCGAGGGTGAATTCCCAGAAAGCTCCTGCTAGCCTTTCGAAGAAAGACTTACGTTCTGCTGGCGAACATTCTCCGATTTCGTCATCAATTTCAGCATTTACTTCTGCTGTGTTACTAAGAGCGTTTTCATTAGGACTAAACATACCAGAAGAGAATGCTCCATATTTAGTGAAGACAGAACTGTCTGGCTTAACTAGACCGGCCTGATGACGATATTGAGTATTGAACTTATGATTGTTGCCACCAGCCCATTCACCAGCCGAAGTAAGGAATAGATCAGTCTTAAAGATGATATCTTTAGCTTGTTCAACCGTAACTGATTTGCCAGACACTCGCATTTGTGGCCATTTTGGCAGAGCGACATTATTCATAGTAAACTCCAGATCCGAACTCTTTAATGAGTAGTTGAAGGAAGCTAACAAAACACGCTTGGATGTCATATATGGTTTTTGGTTGTGGCTTACTTGACATCTGGCGTAACCATAAATGTAGATGTGACTTCTGCAAAATCACAATCAAGCATTCTCTGAATATCTTCTAGCGTAGTTGGTGAAAACCACCTATTGCCAGAGCTAATTGAGATCAGACAATGTCCATCTCCAGTAAAGCAGAGCAAGTAGACATCTCCGTAATTGGTTTCTTGGTAAAAACCACCCAATCTAGCTTTGGTCCGCTTTGGTTTGTCTGATAGTGCAACTTTGTTCATTTATTCCTCCGGCTTAATTGTTACTGGATTAATGATTCTGAAGAAACCTTTTTCTTTCAACTCTTTCTCAAGGACAGTCAGAGATGATCGGTAATAATACATACAACCGTCACGAAAGAACACACAACCATACATAGTAATGCCATTAACTGTATAGCAACTAATAATGAAGGTATTCTCTTCTGCCCCGTTTGACCAGATTTGGCCAATTTTTATGTCTTGTTGGTTGCCCATTTTTTCAATTTCGATTTTGTTCATAAGTAGATTTCCTCTTTTAAGCTCATGCAGTTGACAAAAGACAAATCCATATAGCAGCTACCATGCCCCATGATGATTGTATGGCAAAGTCTTCCATGATTTTTGATCTTAGATCTTACAGATTTCATTCCAAATGCTTGTTCTAGATCATTAAGAACTGCTTTAACATCTGAAACTCTATCAGCCCAAGGTATGGCTATCAGATCAAAATCTTTAGCTAGAGAACCATAAATAGACAAAGCGTATCCATGAGATCTAAAAAGTTCTGCCAAATCTGGATAGATAGCAACATACAAAGGGGCCAGTACTGGAGACTTCATTTTAATCTCCGCAGTAACCAGCTTGAAGGGAAATCGCCTCTTGTTTACTTAGTTCCTCAGTAGTGGCTCCATTGGCTCTCATTTCTTGAAGCTTATCCCATTCTCTTTTGAATGCTTCTCTCTTCAAACGGTAGAAACGATCAACTGGATGCTCGTTTTTCTCTTCTGGCTCGCCAGTTTTTCTCTGGTTTTCTCGTTTTGACATCTAGTTTTTCTCCGGATGCTCTGAAAAGATGGGTGTTTCAGCACTCTTTCAGAGTGCAAAAGATAACCAAATCTAACAGGAGAATAATAACAGATAAAAAGATAGAAGTCAATAGAGAAGGAGACACTTCGGAGGGGATTTTTTGGGGGTTTGGAGGGGGGTGGACGCTTGAACCAGCGACCCGCACAACAAAATGCAACAAAAGTGTTGCAAAATGCTACACTCAACTGTTGCAAAATGCTACACTGTTGCAAAATGATACACTTTTCACCCAGAGATACTCCAAAAAACATATACGTCTGACCACTAGAATCGCAAGCAAAAATTAAGTGAGTGTCTAGCGTTCGTGGTTACGGATGATGTTTAGTGTTTCCCTCTGGGTAAAAATGACACTTGGCTATTCCAAGATATCCTGATTAACAGCACCACCCGAGAGCATTTCGTACAGTTCGTACATTGAGATCGTGCTTCGGTAACCGTTGATATCACGGTCAATGGCGTCAAGTGCTCTTTGCAAAGCATCGCCAGTACCCCTGCCATTTGAGAGACGATGATCTGCTTCTCGCATCGCTTCCTTCATCGCTTCCAGTGCCTTGATAACATTCTGTGCTGCTTCAATACAGTTCTTCATTTTGAGCCTCGATTTTCTAAGATTTGAACAACTTGGCTGAAGCTACGGGCAGTATCAGCAGCCATGATCGATTGTGCCAAGCAGGCAACCTTGTTGCCTAAACACTTGTCATGCATCGTCTTATACTCGCCAGTTTTCCCGGCACACAACTTAATGCAAGAGTCATACAGTTTCGCTGTAACTGCTAGAGTTTCAGACAAAAGCTCATATTTCTCTTGGAGACCTCTAGACAAATCTAGGAGTTTTTCCGCTTCTTCGTGATCCATAGGCTTACGCCTCCTCATAAAAAGGGAAATGCTTCCCTAAATTTCCAGTAGGCAAGGACGGTAACGATCCGTCTCCAAAACTTTAGAAGAGTCTTATGCTATCCTTTACACCACATGCCCGTCTGTGTATCTTATGATGGATTTATCCATCTGTCAAGACCATTTTGTTGAGAACCAGACAAAAAGCCCCAGCAAAATAAAAGATGAAATCCCGAATTGTCATCGGCTCTCCATACAGGTGTGATACACCTGCCGCTAGTAGTCCACAAGCCATCGTCATCAGGAAAGCATCTGAGTCTTTACGCATCACGTAGCTCCGGTACTTTTAGTTGATGTTCAGCAGCAAGATCTTGAAGTGTCGCTTCCCACTTATCAATGAATACTACATCATGAACCCTCTGCAAGCGAGCAATGAGTTTATGATGATCCTCTGGTACTTTTTTCTCATGTACAAGTCTCATCCATGTGCAATTTTCCATCTCAGAATCATAATTGTCATCAGGAATTAGCACTCCGGCTGCGCATTTCATTCCTTCTAAACCTCTGTACATGCATGTGCCTACTTCGGTTCCATCATCAGTGCATTTCCGCATCTGTTTCATAAGATGTCGGTATACAATATCAAACACTTCCTGCTCTGTCTCTGGGAGAGTAAACATGCCTTCGGCTTTCAGGTAAAAGGGAAATGGGCCTTGTGAGTTGTGACCACAGTCGGCACTGGCGGGGTGGAATCAGGAGAGTAGAGGCTATTCGTTGCGAAGTAGAAGCTCTCCAGTGTATGGCTTCAGCCAATCCAGTAAGTAAAATTCGGACATCTCTCCGATTGGGAAAGAGCCTGCACCAGTATTGTGGAGCACTACACCATGAGCATGTTTTCCGTCATCATTGAGCTTTGTGAGCATGATGACCGATCCATTCTTACTCTCAACCAAACATGGTGTTTTGAATCTTGAAGATGACTCGATTTTCTTTTTTGCTTCTGACTTAATCATAAGGCTATTCCCCTTTAAGAGTAACCGCTCCATAGAACTGAGAGAAGGAAGATAGTTCCCAAGTATCAGAGTGCCTGCCTACAACGAATGTCGTACTTTCTCCCCGATATACAACAGTCCCTGAGAACTTAGTACTCCCATCATCTTTCATGGCGAGCACAATCAATCCACTATGGTCACTGACCATCAAACAAGGATATGTTCGTGTCTTTTTGGTTGTTTCATCGACAGTAACAGATACACCCATAACAATACTCCTAGAACAGGAAGGGAGAAGTGGGGATTCTTAGTCCTCATGGGCCGAGTTCTCTGGGAAATTGAGCATTTCCCTTTTAAGAGCCTCTTGTCCCATTCGGGAATCCAGTCTTCGATCATCTGGTACGAAACCAGATTCTCTCAGCCTTTAAATAAGGATACTACGCGCCGAAAAAAGAGAGTGTTCGTCAGAAAATATCCGATTCCCGAAATTCGTCGAAACTTCCTTCGAACACTTCCTCTCGGTTGCAGTCCTTCCAACTGGTGTATCCGTCTGCGGTAATGTATGCGTCAGCCTCTCCGTTTTCCGCTGTGCGATCGTATGGAGCGAAGGCAAAGTCAGAGGTGAACATGTCCACGATGACAGTATCATCAGAGGCGATCTTCATCCGGTGCTTCTTGATCACCGACAGAATCTCTTGGCGGCTGGTGCCAGTAGCCCAAAATCCATAGGGACCAGCAGTTCGAAGAATATAGCGTGTGTACATTGTGAATCCTAACCATCGCCAGTGCACGGCTGTAAGGGAATCAGGAAAGCTCGGGCCATTCAGCCCGAGCAAAAAAGAAGTCGGCATTTGCCAACTTATTTCCAAGAGATGCGACCGTCTTCTGTCGTCACCATTTGTGGTGACTCAAAACCGCCTATTAACTGAGAGGTGGTGACTGCCAAAATCACCACCAAAACAATCAGGAAGATTTCTCTCATCTCATTCTTCTTCGGAGAACCGACTTCGCTTTCGCATTTTACCACCACGAGAGAAATTGTCAAGCTCATTTTCGAGGTCTTCAATCTCTTTTCTTAAAGTGGCATTTTCTCGCGAAATCCGCTCATTTTCTGCACGAAGTGCATCGATTTTCTGCTGTAAGTCGTTATCGCCGGTCATTTTTGAACCCAAGAATCCCACGAATGAGGCCGATTGTCAATGTAAAACACAAAAATTCCGCAAACTTGAACAGTTTCTGCATCAAAACACTCCAATCAGAGAAGAAACTGGGCCGTTTCACGATGAAACGACCCAGATGATTCTACTCGATTACTGAGCGTTGTCAACAGGAGTTTCCGTCTTTTCCGGTGCTGTCTTGATTTCGAGAACCAAGGCATCGAGGAACTCGGAACGCTTGCTAGCGTGTCCGGTCGGAGTCTTTCGGGACAGTGAAGGAAATGCGATGTTGACCTGTGCTTCGGTCAGACCACGTTCCTTCAGGTCGATTTTCATATTTGAGATTCGGACGGACAGAGAACCCACCTTCATTCCGAGACGTTCGGCGAGCTGGTGAATGTTCTCGCCATTCTTTGCGGCGTTGCGGTACTCAGCAACGAGAACTTCGTTTGAAACTGGAACTGAACGCTTTGCTGGAGTTGATTCGGTCATTGTACTTTTCCTTTGAACTGAGTTGAAACTGAATTTGAATTTGAACCACTGAGAAGATTATACCAGATTGTTGCAGACTGTCAAGATCACTTTGTCACTTTTTTGTCCCCTTTGAAAACTTTCATTTTGTCACTTTTGATCAGGACTGCGAAGTCCACAGTCAGGACAGGCTCATCACCGCAGACGAATGTCTCAGTGATGTAAGGATTATAATACACTTCGCGGAGATTGCAAGGGCAGTGTTCAAGCTTTTTCAAAAATCCCTTAACAAAAGCATGAACATTCTTTGATCGTTCAGCTAAGACTCTTTCCCTGCCCTTTTGCCGTACGATGAACTCAGCTTCGCTCAGTACGATAATGTCACAGTGAAACCTAACCACACCCTGACGAACAGACCAGCATTTCCGGTGAAGATTACGATAAACGTATACCGGCTTTTGTGGATCAAGAAGCAAAATCTGCTCTTTGTATTTGTTAGAATGTGGTTTCATAGGTAAACCAGATAAGCCCTTCTGATTCGTTCCTGAGCTTGACAAGATATCCCTCCCTGATCAGAACTTCCGCAATATCTTCGGAAACGCTGTTATCAGCTTCGATTTCCATCCCTCTGAACTTGACGGCGATTTCCTTCAAGATCTTATCGTTCATTCTGTTTGAATCCTACCCAAGCACCAAAGATAAAGCAAGCCAGATAAAAAAGCCCCATGCTCTTTTCTCCTAAAAGGGAAGGGCCTATAGGCCAACGTCGTCGAGATAGACAAAACGAGTAGGATAAGCCTGAAACTTCCCTGAGCAATCTTCGGGAGTATTTCCCAAGATATCACAAAGATGGAAAATCGGCTCTTGTTTGTAGTCATCCCGAGACCAGATGCACAATCCGCAATCTGTCAAGATGACTTTGTTCTCTTCTCGCAATTCGGAAATGTCTCTCCATTTAGACTTCATTTTCTCTTTTCCTTTGTAGTAGTGTACGTGATTTCACTCCCTCGTATCGCTCAAAGAACGAAAGTTGGGGAACGTTCATTTTCTTCCGCATTTCGTTTTGACTATAGTATGGGCCGGGAGTGTACTCACTTACACCAACCCATTCAATAAAAGCTTGTTCTATGTCAAGATCATCCAGAACTTTTCTCCGAAATAGGATAAAGTCCCTGAAGTATTTTGACATCGCAGAACTCTCTCCCCTTCTGACAGCATTATGCCAGTAGAGTAGCCTTTTGTACTCGTTCAATTCTCGTTTGAAGAATTGATCAAGTTCGGATTTTGAGTTTAGTTCTGAGAGTCTCATGGGGCCCTTTCCCTTTTAAGAGACGGGGCGAAGCCCCCTAGTGGTGAAGAAACAAGACGTTAGATAGTCCCTTAACACAAAGATCACAGGAAATCGTTCCTTTTGATCCTGTACAGGTGATTACGTCTCGACCC
>JACCDP010417485.1_pt1 | contig 11771 bp, 9 predicted proteins | sample 7445841 | NCBI WGS metagenome assembly JACCDP01 (sample SAMN15323441, study PRJNA562643) | freshwater metagenome | isolation source: river surface water | place: USA:Blue River Watershed | collected 2017-08-17
AATTTGGTTTACTTACGTTTGGATTGTAGCAAGATGTGTTATATTTTAAATTAATTTTATTAATACCCATAACGGCAGCGAATTGTGTTTTGAAGGCTAAATCAGAAGCACAGACCAGAGGCAATGCTCGCATTCTTCAAGGACGTATTGATTTAGAAAATGAACGAATTGAGAGGGAAGCTCAAAGAATTTATAATGAACGAACCGGAAAGGTAATGAGATCAACCAGTTTAGGCGCGGATATTTTTCAATAAATCTTTGGGTCAATTTTCTGTAATTGTATGCCGATTGGTGCATTTTATTAGACTGTTTCAAGGAATAAAAAGAGAAGAAAAAGAGCCGCCCTATAATTCCACTGAAAGTGTATTTATTTAATGAATCAACGGCAAAAAATGCAGTAAGAAAAGCTTTGAAGAATAAAAAGAGAGGTCGGAAATGCAGGAGAGTAACATAAATTGAAATATATTTTCAAATTTTTGTAAGATTATATTCACGTCAAAACTGCGAATCAATATTTTGTCTAAGTGCAGTTTTTCAAAAATTTTATCCGCTAAACATTGTGCTAGGTGTATTGGTTTGTTTCGCCTATTAATGTTTTAAATAATTTATTTAAATTAATTAAAAACCGCAAAATCAAACCGTGTAATAATCCACTTACCCCCCCACTTTACCCGATGAAAGCGCTTGTCATAGCCGATGACGATGAGGTCTTGGACCTGTTAAGCCCTTGCGAGGTTGACTTGTTGATTTCTCTTGGAGATTTATCTGATGCAACAATTCTTGGTGTTGCCGAGAGAATAAATGCAAAAAGAATTTATGCCGTAAAAGGTAATCATGACACAGGTGAAGCTTTTTCGCCGCCAATCGTTGATCTTCACCGAGTTGTTAAAATCAGCAGCGGTATAGCTTTCGGTGGATTCTGTGGTTGTTGGAAATACAATCCGGTTGGATTACATCTCTTTGAACAAAATGAAGTCTCTCATTTAATGTCTCATATGCCGGGAGTTGATGTTTTTATTGCGCATAATTCTCCCAGAGGTGTTCATGAGTGTGATCAAAAAGCGCATATCGGATTTGATTCATTTAGAGATTATATAAATAAATATCAGCCGCGACTTTTCCTGCACGGTCATCAACATTTAAATTCCACAAAAAGATTCGGTAAAACAGAAGTTGTGGGAGTCTTTGGATTCAAGTTTGTAGATTTTTGATGACATGGGTTATTGTTGGAGGCGATTGTTATTTGTCCGCAAAGTCCGCAACTGCTCTAACTGTCTCCAAGTGAAGCAATGATAATTCATTTAAAGTTAAACCACCGGAAGTGTAACCTCCAGCTAAAGCAAAAACTGATGGGATTTTGTGTCGTCTACACCAGTCAGCAACTATATTTTCTCTTTCTTTAACGACCTTGTCTGTAATTCCTTTGAGTCCTCCCGCATACTCATGTGCGTCCATGCCAGCGTTGTAAATCAAAAAGTTGACATCTTTTAAATTTTCGAGATTTTTTATAATATCGGGAATATAATTCTCTGAATCATGCACCAAATGCGCAACATGCCGAGAATCGTCTTGAGCTTTCCATCGGTCAAAGGAGTTTACGCTGATGTCAAAAATTGAAATATTAGAGTTATTCCCAAGGATTTCGGCGGTACCGCCTCCGAAGTGTGCATCTAAATCAAGAATGCCCACTTTCGGAACATATTTTAACGCTTCTATAGCTGCTAGAGCCAATCCGTTGAAGTTGCAAAATCCAAGTCCGAAATCTGAATGGGCGTGATGAAGGCCACTTGAGAGAGAGCCCGACGCTCCGGTTTCTAGTGCCGCTTTTACCGCGTCGCGCATACCACCTGTTGATGCCAAGATGCTTCGAAGATTTTCTACTGACCAAGGGCCTATCTCAAGCATCTTCGTTGTGCCCCGAAATATGTTATCCAAGTATTCTCGGGTATGGATTTGCTCTAACTCGACCTGTGTAGCAGGCTCGGGGGGCTTTAAATTAACAATACCTGACAAGTGATTCTGAATTAAATCAGCAACGCATTTAGATTTTGCTGTTGTGTCAAAATCGCACGGTGTGGAATATTCTGGGCTGTAGAATACAGTCATCGAAATCCGTTCCTGATTTTAATGCTAGTTAACCTGCTACGCATGTGGTTGGATTTTATGCTGATGTTTCCAAGACTTAGGTTGATAGAATTTTGAAATGATTTGTAAAATTAATATAAGTCCTTTGGTTTACCGCAATAGTGTATGGTTATGATTCGTTTTTTAATTTGCTTAACGTTTTGCCAACCGATCAACGGCAACGCAGCGGCTAATAGATAAAAAACAAGATGCAGTCCCAAGAAACCTCCTGCCCAATAGCGCCAAAAGATAGCGGCCCATAGAGCAACCCCTCCAAGCGGAATTAAACTATAAGACACAAAAAGCAAAACTTTGGTGGAGATAATTTTAAGTGTCATAAATCTTTAGTGCTTCCAAAGTGTAAATTTTAAAGATTAAAAAGTCAACCCCTCTGATTTTTTGAACCCCTCTGACAAAAATCAAAAATATCTTTGTGATCCATTGGTCATCGGCGAGGCCGCATGGGGCGTTGACTACCTGTTGGAGAGTTATCCTCCACGTTGGTTCCACATAAACAAAAAGTTAATCTACGAAATCTCTAAGCCCCAAGAGCCAGACAAGAATAATGAAATAAAAGTAAGGAGATTTCTTGAGAAGGCTAGCCCAGAATTTGTTTCTCTCCCAGAAATTCAACTCAGTTTCGGAAATTATAAATACCTCCCAAAATTAGAAAAAGATAAAACAATTCACTGGCACGTTAACTTCGCTGATCCGTGTCTGTTTGGTTTTGCGGCGGGGGCCGCGTTTGCTCAAGACGAGATTCAGGTTGCGGAACATCCGGTTCTGGTTTCGGTGGGGACCGCAATTGACAAGGGAGATCACGGGTCAAAACGACTGATTAGATCGACGGTTGAGGGAGTCCGTGCAACTCCGGTCCTGTTGGAAGACGTCCCAAGGTTCTGTGCCATTGATACCGAGGGGATTTACGGTCTGCTTTTCAGGGATGCGATTGAATCCAAGATTCGGAGTCGGGTTACTGTTCTGAATCCGCCAGGGAAGAGCAACATTTTGGCGATGTCTGCGCCTCAAGGAACCAGAGGAACCAGATATTCTGGTGAGTTGATCGAGGGGATTATCCGGACTGCCTTCGCCGGTTTCAGGGCGGCAGTTTTGACCTCCGGAGAAGTGACCATCCACAGTGGATTCTGGGGGTGTGGGGCATTCGGGAATAACCGTCAGCTCATGACAGCGATTCAGATCTTGGCGGCAGGAGCAGCCGGGGTGAGAGGACTGGTTTTCTGGGTGCCACACGACGGATACCTTTCCCACTATCATTCGGGGCTAAGTCTTGCCCACGCCTTGGGCAACCGGAAGACCCCGGAGGTGGTCAAGGCGCTTGAGGAGCGAGGTTTCCTGTTTGGTGCCGGAAACGGCACCTAAAGGCCTGCGAATTGTTTTCTCCCCTCTGGACAGATTTCCTCCACTTTGGCCCAGAGTGCCATTTCAGGCCATTTTCACAGGATTTTATCCATTGTCGCTTGGACAGTCTTGAACGCGAAGTAACCCGATTTTCGGGGTGGAGTATACAAGTCCCTGAAGCCATCCAATACGACGGCAGGTCCGATGATCTCGCGCGAGTTCACTAACTCAAACGCCCCCACTTCATCTCTTGAGGCCTTGGAAACGGCGCTGAGGAATGGGGCGGCATTGATGGTCGAACATCAGGGTTTTGATTCAGAATTGAAGTTAATCCTTATAATTAGACTAACCTATAACGCCAAATACTTGTGTAACACCCGATAAGCCGTTGACCTAATAGGACCAAAAAAGCAAATAATCCCGCAACACAGCTCAAAAACCCTCAGTCAACCGGACCTCCACGGATGTCCTAGGATTGCGGCGAAAACGGTCTGTGTTCAGGCTGATTGGACCACTCTGTCTTCGTTTCAGCTGTTTATTTGTAGTTTTCCTAACCACCTTATGCCGAGTTCACCCAGATCAGAAATAGAATTCTGGAAACGAAAACTGGCCGCTTACTTGCACGATCCACCGAGCAAGTCTCTCGACATTCCTACGCATGGGGAACGGTCGGAAAAAGCATTTGCGCAGGCAGGATTTTCAGACACCGATGTTGGAGAGTACTTTGCCCATGCCGACCACACAGCGGCGGCAATGGACAGACTTCCGTTTCCAAGAGCATCCGCAGGAATTCAGTGTGCCTTTGACGGGGTCAGGAACACCTTTCTGCACCCACTCACTGGCGACAAGTTACCCTTTCACGCCGAGTTTAAATCCGCTGAGCAGGTCTTTGGGATTGAATCAGCTGTCCAACCGGTGCTCTCCCAGGAATCACTTTCTCAATTGCCAAGCGAAGCACAGCAGTGGCGAGCCCGTTTTTTCGCCCACTGGAGGTTGTGGCAGACACAAGCGGCGGATACTGATTACCGGATGGGGCTTCTCCCAGCTGATACTCGAATTCCTGATCATTCGATATGGACCCACATGCAGGTTGTTTCTGCATTGGCTGGCTGTGTCCGAAACGACAAGGTATTTCAACCCGCATTCCTAAAGTTTCAGCTCGGTCCGGTGCAGGACTTTATCGCGGCAGCGCGCAGTGTCCGCGACCTCTGGAGTGGTAGCTACCTTCTTTCCTGGCTGATGGCTGCTGGCATGAAGGTGCTATCTGCCGAGATTGGCCCGGATTCGGTGGTTTTTCCAAACCTTCGGGGTCAACCTCTATTTGATCTACACTGGCGAGATGAGTTGTGGAGTAGGGTCAGCATCAGCGATCAACGGACCGCATGGGATTCATTGGCGTGGAAAGCTGCTGACCGGTTGACACCCAACCTTCCGAATGTCTTTCTCGCTTTAGTGCCTGCTGATCGTGCTGCCGAATTGGCGCGACTTGTAACTGAGGCGATTCAAGCGGAGTGGAGAAACATTGCCGATTCCGTTTGGAACGAATGCCAGAGGGTTGGACTTGCTGGAGCCGAGGCAGGGACCACCGCGGATGCTCGAAAAAATCGCTATAATTCTCAGGTAGCTCGTTTCCTCGCAGTTTCGTGGCAGGCGACTCCATGGCCCGAAACCTTGGATGAGGCTCTCAAACTTGCGGAGGGTTTCGATTCAGTGAGTTCGAAAAACGGTTTACCCATTCAGGGGGCCCGCAACCGCGTGATGTCCCTGGTGGATTTAGCCCAGAAAACGATGCCTTTGGAGCATCGTGATGGTCGCTATTATGTAGGAGGCAATGGGGGACCCAAAACTCATCTTAACAACATCGGGCTCGGTTGGTCAGTGATACTTGCATTCAATGCATGGGAGCTTGATGCGGTTCGCCAAACTCGCGTTTTTGACGCAGCCAATTCCGGGGGGTGGCAGGTGGGAACGTTCAGCAACAAGGACGTGCTCACCGGGCGCGAGGAGGCCGTTGCAGGCGGCAAGACTTGGAGCAGTAAGGCTCGGTCGATTTCGCGGGGGCCATGGCGTGCGCTTTTCAAGCATGACGATTGGTTAAGTGCGCCGACCTTGATCAAACGCGTTTGGCATTTTACTTACCTTGCGGCAGACCGTTGGGGGTTGGAGACATCGTCGCAGGATTTCCCGATGCCAGATACCCGGAGCATCGCTCGCCACGATCCGTTCGGCCGGGATGACGATCCTGATAATCTCGCCGAGATGGATCGCGATTCGTCCGAGAAATACTTTGCCGTTCTCGCCTTCGATGGTGACGAGATCGGCAAATGGATCAGCGGTGAGAAAACTCCGCCATTCTCCAGCCAGTTGGCTGATTATACGGACGGTTCTGGGAATCCAGGTTTTGGTTCCAAATCCTATTTTCAGAAACCGGTATACAGCGACTTCTTGGCGCAGAGCCGTCCACTTTCTCCCAGTTACCATCTCCAGTTTAGTGAGGCGCTGTCTAACTTTGCCCTCCTCTGCGCTCGACCTGTTATCGAAGCGTTCAAGGGCCGCCTCATTTATGCCGGAGGCGATGATGTGGTGGGATTGCTACCTGCCGATACGGTGCTTGCCTGTGCCCAAGCACTGCGCAGGGCATTCCAAGGTCTCGATGTAGAGCATCCTAACGGGGGGCGGATTTTCTCCAGTCCCGCGAACGGATACCTGAATTCTAGCAAGGTCGACAATCAGGGGTATCCCATACCGTTTCTGGTTCCTGGCCCCTCAGCAGATTGCTCAGTGGGTGTCGCGATTGCGCATTTTAAAGCGCCACTCCAGGACGTTGTTCGAGCGGCTCAAACCGCCGAAAAGAGGGCCAAAGGCGGTTTGGACCGCAAAGCTGTTGCAGTTACGCTGATGAAGCGCTCCGGTGAGACGATCGAGTGGGGCGCAAAATGGGAGGGCGGATTAGATCTCTATCGGGAGATAGCTGGCGCGCTGGCTGAAGACACGCTCAGCAGCAAGTTTCCCCACCGTTTGGTCGAGTTGCTTGAAGCATACGTGACGGAAACTACTCCGTTGGTGACGCGTGTTAACTCCGTTCAACCGGTCCTAGGGTTTCCGGTGGATGAAGTTATTCGTCGCGAGTTTGACCATTGTTTGTCACGTCAGCGCGGCATCAACTTTCCCCGAAAGGATAGTGAGGCCAAAGCTGCACTAGATCGATTGGGCAGAGCACTTGAAAAGCACCTTGAGTCGTTGCCGTTATCGGATCCTTCGATACAAGAAGATCAGTCCAAGTCGACCGAGCGACGGATCCGCTCCCTAATTGGCCTCTGCCAGACTGTGGCGTTGGCCCACCGCACAGGCGTCAAAGCCAATGACCATCAACCTGAGCCGAAGGGCCGCGCATGAGTTCAAATCCGATCAACACCATTCTTCTTCAACCTACTGACGTTCTGTTCTTCCGAGATGGCCGACCCATGGAAGGATCGCTATCGGGACACGGTGCAGCTTGGCCGTTACCCAACGTCACAGATGCCGCCTTTCACGCTGCTCTTCACCGCTCAGGTTTGAACGGTCATGCACACGATCAGCGCAGGCACTCTGAACGCAACGGAAAGGATAATCGCAAATTTGGTTCTCTCGTCACCGCCGGCCCTTTTCCAGTTCAAATGCGGGGTGAAATTGCGACCTGGTTTTTTCCCCGCCCTCTGGACTTACTGGGTCGCACGGTTAGGCCTGCTTTGCTGCCAGCTGCGAAAATTGATTCGGTGTGGTCCAGCCTTCCCGATCCGCTCGAATACCCAATCGCGAACACTCTCCCACCCTCGAAAGCTGGGGCTGCAAAGCCTTGGCTGAGTGGGGGCTCTTATCGCCGATACCTTGAGGGGCATGACGCCGAACTTTCAGAAAATGACGCCTGCGATGACGGCTCTTTTGGTGACACAGAAGCCACGGTCGGAATCGCCATCGACGCCGAGACTGGCACCACCGGGCAGGGCGAGGCCGTTGGCAAAATCTACTCAGCTCGATACTTGCGATTGCGGGACGACTGGCGCCTAGGTGTTTTTGCCAAAACGGATGAGAAGAATGACGAGTCCGGTCGGGATGATCTGATTCGCAATCTGGTCAGCGGTCATGGACAGATGATCGTCGGCGGTCAGCAGCGTCTTTGCACGGCTACGCGGTATGAAACGGGCATCATCCCACTGCCGATCGGTCTGACCGCTGGTTTCGCCTGTCATGAATATGGCGGTTCAAAACGATGGCTCGTGAAGTGGATTCTACTTTCTCCTGCGATTTGGCCAGAAATTCCCGATCAAACACCTGACGGCAAACCAATCACCGACAAGCATGGGCAAAGTATTCGGCGCCATTCGGGCGGGTGGTTGCCCAACTGGGTTCGCATGTCTGATGGGCAGGTCATGCTGCGCTCGGGCGAGCGCCAGCGTCGAATCTACAAGGGCAAGCACAGTCGTGGCTTCGATTCAGGGGCAAAGGAGATCGCCGCCAAACTAGTCGCTGCTATCGTTCCAAAACCCATTCCCGTTTCCGGTTGGGCACTCGCCAACGAAGCAACTAAAGCCGAGGGCGGTGCCAAATCCACCCATCTCGCTGTGCCTGCTGGTGCCGTGTACTACTTCGAAGCCAAGTCGGCGGAGGACGCTCAATCCCTCGCCGCAGCGCTCAACTGGCATGGGGACGCCCCCAAGCCCGATAACATCAAAAACCGTCGCAGCACGTTGATGGGGGAAAAAGGCTTTGGCCTCGGCGTCTGCGGCACTTGGAAATTTTTCGGAACCTGAGAGAGAAACGTCCAGTACCCCGACTACTTAGCAACCGACAGCGAACCATAGATTCATGAGCAACAAACGCATCCTCTGCCTGTTGACCCGGACCCCTCTTCATGTTGGTGCCGGCGCCAGCATTGGCGCCATCGACCAACCGATCGTACGAGAGCGGCACACTGGGTTTCCGATCATTCCAGCATCCTCGCTAAAGGGGACCTTCTCGGATGAGTGGAATGAACGTAATGGCAGTGGCAAACTCAAAAGAAGCGACGACGGTAACTGGTTGTTCGGAGTCGGAGCGGACACCGACGCCGCTGCCGGAGCAATCCATTTGGCAGAGGCCCGTCTGCTTGCCTTTCCCATCCGCTCTGCCAAGGGAAGCTTCGCGTGGATCACATCGCCTTTGCTCCTGCAACGCGCTGTCCGCGATGGAGTACTTGAGAAAGGGGTGCTCGATCGATTGAAAGAACCCAAAGACGATGAGGCCGTCTTCGATGCCGGCCCGGATGGTAAGTTGTCGATCGGGGGGAAAGCCGTTCTGGAGGAATACACCTTCAAAGCAGTGCCTTGGCTCGGTTTGCCCCACCTGAGCGAAGCAGTTTCGTCCCTCATCGACGATGATCCGGTTTGGAATGAGTTGAAGGACCGATTGGTCGTCCTTAGCAACGGAATGATGAGTTTTTTTGCGCAAAACGCCTGTGAAATTGCCCAACACGTGCGGATTGACGACGAGACTGGAACCGCAGCTGGTAGTGCGCTTTTCAACCAAGAAAACGTTCCTGGGGAGACATTCTTCTACTCGGTGGTCCACGCCTTCGAGGAGCGTACAGCGAACAATAGCAGGGATACGCGTAGGAGTGCAGAAGCCGCGCTCAATGCGTTTGGTGACAAGGTGGCTCAGAAGCAGGTCTTCCAATTTGGCGGAGATGCGTCCACCGGCCACGGGTACTGTTCTGTCAAAATCAACGCCTAGGAAGGAGACTCAAGCCATGAAAAATCTGGAACAAATCCGGGCTGCAGGAGCATTGGAACCCGCAAAGTCTCTCGACAAAAAGGCCGTCAACAAACTGCCGGCGATGATCATGAGCAATGGCTTGCTGGCCACCATAGCCTTTTGTCACGCCGAGAGCAGCGGAAACAACCGGTCCCAAATGGGGAATGCATTGATGGCGACCGCTCGACATTTGGCAGGACAAGATCTCGCGTTGGCGGGGACCGCTGATTTGATGGCCTTTGCCAAGGATCTCAGTGGACGTGATTCGCTTCACTTGCAGCGAGCAACAGCTGAAGCGCTGGCGTTCATCGGATACCTGAGACGTTTCGCGAAGAAAGACAAGAACGCTAACGAGGAGTAACGAATGCCGATCTGGATGCCATCAGACACTCAAGCCCTGCTCGGTACGGATGCCCGGGAGTGCAAAAGTCGTTCCCTTTTCATGGATCGCTTCGCCCACCCTGGAGCGAAGGAAGATGAACGGAAACGCTGGTTTAATGGACTTATCGAAAGACCACCCGCCAAGGTCCAACGGCAGGCGCTTGGAAGGGGTAATCAGGTGTTGTACGCCCAACTCCAATCCCGGCTGATGGTTAACATGGCGGGGGGGGTGATGGAAAACGCCGGACTCTGTCTTGATCGATTCGGGTTACCTTACCTTCCAGGCAGTGCTGTCAAAGGTTGTGCTCGCCGTATGGCGATTCAGTCGTTGCTCGAGTTGAGCGAATCCGGCGCTGATCCCGAATCCATAGCTCGAATGTTGTCTGAAATCGCATATGTCTTTGGCTGGACCGAGCAGGATTGGAGCGACGAGAAGAGGAATGGACGATTCAAGTCTGACTTTGCCTACGCCGTTGGATCAGCTCTGTGGAGTCAAGTTAGCCAAGCATCACGCCAATCATTGATAGAGTCCGATCATTTCGCAGGTTCTGTATCGTTTCTACCTGCTTGGCCCGTGGACGCATCTGGCGCCAAACTACCGATTCCCCAGCCAACGCCGGGTAAACTCGAGCTGGATGTCCTAACCTGTCACCACGCGAAGTATTATCGGGGGGAACGGCCGATTGCGATCGATGATGACTCGCCGAATCCAGTGCTTTTTCCTGCAGTTGCAGCAGGTCACGTATTTGCCTTTCCGTTGCTTCCACTGAGGAACTGTACTGGTCATGGCCTTAGAAATGCCCGCAGCTGGCTTGCGGATGGGCTTCTTGCATTTGGGTTGGGAGCCAAGACCTCAGCAGGCTATGGCTGGTTTGATGCGTCAATGACGGTCAATGACCTTGTGCAGAATCTTATCAAAGGCCGTATTGAGCGCGAAGCCAAGGAGGCACAAGTTAAGTCGGAAAAAGAGGCGGAATTAAAGGCAGAACAGCTCCGGATCGCTCGTAAAAAGGAACGAGAACAGGCTGTCGCGTCGATGTCGGAGGAAGAGCGATTGGATTTCGAACTCGATCAACTGGACGACAATCAGAGACTCCAGTGGGTCGAGAGGTTCGACCAACGGACCGATGGTCAAAAGCTCGCTATTTATCGGTTATTGCGAATACGGAATCCAGATTTTTGGAAGCAGCTCCGCCATAAGGCTGAGCATGGCAAACAGAAGGAAATAAAACGGTTCAGCCCCGTTGTTCAAGAGATGTTCAAGCTGGCCAAACAGCGGAAGGAGAAGATGCCTTGAAGACTCAAACCTATCACTTGGAATTCCTGACACCGTGTTTTTGTGCTGGCGCCAATCAAAACATCGCTGAGGTGCGGCCGCCATCGATCCGAGGAAAGCTGCGTTGGTGGTTTCGTGTCGTTGGTGGTACAATTGAGCAGGAAAGCGAGGTGTTCGGGTCGATCAGTGGCGAAACAGGTCTGGCCAGTGCGTTGATCATAAGGGTATCGGAACAAACTCTCGCTGGTGTATGGCAACCCATCCTCGCATCCGAAATGCCCAATACCGGGTATCTTCTATTTTTCGCGCAGAAATCTGCAGACGGTGCCAGATGGAAGCCAGGCGGTGCTATTCCAAAGGGAACGAAGTTCACCTTGAGTCTCATTTGGCGAAGGAAGGTTTCCGCTTCCGCACAGCTGGTTTTCGACTTGGCACTGAAGTGTTTTCTGATGCTCGGCACTCTCGGGCTTCGAAGCAGCCGTGGCCTAGGAGCTTTCGAGTGTTCTGAGATGATGTTCAATCTTCAGGACTTCGAAGATTTGTGTTTTCAGGTGAAGCAGCGATCAGCCGGATTCTACGCCGGTATGGGTGAGTTCAGGGGCGCTGAGGAGCAATGGTTGGAAGGTCTCGGCGGGCAATTGCGAGGATTGCGTAAAGGGTGTCCTGCCAGTATCCGCGGGCATTCCAATCCGACCCCGCTGGGTTCGAGTCAACCGCGGCAAGCAAGTGCTGTGTACCTGCGCCCCGTTAGGGAGAACGGACTCGCCCGAATCTCGGTCTTCGAGGCTCCAGCAGAAAGAGTTCTCAGCCGTGTATCCCAAAAAGACGCGCCAAGAATTGGTTCCGGCATTCCTGCGCCTGA
>JACCDP010198658.1_pt1 | contig 11770 bp, 11 predicted proteins | sample 7445841 | NCBI WGS metagenome assembly JACCDP01 (sample SAMN15323441, study PRJNA562643) | freshwater metagenome | isolation source: river surface water | place: USA:Blue River Watershed | collected 2017-08-17
CAGATAACAAGAAGGGTTATATCATGGGTTATGAATACCCAAAAGAACCGCATGCAAATGCTAAAGACACAACTTATTTGGTTGACAAACGTTTCGGGAAAGACAAAATTGTTGAATTCAAGAAAGACACAGACGGTGGCTTTAAACTGATAACCGAAATTGAAGGAGAAGACGGAAATGATCACAAGAAAGCGATCCTAAGGCATATTTACCTGTTAAAGGCCAATTCCTATTCCATTACAAAAGAAGTGAAGTTTGAGGGAACGAATCAATGGATTAAAAGGAATGAGTATTTGTTAAAGGCAAAGCAGGGAAATTAATTAGCTATTTAAAAAGACAATTTTGTGTGGCATTATATTTTTAGTTTTGCTGTAATTCAAATGATCACAAATGAAAACTCCTTTTAATAAATTTCTCTACATTGGTTTCCTGCTGTTAGGAATCTATCAGTCAGTATTTGCCAAAGACTATATGCAAGCTGCATCATCCTTTGGAATAGGCATGGCTTTTGATCCTTTTGACCCTGAACAAAAATGGAACGAAAGGCCCACCTGGCAAAAAGCGGTTTTACTCATACACCTTGGCATCACAGCCGCCATGTTCGGGTTGGGAATAGGCTTGGACAGTAAATAAACGCATGCTCCATGGGTCGTACAATTATGGACATGATCAGCAGTTTAAAATAAGTTAACAGGAAACATGTTTGCCCAGTTCTATTTATGAAAAATAAAAAAATAGTCAAAGCTGGAAATGGAATCGGGATTGGAGCGGCACTTGGTGTTGCATTAAGCTTCGCCATGAGCTCAAATGCAGAGAATTTACCCCGAACCATTGCATTAGGATTGGCCATCGGTGTTGCAATAGGGGCAGCATTTGATTTTTGGAATAGACCAAAATGAAGCTGATCCAGTTCACATAATTTATTTATTTACTATATATATTTATTGTTTTTCAATAAATATATAGTTTTGTGGCATAAACTAATGTGTTGGCTTATGTCCAAAAGAACTGATTTCTTTCTCAAAGGGCTGAACGTCCTTGCCTGGATTATATTTATTGGATTGTGCATTGATGCTGGCGGTCAGATAGTGAGTGCCTACATTTCACTTTTTATCAATCCAGAAGCATCTGCCAAATTCTGGGGTGGAATGAAATTGTACCCATTGTACAAATTCAATCAAAGTCATTTTGTTACTGTCGTTTCATTATTGATAATTGTTTCGGTGCTAAAATCGATCTTGTTTTACCTGATTGTCAATCTGTTTCACAAAAAGAAACTGAATTTGTCTTCTCCGTTTAATGAAACCCTTGGTAAACATATCTTTCTACTGGCCTACTTGTCATTGGGCATAGGACTGTTTACCTATTGGGGAAGCCAAGTTTCAGATTGGTTAATCATGATCAGTAATGGTACCCTAACCTCTTCAATTCAAGATCTACAATCTGATGGTGCTGATGTATGGCTTTTTATGGGAGTCATTTTAATGGTCGTTGCCATGATTTTCAAGAAGGGAATTGAGATACAATCCGATAACGATTTAACGATTTGATTATGCGAATTGTCGTCAATTTGGATGTGATGATGGCCAAAAGAAAAATGTCTCTCAATGAATTATCAGAAAAAGTTGGTTTGACATTGGCCAACCTTTCAATTCTGAAAACAGGCAAGGCAAAAGCCATTCGGTTTAGCACATTGGCATCCATTTGCAAGGCTTTGGACTGCCAGCCTGCAGATATTCTGGAATTCACAAAAGAACAATGATCATGAGGCCAAGAATCGAAACAATACCTGAAAAGAAATTGGTAGGAAAGCGGATGACGCTGAGTTATGCTGACTACAGAATAGCTGAACTGTGGAGCGGCTTTATGCCCAGAAGAAAAGAAATAAAGAACTGCTTGTCTGCAGACCTTATTTCTATGGTTGTTTACAAACCAAATCATTTTACGGACTTCAAGCTGACCAATGAATTTGAAAGATGGGCGGCTGTGGAAGTGACCAACTTTGATGATGTACCGGAGGAAATGGAACCTTATGTTTTGCCAGCCGGCCTTTATGCAGTCTTTCACTACAAAGGTTCAAGTACTGGCAGCGCCTCTTTTTTTCAACAGATCTATACAGTCTGGTTACCAACTTCAGATTATGATTTAGACAACAGGCCTCATTTTGAAGTATTGGGCGACAAATACAAAAACAATCATCCTTCTTCAGAGGAAGAAGTTTGGATTCCCATAAAGCCAAAACTGAAAGTATAAACAATCAATCCTTTGGATAAAATATCAAGGCACTGTCATTGATTTTGAACTCCCCTTTGTCCAGCAACCTGAAAACTTCAGAGGCTGCGTAAATCAATGGGCCATAACCATGGGCTGCAAATTTGCTTACAGGTCTGTGGTAATAGAAGGCAGGATCAAATGCCATGCCGGTTCCGACGCATGTGCCTTCCACCTGTCCGGTAGCATTTACTTTCGATGCAACTGCATTCCAACCCAATGCCACAACCGGTGCATAGGCCAGCTTATCGATCCATCCTTCATTGCAGGCTTTGGCAATGCAATAAGTATAGATGGCCGTGGCAGAAGTTTCAAGATATGAATCCGGCCTATCCAGCAGCTGGTGCCAGAACCCTGTTCCATCCTGCAGTTTAACCAAACCTTCCACATGCTGGCGGAAAAGGTTCAAGACAAAATTCCTTTTGGGATGATTCACTGGTAAAGCATCCAGCAGTTCTGTGAGCGTCAGCAAAGCCCATCCATTGGCCCTTGCCCAGTGAAAAGCAGGATGCGTCTGCATCCCCTGTACCCATCCATGCATAAACAGGCCCTTGCTGGGAACAAACATTTTGCTGCTGTAAGATTCCAATTGAAAAATGGCATCATCCAGAAAAGCGCTGTTGTTGGTGTATTTGGACATCTGTGCCAGGGCAGGAAGTGCCATGTACAAATCGTCCAGCCACAACGTGTTGTTGAGCGGACGGTTTCTGGCAATGGTACGGTCAGGGAACCTGAATTCCTTTTTGGAAACATAGTCCAGGTAATGATTGATCTGGCCCTTGAGTCCGGTTGCCATACCCAGCATTTCTGCCTTGATCATGGATGCCGCCACTGCCCCACCATCATCCAATGCATGCGGTGCAACGGGCTGTCTTAGCGGAAAATCTGCATTCAAGGTCATCTCCCCTTTGTTGAGCTTTTCCCTGAAAACACCCGCCCAATGGGCAATGAACTCATGGCGGTCTTTTACATATTTTAAATAGTTTTTATCGCCGGTATTTTTATAGGCATTCAGCAATGCACTGTACACCACTCCCCATTCATAACTGGTGATCCTGAAAATTCCTTTTTTTAGAACAACATTCGGGGTGAGGGAAGCTGGCAATTCAACTTTTTTTCCTGTTAAAGTATCCAACAGTTCAGGGGGCGTATTTTGGTTGATGTAATTGAATACCCTGTCCAGCACACCCTTCACCAATACTTTGTCCGGTGCCTTGTATGGGGTGGGATAGTTGGCTGGCAAAAGGTGCAGCGGTGTATTGACATCGTCTTTTTCCTGGGCAATTGACAGCAAGGAAAACAACATGCAAATGGCCGGGGCAAAAATCTGTCTGCGCAATTTCATGATAATCAATTGATTTGTTTAAAAGTAGATATTTTTTAAAATCAATTGGCAATTGAGAGATCAGAAATAAAGTCAAAAATGAATAATTCCATGCGTGTATTGACCGGGAACGATTGCGTAAATTCTTGGGGGCAATTTGATAGAAATAGCCGAAAAAGGTGGAATTTGATATGCTATTTTGCCAAAACCTATATTAGTATTTCTTAAAAAAATTGCTATGAATGAAAAAATCTTAAAAAAATTGCGAACGTTGATCGCATGCACCATGCTCACCCTCCTGATGGTGAATGTGGTCAATGCACAGGGTACATCTACCCGTAAAATTGAGGGTGTTGTGACCAATGAACAAAAAGAACCATTGCAAGGTGTAGTGGTTGAAGACAAAAAATCCAATGCAGCTTCACTGACCGATGCGAATGGAAAATTCAGCATTTCAGTAAAGGGCAGCGGCACTTTGTCCATGTCGTTCACTGGATATACCACCCAAGCTGTTACCTACAATGAATCCAGCAGCATATTGAATGTTGTGCTTTTGCTGGATACAAAAGGACTTGAGGAAGTTGTGGTTGTTGGATACGCTACAGTCAAAAGAAAAGATGTAACTGGTTCTGTTGCAGGTATCGGTGCAAAAGACATCCGCTCCAGGCCGGTAAACAATGCTGTTCAATCCATGCAGGGTAAGGTAGCGGGTGTCGACATTTCGTCAAATGAAAGGCCCGGTACCGTAGGATCAATCAACATCCGTGGTGTGCGTTCCCTTACTGCTTCCAATTCTCCTTTGTTTGTAGTGGATGGTATTCCGCTCACAACAGGCGGTATTGACAACATCAACCCACAGGATATCGAAACAATTGACGTATTGAAAGATGCTTCCGCAACTGCAATCTTCGGATCCCGTGGTGCAAACGGTGTCATCATCGTAACAACAAAACAGGGTAAGTCTGGAAAAGTGGTTGTCAACTTCAACCACAACATCACTTCAGAAACCCTGAATGACAGCAGAAAAATGTTCAATGCAGGTGATTACATCACTTACCGCAGGTGGGCTTATTATTATGCTGGCCTGAACCAGACAACTGGCGTAAGCACCTACCCAAGGGGAGACCAGCCTACTGTTGCGACAGACAGGGTGTTCTTTGGTGCAACAAGTGACCCTACCGCCTGGGCCAATATCGAAAAAGGATGGGCTTCCGGTACATGGGACGGATCAAAAGTAACCACCACTGACTGGGGAGCCATCGTAAAACAAAACTCCATTACCTCAGACAACCTCTTGAGCGTGAGCGGTGGTACCGATAAATTGAAGGCATACGCATCTTTGGGTTACCTGAACAATACAGGAACCATCAAAGGGCAGTCCTTCCAGCGTTATACCGCCAAAGTCAACCTAGACTTCAACGCTACAAAATGGTTCTCGCTCGGAAGCAACCTCAATGTCAATTACAACATGCAGCAATTCGGTCAGTCTGGAAGAGGTGTTGCTACCATTGGAAGCCCCTCAGGCGGTTTGTATGAATCTTCCAGGTCCATCTTCCCTTATGCACTGCCTTATGATGCAAACGGAGTAAGGATTTTGTTCCCAGGTGGTGACAATGCCATCAAAAATGTAGTAGATGAGTGGTTGTACAACATTGACCAGCGCGAGACCCTCAGAACATTTGGTAGCATTTATACGCAACTGAATTTCGGTTCCATTTTCCCGGCATTGAAAGGACTGAGATACAGAATGAACTTTGGTCCGGACATTTCTCAATATGAAAATGGCGCATACATTGATTCCAAATCAGTAGCAAACGGTGGTAGCACCAGCTGGGCTTCTGTAAACAACGAAAAAAGATTCTCCTATACACTGGATCATCTTTTGTATTATGACAAATCAATCGGAGACCATACATTCGGTTTGACACTCCTGCAAAGCCAGACAGCTTACAAACTCAATGGACAGAGTGTAACTGGTAATGGGGTTCCGCTTGAAAGCCAGCGCTGGAATGCATTGACCAGTGGTGTGGTTACAGGTCAATTGACCACTGCATCCAACCTGGTTGAAACCCAGTTGCTTTCCTACATGGCCAGATTGAACTACAGCTTCAAAGACAGGTACCTGCTCACTGTTTCAGCCCGTCAGGACGGTGCTTCTCAGTTGGCGGAAGGATACAAATACTCTTTGTTCCCATCTGCTGCATTCGCATGGAGGGTTAATCAGGAGAAGTTCATGGACAATCTGAAATGGGTGAATGACCTCAAGCTGAGAATTGGTGCGGGTGTTACAGGAAACTCTGCCGTTGCTGCTTATTCTACACAAGGTGCTGTATTGTCCTTGTTCTACCCCAACAATGCCTCAAGTGTTGCAGGAGCCATCCTGAATCCTTTGTTGGCCAACAAGGAACTGGGCTGGGAAAAAACAACCCAATACAACTTGGGCGTGGATTTTCAACTCTTTGACCGCAGGTTGTCAGGTACCATCGATGTTTACAAATCAAGGACTACCGACCTGATCATGCAAAGGACCATCCCTTCTGTTACAGGGTACACAACAACCTTTGCCAACATTGGAGAAACTGCCAACAGGGGTATCGACATGAGCTTGACCACTGTTAACATCAAAAACAATGATTTTAACTGGTCTACTACTTTCAATGCTTCTTGGCAGAAGGATGAAATTGTGAGCTTGTCCAACGGAAAGCAGAATGATATCGGCAATAACTGGTTTATCGGACAACCGATTGGTGTAATCTATGGATACAAGGCATTGGGTCTATGGCAGAAAAGCGACGCGGCAGAGTATGCCAAGTTCAATGCCAATGGAAACACATTCACTCCCGGCAGTGTCAGGATCCAGGATGTAAATGGGGACAGTAAAATTGAGCCAAACTTTGATCGCCAGATCATCGGTTGGACAAGGCCAAGATGGGTTGTGGGCATGACCAATTCATTGTCTTACAAGAATTTTACGTTCGATATTTTCATCTACGGCAGGTTGAACTACAAGTACAACTATGGTGGTGAAGTGCAGGCAGCCAGGAGTGTGAACAGGGTCATCAACTACTATAACGAGAACAATACGAATGCTGAATTCCAAAAGCCAATTTTCAATGCAGGTGGAGCAGCGGGAGATGCATTTTTCCCTGCACTGGGTTACCTCAATGCTTCGTTCCTGAAAATCCGGAATATTTCCATGTCTTACAACCTTAACAGCAAATCAACTTCCAAATTGGGTCTGTCTGGTTTGAGGGCATTCCTGCAGGTTCAAAATCCTGGTATGCTCACTTCGCAGATCAAATTTATGGACATGGATGTGGTTGGAAACACCTGGAACAGGGGTTACACTATTGGTATAAATGCTTCTTTTTAATACACTAGCACATGAAAAAATATTTTACTATCATCAAATTGGCAATCGTTACGCTCGTAATCATTGCTCAATCTTCTTGCCAAAAGGATTTCTTGAAGGAAACCCTAAAGACAGACCGAAGCGGTGAATTCCTGAAAACAGATCAGGGAATCCTGCAATTGGCTGCTGGGGCCTATCATCAAGCCTTCGCTGTTCCTACCAACGGAGAGTGGTTCTATTCTGCAACCAACTATGGTACAGACGAATTCAGGATTGGAGGTGACCCTTCCAATTCTCCATGGAACAATTATGATCAAACCTTCAACTCAGTGATTACTGTTGTTAACGGAAACACAGCAGCTGCAAATTTCCAGTGGGATGAGCTCTACAAGAGCATTGGTAATGCAAACCTGTTGATCGAAAATGCAACCAAAAGTGCCTCTACCTCAACTGCCATCAAAAGCACAGCATTGGGCGAAGGGTATTTTATCCGTGCTTATTCTTACCTTAGACTGGTGTCACAATATGGTGCAGTTCCCCTGCAATTGGAACCACTTGCAACGGTAAAGCTGGAGTTCACCAGAGCACAACCAAAAGATGTATATGCGCAAATCATCGCAGACCTCAACAAGGCAAAAGATTTGTTGCCAACTACTGGTGCACCTTCCAAGATCACCAAAAATGCAGCCTTGCATTTTCTTGCCAAGGCTCATCTTTTCAGGGCCAGTGAGATCAACAGTGCATGGAATTCAACCACACTTGCCACAGACCTGAGCACTGCCGTTACACTTTGTGATCAAGTCATTGCAGGCCATCCGCTGGCAGCAGACTTTGGTGCCATCTGGGATTACAGGGGGCCAAATTCAGCTAGTGAAAGACTTCCTGAAATCATTCTGTCTGCTCAAATGACCAATGACCTGAATACGAACAGAGGAACGGGCAATACCCAACACCTGTATTTTGTATCAAGGTATGATGTGCAAGACCAGATGGCCAGGGACATCACTGGCGACAGGCCATTCAGCCGTTTGGCAACCACCTATTATACGTATAGGCTTTATGACATGGTCAATGATTCCAGGTTCTGGAAATCATACAGGACAAAGTTTGCCTTGAATGGTGCTAGTCCTGTTGCACCAAACGTAAAAGGTGACCTGGGCATCATGTTTGTCATCAACAAACCAGGAGACACAAGGTACCCCCTGTCAAAAATTGTAAAAGCCAATTCCGGAGCCAATCTTGTAAAGGATGTTTTTGGAACAGGAAAGATTATTCCAACAACCTATGTTGCCTATCCTAACGGAAGAACTACCGACGGTGCGTTGAATACTGATTTGACTACTGCCGGACAGAGCTTCCCTCCACTGAGCAAACACATCGATGGATCAAGGTCTTCACTCAATGAAGTCATTGGTAACCGCGACTTCATTTTGGCCAGGTCTGCAGAAACCTACCTGATTGCTGCTGAAGCCAAAATCAGACTGGCAAAAGCTGGTACTGGAACCTACAATGATGCACTTCCCTATATCAATGCTGTTCGCGAAAGAGCCCGTTACAAGGCTGGTGAAAACCGTGCAGGATACTGGGATGGCGGAAACACATTGATTTCTGCATCACTTCAATCTCCTGGCGTAGGCAACTCCTTCTTCCCTGGAAATTCATACTATGAATCAAACAATATTCCAGTGACCACAGCACAGTCTGCAAGCCTTGCCATTACTGATCCAACGAAGCTGCCAACACAGGATGAATTCATCTTGACGACGCTTGGAGCAACTGCTACCTATGACAAGATGCTTGGATTGGTGTTGAATGAAAGGTCACGCGAATTGGCTGGAGAATACGTCAGGTGGGCTGATTTGGCAAGAACCAAAACACTGGTTGCAAGGGCCAAAGCATTCAATCTGGAAGCAGCTCCTAAAGTTGCCGACCACCATGTATTGCGTCCTATTCCACAATCCTTCCTAGACGGTATCCAGGTCAATGGAAAAGGATTGACTGCAACAGAAAAAACAGCTTTGCAGAATCCTGGGTATTAATGCTGCCTCAGGTATTTACCAAAAAGAGCAACAGGAATTCCTGTTGCTCTTTTTTTATGTGACCATCTCGTTTTATGGATTGCGGAATAGATGGCTCTTTTCTCAACTGGTCAATTCAAGCTTCATCATGAAATCTGTCTGCTCTTCATCCCCCAGTTTGAAAATATGCTTGTCAAATTCAACGAACCCGTTTTTCTTGTAGAACTGAAGTGCCCTGTGGTTCTCCTCCCAAACGCCTAGCCAAACATATTGTTTTTTCATTTCCAGTGCAATTTGAATCGCTTTTTCATAGAGCAGCTGCCCAACTTTTTTTCCATGGTATTGCTTCAAAACATAGATCCGTTCAATCTCCAAAGCATGTTCATCGTTGAGCTCAGTTTGGGCCTGGCCAACATTTATTTTCAGGTAACCAACGACCTGGCCATTTTCTTCTGCGAAATAAAATGATGAGTCTGTATTGGCCAATTCTTGACTAAGCTTGACTGTTGCAAAACTTTGCTCAAGATATTGGACCAGGTTTTCTGCTGAGTTGTATGGAGCAAAAGTTTCTGAGAAGGTCTGCCTGCCGATTGTTTGCAAAGATTCAAGATCCTCCAAGCCTGCTTTTCTGATGGAATAACTCATGGCTGCAATAATAAAGATTTTATCAGCTGAGTAATCAATACTTACCCAGATTGAATTGCCCGATGCTATTTCGACAGCACAAAAATCCTTATGTCAATAGGCTGCTGACCTGTTATCACTGTTTCCAAAACAGAATGGGTAACATAGGGTTCGAGCTCAACGGCAAAAGAAACGGCACTGATCCTTTCTGGCGTTGCAATGACAACGGTTGTGCCATTCTTGAGTAAACGCTGAATCAAGCTCAACAAAGCTTCAAACTGCTCCGGATCATAATTGATGTCACTGAACAAGACTGTATCGGCAGAAAGGCCTGGCGGGAAGTGATTCCAATCCAAATACATTGCCTTTGCATTGCTTAGGCCAAGGGTTTGGATGTTTTTCCCCATCAGGTCCACGGCTTCTCTTGAATGGTCGCTGATCACCAAAGTCTTTGCTTCCCGGCTTATTGAAAAAGATGGCAAGCCTATCCCAGCTCCTATTTCCAATATTTGTCTGGAGGCTATCCAGTGAGGTTCTTTCTGAAGAAAGGCTGCTATTGCAATTGAAGAAGGCCAGATTCTGGCCCAGAAAGGAAAAGCAGTGTCTGGGTTGATGACAATCAACTGATCATATGTGGGCTTTACCCTATCAGGATCAGGCACATGGAGCTGTAGTCCGCCCGGGAATTCAAGCAATGTTATGGGGTAAAGCATCCGACAAAATTGAGCGCAAGATATTCACTAAACAGAAAAAGAATTTTTGTTTGAATCCAAATTTGCTTTTACTTTGTATCTCAAAGTACTTTTTATTTAACGTTATGGACAATCAATTTCAACCTTTAGAAGAAATCAGGGAAATAAGGACCATCATGGAAAGATCGTCCAGGTTTCAGGCACTCAGTGGAATAGCTGGTGTGGTTGTGGGCATCTTTGCCATTACTGGTATAGTGATTGCTTATGCTGCACTCGGCTTGTCCTTTGATCAGGTTCCGTATGAAGCACCAGGTCAGGACCAATACTCCTCTATGCAATTGAATGGAACATTTTTACTGCTAGACGCCTTGGTCGTCTTGATCTTGTCGGTCTGCACGGGAATCTTTTTTGCGCTAAGAAATGCAAGAAAGAAAGGATTGCCTGTTTGGGACACTGCAGCCAAACGCCTTTTGATCAATTTTGCTATACCACTGACAACCGGGGGAATTTTCTGTGGAATATTATTTTACCATGGTCTTTATGCCCTGATGGCACCTGCTACCTTGATTTTCTATGGTATGGCACTACTGAATGGAAGTAAATATTCAATAGATGATATCCGCTACCTGGGAATCATAGAAATCGTAATCGGACTTTTGGCTGCAGTTTTTACAGGTCATGGATTGATTTTTTGGGCTTTGGGTTTTGGTCTGGTTCACATTATCTATGGTATCAGGTTTTATTTTAAATACGAGAAGTGAAAAATTTCATCGGGGAATTGAACAAAGCGTTTGAAAGCAGGGTGAGATTGGGCATCATGTCTATCCTCATGGTCAATGAGTGGGTAGACTTTGGTTCCATTAAGGAACAATTGCAGGTCACGGATGGCAATATCGCCAGTCATATCAGTGCATTGGAAAAAATGGATTACATAAAAGTTGAAAAGAAATTCATTGGTAAAAAACCGAACACATCATACGCTGCAACTAGCAATGGGAAAATGGCTTTTCATTTGCATTTGAATGCCCTTGAGGCCATCATCCGTCAATCAAATTAAAGTAAATAGAACAACTGTCAATATATAAAACAACCATCGTATGTCAAACTCAGACTCATTGCAAATAAAAACTGCAATCATTGCTAATATCAACCAACCTAATGAGCTGGAAAAAATGTACCGGATCAATAAAACAGGATTTACCCAGGCATTTCAGTCTGCTTATCCTGAAATAAAAGAAAATGCCATTGCCCAGGTTTGGCAAGAGAGATTAAACTACAAACAAGAAGAAATATCATGGGGTAAGAAAAATGAATTGGTTATTGTGGCCATTTTGGCCTTGACAGCAGGTCTAATGGCCAAACTGCCTGAAATATTCTCACTCAATGAGGAACGTTTTTATTCGCGCAATATCGCATTCCTCATTTTCCCATTCCTGATTGCCTACTTTTCATGGAAAAATAAACAGACCATTCGTCAACTGATTTTACC
>JACCDP010597852.1_pt1 | contig 11770 bp, 20 predicted proteins | sample 7445841 | NCBI WGS metagenome assembly JACCDP01 (sample SAMN15323441, study PRJNA562643) | freshwater metagenome | isolation source: river surface water | place: USA:Blue River Watershed | collected 2017-08-17
ACGAAGACTACTTCTAGAACACGCAATTGTCGGTAAACAAGAGGCCCGCGAGGCCGCACTGGACCCGAAGGATGTTGTAGCTCTTGGCGAGAATCCGGAAGACCCTCGCGTTCGGGTTCTCGGTGGTGGTCAGGTACATGTTCTGGTTCGCGATGCGACTGAAGTTAATCTGGCCGGTCGGCAAGTGGTTCTCGGGGTCGATGGAAAAACTCAGATTGTACACGTAGGCTTCTGGCACCCTCGTGTGCCCCTGTAAAAATTGCAAGATGCTCAAGTACAGCTCGTCCGCGATAACGTCCGAAAGGATCGTCTCCCCGTTGAAATCGAGTCGCAGCGTCGCGAGTTGGTCCCCGTTCATCCACGTGTTCTTGTAGTTGAACCAGTCGTTGTTCTGCAAGACGGTCTGGTCTTGAATCACGAGGAAGAGCTCCTTCACCGGGTTGGTGAATTGGAGACGCATGGGCACCGAGGTCACGCCGGGCTGCACGTACCCCTGGTACTGCTGGAGTTGCGTGATGACGTAATCCACCTTGGCGTTCTGAATCTGGTAGACCTCGTCGTCGCCGAGGAACACGTACTCCACCGGCAAGGTGACTTGCAAAGGACCCGAGGCGGTCACGGCTTGCGCGCCCAAGGGGTCAGGCTCCGTGCCGATCCAGAACCCCCCGTAGTCCCCGACGATCATAAACTTTTTGAAGAGCGGACTCCACGCGATGTCCCTCGTGAACGCCGGGACCGCCTGCGTCTGCGACGCGTCTGACAGGTTCGAGGTCACCGCGATGTTGGAAAAGACGTTCCTTTCGTCCCACGCGAAGGGCACCGTGTCCGAGAGGGGATCCTGGTAGTACGGACCAGCCCCGGGGTACACGAGACTGAACGTCTGCGTCAGCATGTCGAAGCCGTACATGTTCGGATCGTCGGTCCCGAAGAGAAACTGACTCGTGGCTGGATTCCACGTGACGGTCACAAAAGCGCTCGAGGTCGGGACCCTCGTGACGGTCCACGCGGCTCCCTGAGGGAACTGCATCCACACAATCTCCTGGGTGGTGGCCAGTGCGATGACGTTGGCCCTCCCGTCGCTCGCGACGTCACGGAATGTCAGGTCGCTCAGGTCGGTCGGCACTGGCTGGAAGATCCCAAAGATGTTGGTGGATGAAAAGGTGATGGGTGCCGGACAGGGTGCGGATGAGACGGCGACCACGATCGGGTCAGGGAGGTCGCAGATTCCCACGCACTTGAACGTGCTCCACGGAGAGACGTCGATCGGGATCAGCGAGACGCTGTTCGGGTTGAACACCCTGACCACCGGCGACTCGTCCATCAGCGCGAACGCCAGGGAGTTCTGGAGCCACGTGACGCGCGAAAACTTGATCGAGGTGATGGTCAAGGGTTGCCACGAGATGAGCTGACCGGCGGAAGGGGTCCCGAAGGCGATCAGCTGCTCCAGCGGCCTCAGCTTCACGTGGATCTCCACCTCCTGCCTGGTGAGGGCGCACAGGGGCACCGCGAGGCTTTCCGCCCTGTGAAAGTAAAAGGGCAACGGGACCAAGAGGGTCCTCGGGTACGGTCCGAAGAAGGGGGCAGTGGCAGTCTGGTTGGTGCTGGCCGGTCCGAGCCCACCGAGTCCAGCCTTGGTGTCTCCCGTGAGGTACTTCAAGGCCGTCTGCTGCGACTCTCCCAGGAAGGTCTGGGCGTAGATCTGCATGTATTCGCCGTTGATGCGCTCGACGACCTTTCCGCCTATGAGGAGGTCCGCGTGTTCCACGATCGCGTTGCCGATTGCGTCCGTGTACCCGTAGGTGGGCGGGAGCAGGTCCGGGAGGACGAGTTTGAGGTACATGCCTCGGATGAGCTGCCCCTTTCTCGGGACGGTGCATGTGATGAAGGAACCAAAGTCGATCGCTTGCTGGTCGAAGGTGTTGTCGAGGGTCTCCAATGCAAACTTGGTGTACCTCGAGAACCGCTTGATGAAGTAGGTCACCTCCGGGGACCCCGTCAGGAATTCATCCTGGATACCGACGGCGGCGAGCTGGACGCGACCGCTCGACATTACCTCATGCCGAGGTTTTTTGTTTCTTAAAGGGACTGAAGAGACTCTCGAAGAAACCCCTCTTCTTCTTGACCGGCGAGTTTCTCTTGGCCGACGAGTTCGCCGAAGAAGCCGACGAGTTCTTCGCAGGAGAGTTCACCGAAGGAGCCCTCTTGGGCGACGAGTTCCCTTCAAACTTCAGGGGTTTCCCGTTGTTTTCGTATCCTTTCTGTGGCGTCCAGCGGTGAACGAAGAGGCCTCTCGCGTCACAGATCATCACTTCTTGGTGAAATCGATCGTCGCCTTTGAAGTAGTACCCGTCGATGCCGGGGAGGCGACACAGGATGCTCGAGGCCTCCTTGTTCACGTGGTGAAGACTGACCCTGTTGCCTTGCCACGCGTTCGCGTGATTCTGAGGATCTTTCGTGATGCTCTTGATCAGCGTGCGCTTGTTCGGGTGCCTCCCGAACGCGAACGTCAGGATGTTTCGGTATCGCTGCGAGTTCACCTGTTTGAGCACCCGTTTGATGGCGTCTGGCGTCGCCCGAAGCAGTCGTATCGGTCGCGTCGTCTTGTAGTAGTGCACGATTCCCTTGTTGGATTTCCTCCGGTACTTTAGCGCCGTGTCATGATTGTGCGTCACGTAAAAGTACCTCGAGTTCTTCAACGTGTTCGTATTGTACGCCCCGGTGAACCCTTTTGCGAACATCGTGCCCTTGGGAAAACGCACGACCATCGACATGTTACTCTAGTCACCGACATTTTCTCACCCCCTGTTCGCCAGTCCACTCCTAGAGTTCACGTTGTTCCCGCGTCCGTTGTTCGCGGTGGCTGGCATTTGCATCACGAGCATGATCATCATGATGATGAAGAGGACCGCGACGCCGCCGACGATCCACCACTTGTACTTGTCAAAGAAGGACTTCTTGTCGTCGTGGTGCTTGCTGCTCATTTGTTAGTACCACCACGGAAAAAAACTTTCGAAACAGCATGAGTCTCCTCAGGGTCGGGATCCTTTCGACGCTGGAGGTCTTCGGCGATTTCATGCTCAAGCGGTATTCCACACTGGGTTCACTGTCCAGCCTCGGGCTCGGAGTCTTGGGGTACGTCGGGGTCGTCGCGGCCCTGGTGTGGAGCTTCAAGACGGGCAACGTGTTGATAGTCAACGGGCTCTGGGATGGCATGAGCGCGGTCATAGAGTCACTGGCGGCCTACCTCATCCTGGGAGACCGACTCGAAAATCCCGTGCAATACGCAGGGTTGCTGTTCACGGTCATCGGCGTCTTCATGATGAAATATCATTCTCGGTAGAGTGTAAATGTGGAAGTGTTGCTTTCGAGTCCGAGTCCCAGACGTCATCGAAGTGCCACCGCCTCCAGCCGTGAAAATCGAACCCATAGACTTGACAGTTGAAGAAATAATTATCAAGCTTGAGGAACAAGATGAGGGCGGATCACGTGTACGTGTCGCTGAGAGTTCTCTCGAACCTTCAAGAGGGTCAGAAGCTGTCGACCAAGAACGGCCTGTTGTCAGTGGACCGAAAAGCGAACCCGGTGTTGAGATGGTTGAACGGGGACAATCGTTCAACGACGCTCATGCACTTGAAGAATGTGATCAATGAGGCCATAGTTTCCGGCTACCACAAAGAATTGGTCGAGGCTGCGCCTGGGATCGAGTCGTTGAAGGTCACCTACGCGGACGACTCGGCCTTTGTTGCCGGAGTGGACGTGTTGCTCAGACGCTTTTTACCAGTACCGACGCAGCAGGTGGCTTCTCCACCACCTTGAGGGTCCCGGCGCCGATGGCGAAGATGATCCCCAAGACCGAGACGCCGAGGATGAACGAGAGGTACCCGTGGTTCGAGTCGCTCTTGCTGTCGCTGTTCTTGCCGAGACACTGGAGGCCGATGGAGCACGAGGCGGTCGACAACACGCTGAGTAGCAACACCAAAATCAGTGTGATCCAATCCATTTATAGAGTCACTCGAGAAACTTTTGGGAGTCGCACTTTTGCGAGCAAAAGTGCTCCGACTGCGGCCCCTGACGTGAAAAATCGTGTGGGGGCACAGTAGCGATGACGCTTCAGTTGCGCAAGTTTCGACCCGAGACAATGGCGGACGACAAGGTGTGCATCTTCATCGGGAAGCGCGGCACAGGAAAGAGTTTTCTCGTGACTGACATCCTGTACCACAAGCGACACATACCCGCCGGGATCGTCATGTCCGCGACGGAGGACGGGAACCACCACTTCAAAAAGTTCGTCCCTGACCTCTTCATCTACGGAGACTACGACAGGGAAGCCATCGAGAGGGTCCTGGCGAGACAGAGGACGCTCGTTGGAAAGGGGGCGACCAACTGCAGCGCGTTCATGCTCCTGGACGATTGCATGTACGACAGAAAGTTCATGAAGGACACGTGCATCCGAAACTGTTTCATGAACGGTCGTCACTGGAAGATCTTCTTCATGCTCACGATGCAGTACTGTATGGACCTGACACCCGACCTCCGCGCAAACGTGGACTACGTCTTCGTCCTTCGTGAGAACGTGCTCGCGAACAGGGAGAAACTCTACAAAAACTTTTTCGGGATCTTCCCGAGTTTCGACGTGTTCAATCAGGTGATGACGAGTTGCACAGAAAACTACGAGTGTCTAGTGCTCGACAACACGAGCAAGAGCAACCGCATCGAAGACTGCGTCTTTTTTTACAAGGCCCGTCCGAGGACCAACTTCCGAATAGGCTCACCCTCCTTGTGGACCTTCCACACCAAAAACTACAACCCCAACCACGAGAACGACTCCGCCTCCAGGGACCCAAAGAAGAAGGGTGGTCCCATCACGATCAAGAAGGTCAGGTGAGCACCTTGCCACACGCACTGCAAAGCAAGATGCGTCCCCGGAGAGACAAACCCCCCTTTGGGCCGCACTTTGGACAGGTGGCACTATCCACGTGAACAGAGGAACATGGTTCAACTTTCACACTAGAAAACCACGGCTTCTTCCCGTCTTTCAAAAGAACCTTCCCGCACGTCCCACAAGATTGATCGCGATTGCCGTCATCCGACGCTTCGTATCCACCACTCGGTCCACACTTTGGACAAACCTGAATGGGACACTCGTCATCGTCACTGACACTTCCACTGAAACAGTACATTTGAGAGTCACCTTGTTGATTGTGTTTAAGCGTAGCACCGCTTCGGTGGCGAAGGTGGGGGTGACACGGGTTGCGTGCCGAGTTCTTCGTCCTCTTCGTAGAGTTCGATGCCCAACAATTCAGCAATGTATTTGTGGATGGCGATCCAAATCGAATACATTGGTGGATGAACTTACAAATGAAAAGTGCGACTTACCTTTAAGTCCTGTCAAAGTTTGCTCGAGCCCTGTTCAGGTTCGCGTTGAAACGCGCTTTGTTGTTGAACTCGTATCCTCGTGTCACCGCATTCTTGAACTTGCGGAACACGCGGTCCCTGTACGCCTTGATGCCACGAAGCAGTCGAGGTGTCCTCTGCGTGAGTTCGACCCTGTAAAACTTCATGATTTGATTCTTGAGGTCATTCAGGCTTCGCTTGTTTCTGCGAAAGGCTCGTACGTTCTGCAGAACGGCTTCGCGGGCACGCTGTTCACGCATCCTCGCTTCTCGCATGGCTTCACGTGCGCGACGATTCGCTTCGCGGGCACGAAGGTTCGCTTCCTGCGCGCGTCGAAGGCTCGTTTCGACCGCGTTCGGCGTCGGCACATTCACGTACCTCGAGTTCGCTTTCACGTGCTGCAGGATTTGCCTCAGAAGGTTCGGATTCGCTCGGACGCTGTTCAGCGCCCGATTGTTTTGACTGCCCATCCGAAGGCCTCTGAACGCGTTTTCTCTCGCTCGCTGGTTATTTCTTGGCAACTCGATTCGACGCATGCAATCTGTCGACACTTTATTTCACAAAGAGCTTCCTGGTGAACTTGGCGTTTCGTTTCACGGCAGAAGTCTTCTTCTTCAGTGAAGCCAGCATGCGATGCAGGTTTCCGAGGGCGGCGACGTCACCCTTTTTGAACGCACTCCGGATGATCTTTCGTCGCTTGGGGGTTGAGAGACTGGCGCGGTACTTTTTCATTTACCTTGTCGCTCAGATTTTACTTGACAACAAACCTGCGTCCGAAATAAAAGATGAGTGCGGCGACCAGGGCCGTGATCAGGAGTCCCATGGTGGAGGTCTCTCCGCCAGCGCCGACCATCTGGGGGATGAACCCGACGAGCTTCTCCTGAACGGGCTTGGCAAAGGCGATCACGGCAGCGACTCCGGCCAGCAGGGCGTCCATCTGCTCCGGGGTCAATCCGCCCTTTCTGGGTGCGACGGCCTGTTGCTGCTGCTGTCCCATCATGGGCTGCGATGGCGCTCCGCCCATGTAGTCAGTGGGGTCAGGGCCCATGAGGTCAGAAATGGGAGTGGAGTCCATTTGAGGTGTGCCAACAATTTTTTCGGGCCTCGCTTTCGCGGGTTTCTGCGGCTGCTGTGGAGGCGGAGGCGCGGGTGGCACGTCGGGAGAGTAGGTGAAAGGCGCGTTCGAGGGTATCTCAGGGGTGTACGTGAAGGGACCGCTGGACGCCGGCTGTCCGCTCATTCCCGCGAAGAGCGGAGTCATGGAATCCTGGTCTGAGAGGATCATCGTGGAGACGTTCTCCATTTGGTATCAGTACCCAAAGTTTTGGAAAAAGCGTGACGCGATCAAATCAGTAGCCCCACTTGCTCAGCGCGTTCTCGGAGTTGAACTCACTGGCGCTGTACATGTCGACCCACTTGCTCGCAATGAACATGGAGATCAAAAAGGTCAACACAAGAGACCCGTAGACGAGCCCAGCGACTGTCTTGTTCTGGTCAGGGTTCTCGACAGCCGATTTCGCGTTGCTGTTGAGTTGAATCACGAGAGCCAGGAGGAAAGTGATGACGGAGGCGATCATGACGTTCGCGTGCGTGACCCAAAAGTGCCCTGCTCGACACAAGAAACTGAGCACCATCGGAAAAACCAGCGTCAGGAAGATGAGTCGAAAGGTGGAGTTGCTGATGGACACCATCAACACCGGAGCCACCATCGCGAGGGCCCACAGGGCGATGCCCTTCAGAACGTCTGATGTCGCAGTGACCATCTTTGACATCACCCGAGAGAGTTTTTTGAGCGGACAGGGGCCCCCAGGCCCCCTTCCACGAATCCTCCAGGTCCCCATCACGACACTCGGTTCATCAGTCCTGGATGTACTCTCCGCAAAACTTTTTGCGAGTGGGTATGCGTTCGTATATGCCGAGTCTGACTGACATGTCCTTCAACTCTCCAAAGTTCTTCCAAAAGGCTTCAGAGTGAGAGTACTCCTCCACCGTGGAATGCGCGAGTTCGTGGAGCAACACGTGGAACATGTCGTTCGGCGTCCCGTCGAGACACACGCCTATCTCAAACCCTTTGTTCACGTTGTACCCGAGATCACCTCCTCTTCGACCCGTGATGACCACCTGGTTCTCCAACGCCCCAAACTTTGGGGGTTTGGTTTCCCGAATGTGATCCACGAGGACCTGGTACCTTCGCTTGACCTCCGTCAGGTTCTCAGGCTCCTGTGTGGCCCACAGGAGCACGAGGTTGAGGAGCACGAGAAAGACGAGGAGCATCCACATTACCATGTAAAAAGAAAAGAGTCGCAGTGATGTTGTAAGCTTCGCACGAGTCGGCATGAACCTCCGCAAACTCAAAAAAACTCAACTCGTGGAACTTTGTTCTACACATGGGATGGTGACCAAGGGTGCGTCGAGTGTCGAAGACAATCATCTCCGAGCTGACACCAGTCTCGTCGCAGGTACCATCAAGGTTCTCAAAGAACGTCTGATGACCACTGGGTATCACTGGGACCTGAAACACGTGAGGACCAGGAGGTACAAGGACCAAGATAGCGTGAAGGTTGACATGAATCACTACAAGGAGCAAGTCGCGACGGGCGTAAAGTTCATTTCGTTCTTTCACTGGGTGCGAGGTTCACTGAAAGCGCCTGAACGTCACTAACAACAGTCTCACCGCAGGTCACAAAGATTGAAACCGATGCGAAGATTGACGCGACCGACTTTCCACACGTGCCATTCCGGGACTACTACGACAGGGGGGTCTCGACAAAGGATGTAGTGAATCAGTGTATTCTTGTAAACACAAATTGAGCATACATGCTCGTTATCTTTTCGGTTCCTTTGCACCTGCGATTGACCACTTTTGAGTAAACCCGGAGATGAGTGTCTTCGACACTCGACGCGCCTTTTCCACTCGTCGAGATACACCCCCATCTGTTCGAGGTGTGTCACGAGGAGATCCTTGTACGCGATGGGTTCTGGCTTCGGACCTTCCTTGTAGTATGGTGTGTCTGCAAGAAAAACAAAAAGTTTTTCGCCAAACTCTCCGTGACCGGTGGAGGGGGACCTGCGAGCAAAGTGGTCAGTGAGCTCACAAGTGGCGAAACGGCTTTGCTCGCACCGGGTCATGTAGTTTCCCAGTCGGTCCTGCGGTGAGACGTTAGCGGCTCGTTTTTGGCGCATGCGTCAAAAACCTCGCACCTGAAAGGGCACGTCCATCATGACGGCGTCAGAGTCCGGAACGACGCCTATGAGTTTCCCGCCTATGCGAAGCCTGACTCGAATCGCGTGGAGGGAATCGACAAAGGTTTTTCTGGACTCGAAGATGTAGTGGATCGAAAAGTTGTACGCGATGACGTCATAGGTCTTCTTGGGGGTCTCTCTGACGTCGCACTGGTGGAAGGTCACGTGCATACCCAAGACGTTCGCGCGCGACTTGGCTTCTTCGAGTGGCATCCAAGGGTCACACATGTCGAGTGACTTGACGTTCACGGACTTCCACTTGTGGAGGTCGCCGCCTGCACCGCATCCGACGTCCAACACTGACGAACCGAGGTGGACGTGGTTTTCTATGAGGGATCTCTTGATGAGATTGTGTTCTTTTCGTACGAGTTCCATTCTTCTGTTACATGTCTACTGATTTCTCTATTGGTTCGAAGAATTTTCCGTTTTCCCCACAAGGAGCAATCCTGGCTGAACTCGCATACCGATTTCTGATTTCACCAGTTATCATGTCCTGAACCCAAAAGAGTTTGCAGAATGCATAATAAGGTTCTTTGGGTAACTTCGGGTTCACTCGAAAGTGTTTGCAAAAGACACAAATTGGTTTGTTCACGAGAAGAGCCACCTGCGGTAAGGAACATGTGAGCTTGTTTGTTGCAGCCGCGCGGGCAACAAACCACGCACCATCTTTTGGGGCAAAACTCGAGCTGTCTGCACACGTGTTCTGGCTGGTAATTCTCTAACACTTCGACGATGAGGAAAGGGACCACCGCCTCCGCCATCTCTATGCACGAGGGTCTCTCCGGCGGGGTGACCACGGCGCACGCAAAGGCCGCGTACTCATCCGCGAGGTACAGAAGGTTCTCGGTCTTCGAGACCAAGTCGATGCACTTGTCACACGTGATGTTGGTGGCAGACGCGAAGCTGATGAGAGCGAGGATCGACAAAAGTTTCCACATTTTTTCGGTTTCATCTGGTGATCATGTTCCTTCTAAGCGTGTGGAGTCGTAGGATGAAGTAGTTCTCCTCGACGCCGTTGAAGCTCACGAGCTTGTTGTTCACGTCCGTCCACCTGACGGTGAGTCTGTCGAGACGCTCGATGGGGTACGGGTACTCGATCTCAAAGTCGAACCACGAAGTCTTTTTGTAGTTGATGTACTTGCCGCTCTCGACGTCGACGGGTATCACCGCGAATGGGTTGAACCCGAAGCTGCCGTAGCAGTTCGAAAAGGTCCCCGTGTACATCACGGGGCTCCGAAGTTCCATGATGTCGAGCAAAAGCACTCCGACATCGGGCGTGTTGACTATGTTGGTCGATTTCAAAAAGTTTTGCGGGTACGCGGCGTTGGATGCGTACAGGGGTACCACACCCGGAGTCACGGGTGGAGGGGACTGTGACGAGTACGTGACCCCGACTTCCAGACCGACCAGCTGGGCCAGGTCGGCACTCAAAACTTGCACGGTGAACGGTTTTCCGGGGTCTGTGAAGAGGTACTTGCCTTCGTTGCTGAGGAACGTTACGGTCACGTTCGACACTTGCTTGATCGCGTTCGTCAGCTCGCTGGCGAGACCGACGCCTTCGTAGTATCCCCTCGGTATCGAAAAGGTGTTCCCGCTGACGCTGATCACACCCGTTCCGTCAGGGAGGTTGTACATGCTATTCGGGACACTGGCGTACAGAAGTTCCGCCTTGTAAATGTCCTTCACGGGGGTCTGGAGGTACATGGTGTACGAGTTGCCCAAGCCCGTCGCGCTCGCGGCAGAGGACACGAACACCGTCTTGATCTCCGTGGCCATATTATATTACCATGGAATAATAATCTTTCATCACCCGCGTCTGGAGTTAAAGAAGAGTGACGTTCGCTTCCTCAGTGATGGCTACTCTCGATGGTGACTATCGCAGCGTTCCCGGGCAAAACTTCGCGGTCATCTCCGTTGTTGGGCCAGAATGCCCGCAGAAGACCGACCAGTTTGGACTGAAGATCTCAGGCGTCTTTGCGACCCAGGAGGAAGCTGCCAACTACGCCAAAAAGTTGCAACAGGATGACGCGACCTGTGATAGATTCGTTTGCAGCATGTACAAGTGGCTCTTGATTCCCCCGGATAGGTCACAGATCGACAACACGCACTACGTGGAAGAGAAGCTCGAGGAGATCATGACCAAGTACCGTGAGAACCAGATTCAGGCTGCCAAGTTGTTCGAGGATCGCAAGAAGGACATGATGGCCAAACCCGTCGCAGGATCCTTCATCAAACCTGGTGACGAAAACTCCAAGTACTACAACAAGCCGGACGAAGCACCCATCAGTCACCCTGGCGAGGTCCTCGAGAGGCTCAAGAAGGAAAAGCCAAATGCGAACGTGGAGGAACTCGTCGTCGAGGCAGACGCGATCGTCGCCAACGAAATCAGGGAGCGTCAGAAGCAGAGACTCCTCGACAAGGCTGCCGCGGACGCCAAAGCTGCCGCCGAGGCTTCTGCTGAATCCAGTAAGGCTTCTGCCGAGGCAGCACCGCCCGGGGAGACTGTGGCCGCTGTTGAGGAGGCGACGCCCATGGAGACGGATGACACGAATAAAACCTCCGAGTAGTCTTAGATGTGGGACATATTGTTCATGATTTCATTCGTGATTAACATCGCTCTGTTGGTCTACTTTTTGAGACCAAAGGTGCTCAAAGAGGAGAAGAGAGAGAAGGCCCCGAAAGTAGTCGGGTACGACGACGGCAACGGGCCGGTGCGCATCAAGGATGCCGATTCGTATGATTACAGGAGTTTGTTCGATCCCAACAAGGGGTGGAGGAACCTACTAGGCTTTGAGGATGACAGGCTGCATGGTCTTGCCCATGAAAAAGGCGATCAAGACAAGTAACCCGATGACGATCCAGGTGATGTTGTCAAACTGCGCGAAAAACCCGCCACCCTGTGACTGTTGCTGAAGGGGTGGCTGTGGCTGGAACACCGGTTGCGGTTGCGGTTGGTAAAACGACTGACGATGGTGAAAGTCGTCTTCTGGGTAAAATCGTTGTGGAGCGGAAGGTGGGGTTGGGTCATACGAAGAATCATCGATGGGACTCATGTCAGTCTGCATCTCTATTGTGTCGGGACACTTTTCTCCTCCTGATCAGCCGCGGGGTCCTCTTCTTCTTCTTCTTCGTC
>JACCDP010434579.1_pt1 | contig 11769 bp, 7 predicted proteins | sample 7445841 | NCBI WGS metagenome assembly JACCDP01 (sample SAMN15323441, study PRJNA562643) | freshwater metagenome | isolation source: river surface water | place: USA:Blue River Watershed | collected 2017-08-17
ATGGAAATCAAATAACAGAATTTTCAGAAAAGGAATATAGAACTCAAATTTGGAGAAGGATACTTAATAACTTACCTCATATTTTAAAGTTTAAGGGGACACGTAGAAGTATAAGTGCGGTTCTTGCTACTTATGGTATCCCTGAATATATTTTAAATGTAGTTGAATATGGTGGTCCTCAAGATGATGGTACGGATGGTGTTAGAAAAACTTATACATACGAAGACCGAAGTACTGCATTAAATTTTGTATCAGGTTCTCATACTGGTTCTCATTTTTTAGTAGATTGGAAACCTTACCCAACTTCTAGTACAAACTACCCACAAGCAGTTGAATTAAGATTGAACACTAGTGTAGTTGAAGATCAAAATATTATTAAAAATAGTGGTGCTTGGTCTGTTGATTTTGTTAGAACCCCACAAAATACAGGATTTGTTGAATTCACAATAAGTGGTAGTTCAACACTATATTCAGCATCTACAAGTGAAATAAATTTGTACAATGATACGTACACTCAAATACTTTTAAATCGTGAAACTGGAAGTACTACGGATACATATACAATATATGCGTATGAGGCAGCAAGAGACCGTGTTAGAAGTAAAGTTTCTGGATCAGTAATAATACCAACTGGTTCTTCTAATTGGAGTGGTAGTAATCAACTTATAGTTGGGCAAGGGTTTAAAGGAACTATTGATGAGTTTAGATTATGGACTGAACCACTTGGTACGGGATCTCTTGAAATACATACTTTATTACCCGAAGCGATAAACGGAAATGATATAAGTAGTTCAACTACTGATCTATTATTTAGAACAGATTTTGAATATCCAAAGGATAGAAACATAGATCCTTATATTAAAAATGTTGCATTTAATCAATCATATGCAACTCATGCAACTGCATCTGGTTTTTATTCTGCATCATCGTATCCATATCAATATTTACCATACGAACGTACAGTTACGGGTATTGTTCCAAAGGGTGTTTATATGTATGTGGACAAGATGAGATTTGAATCATCAAGTGTACCCAATAACTCTTTAAGTCCAGTATCTTACAATGCTCGTGGTATATATGATAGATCTACAATAGATTCAAACAAATTAGGTGTATTTTTATCACATACCCGTGAAATAAATTTAGATATTATAAAATCGTTTGGTGAATTATATTTAGATGATTTTATAGGAAATCCAGCAGATCAATATAAACCTAGATATAAAGAACTTGATGATTTAAGAAAATACTACTTTGAAAGATTAGATTTAAACCCATATGAATATGTTAGGTTAATAAAATACATTGATAAATCAATTTTTGAAGTTTTAAAAACATTAGTTCCAGCGCGATCACGATTTTCAACAGGTTTGTTATATGAACCACACATACTTGAGCGAACTAAATATGATTGGAAAAAGATAAAAACTGAATACGGAGGCATTGATAAAAATTACGATGTGGTTGTAAGTAGTTCCGCTGAATATTCAACTATAAATGATGAATTACCGGTTACAGTTCTACCAAGCGCACTTTATGATGATAATATTGGTAACTTACCTGTGCGTGTAATAGTATCTTCTTCTTTTAATTTTGATGATCCTGGTGAAATTCCTGTTAATGTTTTATTAAATACAGAATATAAAAATTATTTAGGATTAGTATCCAATGTTACTCAAAGTTTGAGTTCGGATATTGGAACTATTAATACTGATATAAACGTAGAGGATAATACAAATGTTTTATTTAAAATTGATGGTACTGAAGCAAAATTATCAAATTACACATCTTCGCTCACTTTAGTAACTGAAGATTTTGAAACAAACATAAAAAAAGATGATATTTCTTTTAATATTAATTACGATGATTTAAGTACAAATATAAACTATGAAGATGATATAATTACTAAATTTATATATGATGATTTTAATACAGTTCTTGATGTGAGTAATAAAAATGATATTAATTTTGAGTATGTTGATTTATTCGTTCAATTACCTCAAATTAATACGCGGACACGACGAACATATATAATAAAAGATTCGTTTGAAAATATTGGGTTTGATCAAGATCTACCGTCAATCGTTGGGCGAAATATATATGCACAAAATGGACAAAGTATAATTACAACTAGAAATAGAGTTGGTTTAATTAAAAAAGAAAGAAAAAAAGTATTTATAATTAAGGAAAGATATTTTGAATCAGTTAGTGAAATTATATCAGGATCATTCACATCTCCGTCTAAATATGATGAATATGGTTCGGTAAAACGTGAAAGATTTAGATATAAAGTAACTTATTTAGATCCAACCGAGAACGATCCAAGTGTAGGTGGGGATATAGTTGAAGTCACACCATTAAATGGATACTTACCAACTCACTATAAATTTACAAATGATTTAACTGCTGGTTTAGAAAACTCATTCTTTAAGGGTGCAAAAAATACATCTGCTACTACTTATGATAGAAAACCGGTAGTTGAAGTATTTGTAACAGATCCAAATGTACTGAAGGTAAATGAAACCGGACGTGGAAGTGGAGAACCAATACTCTATGTAGAGTAATATTAAAAAATATATTTTTAATATACTTATATAATAGAAACTAAAAAAACGTTTAATTTTTTTAAAGGAAACAAATATGGCATATTTAGATAATAGCACAGAAATTACAATAGATGCAGTTTTAACACGAAGGGGTCGTGAAAAACTTGCACAGAATCAAGGATCATTAAACATTACAAAATTTGCACTGTCTGATGATGAAATTGATTATACTTTATATGATACTGCACATCCAAAGGGATCTGCATATTATGATTCTGCGATTAGGGCACTACCTATATTAGAGGCAGGTGTGGATGAAACACAAGTTATGAAGCATAAATTAATGACGATGCCACGTGGAACAAATCAAATTCCGGTACTTGATATTGGTAATGTTAGTTTTACTGGTGCAAATAGTGTTAAAGTTTATGCAGATAGAACTAGAACATCAACTCAACCACAAACAATTACGATTCAGACACTACCACAGGGTCGGGTTGCAAATCAAAATTTTACTATTATATTAGCAGATATGGAAGCTGGAATAATAGCTGGTGATGTGACTATGATCCCAACGACAAGTAGAAACGATATGACTGCAATATACAATTTAAGAGGAAATACCTTTACATTTTCACCGAATTTGGAAATAACAAATAGTTTTAGTACTACAATGACGATTATTGGAAATACTACTGGTGCAACTATTACAGTACCTGTTCAACTGGATTATATACCAATAACTACATAATATAAGGATTAACAAAACATGGCACAAATAACAAATGTACAAGGTTTACAACAAGCTATAAATAATTTATTTCAGTCACAGACCACTGTAACTGATGCCGATATTGCATCTATAATTCCTCAATTTTCTACAGGTGATCCAATGATTGAATCTGCTGCGCTAACTCGTGCTAATGCAACAGGTCCGTATAAGCCGTTTGATCTCACTAATAGTGATATTATTAGAGATTCGGAAATAGTTACCACGGGATTATGGAGTGGTGGTGAGGGATCATTAAATTCATTTTTCACATCGTCTACCCAAGTATCTTCTTCTGGTAAATATTATTGGAACGTGTATCAAACAAATGCTACTTCTGCATCTGCGGAGGTTCAATTCGCAGTGACATATGGTCACGTTTCTGGTAGTGGTTCCATATCATTGGACTTATCTAATGGTGATGGGACTTTACCAACAACTGCAATCTATGGTCAATATAGAACTTTATTATTAGGTAATACAAATAGGTTTGAATTTTTAACTAATGTAACAAACCAATTGAGTGCATCAAATGATATTTATGTAATAAACTTTTCAAGGGCTAGATACAGAGAAAAAATTGATGCTGGTAATATAGAATTTGACTTAAGTGGATCTAATGGTATATTTACTTTTATAGATGATTCTGGTAATAAGTTTAATGAAACATCGGGTAATGCTGGTAGAGTATTTAATATTGTATCTGGATCTATAAATTTAGGTACCTCTGCTGCTCCAACAATTTCAAGTCCAACTGCATCTAATAATTTAGGATATGGATTATTCTATCCGGATCAAGGTATTATTATCTTAAATCCAACTGCTATTCATAATACAATTGGAACTTCAATAGGTACTGGTTCGGTTGGTGGTGCATCGGTTGATTATGGTATTGATGCTGATAAGCAAAATCATGCACTTTTATACAATGCAATTGTAGGTGGTGGGGATTTTGAGGCAAGGAGAACTGAAACCATATCAACATCTCACTATTTTGTTAGAATTCATAATAGAGAATTTAACTATTCAAATAATCCAACATTTAGAGGTGTTGATGGTAGACCAATTGAAGAAACTTTTGTTGAAAATCCAAAAGTTTATATTACAACCGTTGGTTTATATAATAATGAAAATGAATTATTGGCAGTTGGTAAATTATCACAACCAATATTGAAGGATTTTAGTAAAGAATTACTAATAAAAATTAGATTAGATTTTTAATTTAATTTTTAAGATTTAAATATGTCAAATTAAAAACAATAGACCCAATCTTTGTATAAGATTGGGTTTTTTGTTTTTACTAAATAATTATAAATATGATTAAACCTATTCAAAAAGAAGATATAACAGTTAGAAAACTTACAACTTATAAAAATTGGGATTTAACATCATCTAGTATTGATCGTTTTTATGGAAACGAATACGGATTCCAATTAAGTGGTTCTACGTTTGATGATGAGTTGGAAGTTAAAATAAATGGTGTATATCCAAGATTGTTATACTCCACAATAAAACAACAATATTATTTTAATCCAACTACTGGAAGTGCGTATTTATATGGATATAGAGAAAATTATACATCAACCGATGAAAGAGTTTTGGAAGATGAAATTGTAGTATTATCTATATCGTCAAGTTATTATGGAGAACGAATTAAACCAAATTCATTAATACTCACAGATAATTCATCAAGTATTGTGTTGCGTGATGATGGATATTCTAACTTAAAAAGTGGTAGTGTTGTTTATGGTAATGTATTTTATGAACAAGGGTTGTTAGTTATGACTAAAAATATAACATCGGAATCATATCAAGATTTTGATGTTAAATTTAAATCTACTCAAACCATTTATGAACGTGAAATATTTTTAACCGTTGGGGAGTATGAAGCAAACACATCAACGAACCCATCTGCAATTGAATATATATCTGGGGCTGCAGTCGTAAGACAGTGGTATCCATCTGCAACTGATACATCTAAATCTGGTTCGTGGAATGATTATTTTAATTATGGGTTAACAGATCAAACTGGTTCATATTTAAGACCATATATCACAACGATTGGATTTTATGATGATGCATTTGATTTATTGTTTGTTGCTAAATTAACAAAACCTGTAAAAAAACTACCAGATTATCCATTAAATTTTATAGTTAGATTTGATATGTAAATAAAAAAAATAAATAATTATATGAAAGGAGATACAATATGGCATCTATATTAGATATTTATAAAAAGTCAGATTTCAATAAATTACCAGATTCATCTAAGGATAAAACTCCAATTGAAGCAGATGGTGGAAAAGATTTATCTAAAAACGAATCAGCTTTGGAAAAGGCACGTGGTGGTAAATTAAACGAGAAAAAATACACAGATTCAAAACCGCAATAATATGTGGCTATACAATAGTGGAGAAATAAAAGCACTTTCAGATATGCCTGAAAGTGCTATTGGTTTTGTTTATATGCTTGTTCATAGTAGTGGTAAAAAATATATTGGTAAAAAGTTGCTTGAATCTAAAAAGACGTTACCCCCACTAAAAGGATATAAAAGAAAAAGAAAAGTCGTAAAAGAATCCGATTGGATGAATTATTATGGTTCAAACACCCAAGTAAAGCAAATGATAAAAGAAGGCAAAAGGTCTGAATTTATTAGATACATATTAGAATTTGCTTATACAAAAAAACAACTTACCTATTTAGAGACAAAATATTTGTTTAAATATGAGGTATTAGAACATCCTGATTTATATTGGAATGATACTATTTTAGGTAAGTTTTATTATAAAGATACAACAAATTTTTTGACAAAATAGCATATTTTTTGTATATTATGGTGTATGATTTCACCAAAAGATAAGTTAATAGTAGTTGATATTCTGGATTCTGTATTAGGGTTCGGTACTGCACACGCAAATGATGAAATGGCATATCATTGCCCGTTTTGTCATCATCACAAAAAGAAACTACAAATAAATTTAAATAGTCAAAAATTTCATTGTTGGGTTTGCGACTCCAAGGGTAATACTATTGGATTTTTATTACGTAAACTGAATTGCGAGTCATCTAAAATAAGTAGTATTAATAACATATATGGTTCTACTTATTATAAGCCCGGTGCAGATGATGTTGAAGAAATTATTAAACTAAAACTACCCAATGAATTTAAAAAATTAGATAAAAAATCTTTATCAATTGACCCAAATTTTGATTATGTCAAACGTTATTTATTAAGTAGGGATATAAATGATGATATTATAGTTAAATATAACATAGGATATTGTGAGAGTGGTATATATGAAAATAGAATAATAATACCATCATACGATAAAGATAATCAGTTGAACTATTTTATGGCACGTTCTTATAATGAAAATAATTTTAAGTATAAGAATCCACCTGTTTCTAAAAATGTAATAGGATTTGAGAACCAAATAAATTGGAATCACGAAATTGTTTTGTGTGAAGGTGTGTTTGATGCGATTGCAATACGAAGGAACGCAATACCATTATTTGGTAAGTTTATATCTAAAAGATTAATGGAAACTATATTTTTAAATAAGGTAAAAAATATTAAAATAATGTTAGATGCAGATGCACAAGAACAAGCTAATAGGTATGTTGATTATTTTACTAAAAATGGTATAAAAGTTACTAATATTATACCAACAGAAAAAGACCCAAGTGATTTAGGTTTTACACAAACCCAAGAAATTATTAAGAATTCCAAAGTAACCCATTGGGATGATATGATAAAACGAAAATTAAAAGAATTATGATTTTAAAAGATAAAACGATAGATTATGTCTTTCATATTGCAGATTTGCACATACGAAACTTAAAGCGACATAATGAGTATAGATTAGTATTTAATAAATTTTTACAAGATTTAGATAATAAGCCTGAAAATAGTATATTATATATCGGTGGTGATATTGCACACGCAAAAACTGAAATGACACCTGAATTGGTGAGGGAAGTTAGTTGGTTTTTAAAAGAATGTGCAGATAGAATACCTACACTTGTGATAGCTGGGAATCACGATTGCAACTTGCTAAACCCATCACGACTTGATGTTTTATCCCCAATTGTAGATTCATTGGATCATCCTAATTTGTTTTACTTAAAAGATACGGGAGTCTATAACGTTGGTAATTTGACTATATCTGTTTTTTCAATTTTTGATAATAAAGAAAATTGGATTCGTGGGAATGATATTGAAGGTGAACACAAAATAGTGTTTTTTCACGGACCTGTTTATTCATCAAAAACAGATGTTGGTTATACAGTTAGCTCCAAATCATTTACGGCTGATATATTTGATGGTTTCCATATTGGAATGCTAGGGGATATTCACTCCAGACAAATTATACAAGAATATGATGAAAAAAATAATAAACCAATTTTAGCATATCCATCTAGTTTAATACAACAGAATCAAGGTGAGTTATTAGAAAATCACGGGTATTTGTTATGGGATATTAAAAATAGAACCTTTACTGAACATAACATTTATAATGAATATGGTTACTTGACCTTAGATATTATAGATGGTAAAATACCGAGTTGGATATATGATGAAGTTGGTTTAAAATTACCTAAACGAATACGTGTTAGATTAAAAACACAGGATACTAATAATATTCAATTACAATCTTGTATAACAGAATTGAAAGGTATGTTTGATGAAGTGGAGGTAAGTGTGACTAGAATGGATACTCTGAATTCACTTAAATCTAATTCATCAATTGATTCATCGTTAATTGGAAATGTTAGAGATGTTGTATTTCAAAATAAATTGATTGGTGATTATCTAACTGATTCATACGGATTAGATCAGACCACATTAGATAAAATTTATGATTTGAATATTCAATTCAATAATAAATTAAACTCAAACGAAAGTTATTTAGATCGTATTGTTTGGATTCCAAAGACGTTTGAATTTTCAAATATGTTTTCGTATGGTGATGGTAATAAAATACGTTTTGATAGAGCAAGTGGTTTGGTTGGGTTGTTCGCACCAAACGCACAAGGTAAATCATCGGTATGGGATGCTCTATCATTTTGTATATTTGATAAATGTTCTCGTGCATTTAAGGCGCAGCATATAATGAATAATCAAAGAGACAATTTCTATTGTAAGTTTCATTTTCAAATAAACAATACAGATTATTACGTAGAGCGATATGCTAAAAAAACTAAAACCGGAGTGCGAGTTGATGTTAATTTTTGGAGAGAATATGATGGTAATGTAGAATCCTTGAATGGTGAGCACAGACGTGATACGAATGACAAGATAGAATATTATATTGGTAAGTATGATGATTTCATTTTAACTACATTATCTTTACAGGGTAACAATTCTTTATTTATTGATAAGTCACAAAGCGAGCGTAAGGACATATTATCACAATTTATTGGTATAGATGTCTTTGATAAGCTATACGATTTAGTGCTTGACAACAATAAAAAAACAAACGCACTACTTGAACGATATGAAAATATAGATTATAGTGATAAAATAAAAGACATAGATGTTGAACTGGTTGATAATAAACAATTACAAACAGATTTACAAACTAAACTTGATACATTCAAGTTAGAAAGGCAAGTTAATATTGAACAACTTGCAGATCTAAATAAGCAAATAGTTCCTTTAAATGTTGAATCATTTGATATTGATAATCTACTAAAAGATAAACAAAATAAAGAAACTGAATCGGATAACGTTAAAACAAAATTAGATGAAACGGAATTATCAATAATTAATTTTGAGAATTTAGAAACCGAACTACGACTAAAAAAGGATACCGATTATTCTACTATTGAAATTGAATATAACAAACTAAATGAATTAAATGCATTGTCCGCATCTTTGCATACTGAATTGGACAAATTAGTTTATAAATTAAACTCAAATGAAGATACAATGGCTCATTTGAATGAACACGAATATAACCCAGATTGCAGTATATGTGTTAAAAATTCAAAATCTGTCATTGACAAAAAAGAAACTATACAGACAACAATAGAAGAAATTAAAGCTCATATTGATATTAAAATGAGTGAATTGAGACCAATAGAAGATAGTATTGATAAACTATCATATGTTAAAGTAACGTGGAATGATTACAATGATTTGTTAAATGAATTGGATACCATAAAAAATAATTTAATACACTTAAATCAATCCAAAAGTGAATTAAATTTATCACTACATACATTGCGATCCACTCTTGAAAGGATAGAACGAAATATAGGTAATTTTTATAAGAATGAAAATACTATAAAATCTAATGCTATAATAGAAACGCAAATTGGTGAGGTGACATTAAAAATAAAAGAGCAAGACAAATCTATTGATAAACTACAGCAAGAAATGTTAAAAGCTCAAACAAAGAATAATGAATTAAAAGCAGAGCTAAAATCAATTGAAAAAAACATTTTAGAATATGAAGAATTAGTCCAAACTGCAAAATTATATGAATATTATTTAGACAGCATAAGCCGAAATGGGGTTCCATACAATCTAATATCAAAAGCAATTCCTATAATAGAGCAAGAAATAAATAATATACTGACACAGATTGTAGATTTTACAATTGAACTAGAAATGGATGGTAAAACTATTAATGCTTATATCGTGTACTCTGACCAGAAATGGCCATTAGAAATGAGTAGTGGTATGGAACGATTTGTTGGTGGATTGGCTATTAGAATTGCACTTATAAATTTGTGTAACCTACCAAGACCTAATTTTCTAATTATAGATGAAGGATTGGGGACTTTGGATGGTGAAAATCTGCAATCTATATTCTTGATGTTTTCATATTTAAAAACTCAATTTGATTTTATCATTTTAATTTCACACTTGGACATCGCACGTGATTTTGTGGATTCAATAATGGAAATAAGAAAAAAAGGTGAATTTAGCTATATTAATTTTTAATTTATAGGGTTATGTATATTTATATGTATGTCTAGAATAAAGAAATACGGCGCTAAATTTAATTTAGATAGGTATAATACATTTATTAATGATACTGACCCAAATTCATTTTATTTAAAAGTAAATGAATTTAGAGATGTATTTACAGGTGGTAAAAATGGATTTATACTTGAAGGTACTGAATATTTAAAAGAAAGTACTAATGTTTTAATTGAAATTAAAGATGTAAATGGTGAGCAAGTATATGTTGAACTTGGCGATGGTATACCTGAATACTATGAAGGTTTGTCAAAATTAGTATCGGTTCACGTTTACGAAGATACCCCAATTGGTGAAGCAAATATAACTATATTAGCTGAATTAAAAACTTACATAGATGATACTGGAATTTTGCGTGAAATACCTGACGATTGGAAGGGTAAATACAATGTAAAATGGCAAAAGAGATTTAAGATTAATAGAAATTTAGCAAATGAAGATAAAGTTAGATTTTATTATAGACCCACTATTCAAATAGATGAAATTGTAAAACCAATTTTCAATATAGAAGTCCCAATTATTACTCAAAGTGGTTCCGTTGACGGTATAGCAGAAATACCAAATGCTGGTATATTTTTGGATGGGTATAGTGGTGGAACTTTATACAAACTACGTACATCAACCGGACCTAGTTGGACATCGTCCATTCAGGACAATGTAATTACAATACCATCTTTAAATTATTCTGCAAGTGTTATTGAAGTTCTTAATGATACTGAACTATTAGTTGAAAAGCCATATACAATTAGAGTTGGTAATTCAAGTGCAGTTAGTAATTTTACATCTGCATCATATACATCATCGTTTGAGTACTTTGAAAATGAAACTGTAACAAATTCATCAACTTTAAGTTCATTTGGTAAATTCGTATTACGCAGATTGGGAACCTTTGTTGGTGACGTTGCCAGAGTTAAAGTATTTAGAAAGTCAAGAAGTTTATTAGAAGATTTCCAATTAGTACAAGATATTAAATTAGAGGCAACTGAATTTTTATTAGATTATACTGCAAGTAATGCAACCGAAATTTATTACGGCAACTTCTATGGAACTAATTTTGACACATACTGGGAAAGTAGCAGCATTGATCACCCAATATCACTAAACTCTTCAAATTTATTAAATTCTATACAAATAGATTTTAACCCACAAAGTGGTAGTTTTCAAAAGATACTAACAAAAGATGATTTTACATTCACAAAAGATAGTGAATATACACTATCTTATAAAGTTTTGTATAGTGGTTCGCGAAGTGACACCTCTTACATAAAAACGTATATAAGCTCATCTGATTATTTGCAAGAGATAGGAACTATAAAATATTCAAATGAATATTTAACGAAAACCGATGTTAATATAAACTTTATACCAATTAGTACAGGTGATGGTAAATTGGTGTTTGAGGTTGTTGGTGATTTAGATTCGTCTGTAACTATACCAACAAGTTGGTTTTTGGCAAATGTTAG
>JACCDP010130701.1_pt1 | contig 11768 bp, 13 predicted proteins | sample 7445841 | NCBI WGS metagenome assembly JACCDP01 (sample SAMN15323441, study PRJNA562643) | freshwater metagenome | isolation source: river surface water | place: USA:Blue River Watershed | collected 2017-08-17
ACATTTATATTGATACGGATTCGGTATTCTTTTCAGCAGTTCCATTATTAGACCATAGACATAAAGATTGGAAAACTTTACCTGATAAAGAAATTGCATTATTAGTAGATGGTATAGCTGGTGAAACACAAGATTTCTTAAATAACTTTTATAACATTCTTGCTGAAAAAATATTCAATGTACCAAAAGAAAAACATAGATTTCAAATTAAAAAAGAATTCGTATCTCGAAGTGGTATTTGGATTGCAAAGAAAAGATACGCTCAATGGATTATTGCAGAGAATGGTATTCCAACTGATAGATTAGATGTTAAGGGATTGGACGTAGTGCGTTCATCATATCCTGCCGAATTCCGTAAGTTTATGAGTGAAGTTCTTATTGCAATTTTGAGAGGTGATGATGAGATGACATTGACGGATAAGATATATGATTTTAAGAAAGCATTATCTACTATGAATGTTGTTAGTATAGCTAAGAATTCAGCAGTAAAAGAAATATCAAAATATATTCCAAAGAAAAAAGATAATAGAGCAATGTTCCAATTTAATAGTGGAACTCCTGCGCACGTTAAGGCTGCAATTGCACATAATCAATTATTAGTTCACTTTAAATGTCCATCTAAACACGCTCCTATGAGAGATGGTGATAAAGTTAAGTGGGTATATTTAAAACAAAATCCGTATGGATTAGATGCCGTAGCATTTAAAGGACATGATGACCCTAATGAAATAATGGACTTGGTGAGGACGTATATCGATTACGATAAAATCTTCGAAAGGGAATTATTAAAGAAATTAGAGGACTTCTATGGGGCTTTAGGATGGGGTGCAGTACTTTCTTCACAAAAGACAGCAGAACAATTCTTTTCTTTCTAAAATATTTGGTAGTTTCAGATATTTTTCGTATATTTGTATAACAAATTAAAACATAAATTAAAATTTCAATTATGAACAAAGGTAAATTTGATGGTTTCGTAAATCGTTACAACTTAGGTGGTGAGATTGAATCCGTTATGGTAAAATCCGATGATAAGAACTTATCGGTAAGAATGATTTCAGATGACAAAACCTTATTAGGTGATGTTACAGTAGTTGGTGGTGAATTTCCAAATGGTGAGTTTGGTATTTATACTACATCACAACTAAAAAGCTTATTGAGTGTATTAGATGATGCTATCACTGTTGAAGAAGTGACTGGTGCATTAAAATTCTCTGATAAGAAAACAAAGGTACAATATATGTTAGCAGCACCATCGGTGATTCCTGCAGTACCTGATTTAAAAGCATTACCTCCATTCGATACGGAAGTTGCTTTAGATGATGAGTTTGTAAATAAGTTCATCAAATCAAAAGGAGCATTAGCTGACGCTGATACTTTCACATTTACTATCAAAGGTGGTAAGGCTGAAATTATTTTAGGTTACTCATCAATTAACTCAAATAGAATTTCTATTGGTGTTGATGCAACTGCTAAAGAAGATATCGAACCAATTGCATTTTCAGCAAAATATTTGAAAGCTATCTTAATGGCTAACAAAGGTTCTAAAACATCTTCATTAAAAATCTCATCTAAAGGATTATCGCATGTATCATTTACTGATGGAGATTACACATCAAACTATTACTTAGTAGAAATTAAATAATTAATATGAGCTTTTGGGATACTGAACCACAAAAACCTGTCTTTGACTTTGAATCTGAAAAAGCAAAGTTAAAAGAAAATATGGACTATCTGATGACGATGTCTGTGCAAGAACAAACACTATATAAAAAGTGGGTGGAGTTGCAAGAACCATCAATGATTCAGGCTAAAGCCCAAATAGCATCTTATTATGATACCCAATGGAAACCAACTGATATCAACAATAAGGAGCTAACGATAAAAGAAATTGAATCGTTAGACCCTTACGTTGAGATTGTTGATGACCCAAAGGAATCTACTAAATGGGCAGCGGTAAGACGTATGATTCACACAATGGATTTTACAGCAAACCCTGGCCGTAATGTAAAGATTAATGTAAAGGATAGAGTAAGTGGAAAACTATTAGGACAGATTTCATTAGCATCTGATGTTACCGCTATGGGAGTTAGAGATAACTTCATTGGTTGGACTAAGGATAATAAGTTTGTTGATGGTAAGTTAAATAACACTACTATCGCTTCTACTATTGTATGTACTCAGCCATTAGGTTATAACTTCTTAGGTGGTAAGTTAATCGCTATGATGACAACTGTGCCTGAAGTTAGAAATTATTGGAAATCAAAGTATGATAATGTTTTGATTGCAGTAGGTACAACATCACTTTACGGAATTCATTCTCAATACAATGGAATTCCCCTTTTTAAAACATTAGGCGAATCAGCTGGTAAAATTAGTTTGAAGCCAGATGATAAATTCTATGACCCTTGGCATCAATGGTTAAAAGAAAATAAGCCTGATTGGTATATGGAAAATATTACTAGAGAAAGAGCTCGTAATGGTGCTAATATGGGATATGAAGCTAACGGACCTGTTAGTGGTATCAAACAAAAGATATTAGGTCAAATCTTTAAAGAGTGTGGTATTAAGGCAACTGAATATCATCACGGATTTAAAAGAGGTGTTTATATGGCTATGATGTATGAGAATGGATGTGAGTTTCTTCGTAACGAAATTACCGAAGAACAACTAATACTTAAAGATAAATTTAAGCAAGGTACTGAATACATTAACAAATGGTGGAAGAAACATGCAATCAGTAGATATACAAAACTACATGATGAAGGAAGAATTAAACCTGAACACTTATTCTATATAGACGCTATTGGAATTAGTTGGGAAGAAATGAAATCTAAATATCTATCAGAAGTAGGAAGATAAAAAAATAAAATTATGGCAAAAAGTAAAAAAACAAAACAACCAATAGTTGAAGAAACTGAACAAATTCAAGAACCAATAGTAACATCGGATGTATCCGATGATGAGTTAAGAGAAAGACTTTTAACAATTACTCAAAAAGAATATAAAGATTGTGAATGGTGTTATCAATTTGATGAAGATGATGCACAAGTATTTGCTTGGACAAATGAAAACGATTCATCGGATGAACCACCAAGTGTTACATTTACATTAACAAATAATAATAATTCTTATATAACTTTTAAACATAAAGATAAATTATTTAAATTGTTTGCTAGAGAATTAACACAAATTGGTATAGATTTGAGAAATAGAGCTAATCAAGAACAAGAAAATTTAGAAAATGAAAGTGAGAATAAAGAAGCTTAATGAATTAGCAGTAATCCCATCTTATGCAAAAGATGGAGATGCTGGAATGGATTTAGTAGCAACATCAATTATATCAGAAACCGATACACAAATTACATATGGTATTGGTTTAGCATTAGAAATACCAAAAGGGTTTGTAGGATTAATATTCCCTCGTTCATCAGTTAGAAAGACTAGATTAATGTTAAGTAATTGTGTAGGTGTAGTTGATAGTGGGTATAGAGGTGAGTTACAAGCTACATTTAATAAAGTTAATCAGAACTCAATAGCGGAGAATGATTATAAGGTAGGTGATAGAATTGCACAAATTATGATTATCCCACATCCTGAAATTGAGTTTGAAGAAGCTGATGAGTTATCGGATACTGAAAGAGGTGAAGGTGGATTTGGTTCAACTGGAAAATAAAAAATAAATTATGTTTGAATATCAAGAAGAAAGTGTAAATCACACATTGTGGACTGAAAAATATAGACCAACAAAGTTAGATGATTATGTAGGCAACGAACACTTAAAAACAAAAGTTGCTGGTTATTTAGAAAATGATGATATTCCACATCTATTGTTATTTGGTAGAGCAGGTACTGGTAAAACCACATTAGCAAAGTTAATTGTTAAGTCAATTGATTGTGATTATATGATTATCAACGCATCGGATGAGAACAACGTTGAGATGGTAAGAACCAAAGTAAAGAACTTTGCATCTTCAATGGGTTTTAAGAAATTTAAAGTAATCATTTTAGATGAGTTTGATTATATGAGTAAAGAGGCACAGGCAATTTTGCGTAACTTAATGGAAACATTTTCAGCACACTGCCGTTTCATCTTAACTTGTAACTATGTAGAGAAAGTAATCGAACCAATTCAAAGTAGATGTCAATCATTTCAAATTGTACCACCAACTAAAAAAGATGTTGCGGTTCAAATGAGTAAGATTTTGAAAGCTGAGGGTGTTGAGTTTGATGTAAAAGATTTAGTTCCAATTATTGATGCTAGTTATCCTGATATTCGTAAAGTAATTAACACTTGTCAATTAAATTCAAATAAAGGTAAGTTAAGAGTAGACGTACAAAATCTATTAGAGAATGATTATAAGATGAAGATAATCGATATTCTAAAATCTAATGATGATAGTAGAAACAAATATATGAAAGTAAGGCAAGCTATTATAGATTCTAAAGCAAATGATTTTTCAGAACTATATACTCTACTTTATGATAAGGTTGATGAGTATGCACCAAACAACACATCTGGAGTTATACTATTTTTAGGAGAGGCTGTAGCTAATTCATCTTTAGCAAATGATAAAGAAATTATAGCAGCAGCTACAATGATTAAAATTTTAAATACAATATAATATGGCTAACATTTTAGGAGCCGGTGGGCAACCAATAGGAGGACAAGAAGAAAAACCAATTCAATTAGAAAAAACTGAAGCAATTGCATGTAAAAAATGCGGTGGTGAGATTTTTGTACAAGGTTTTGGATTTCGTAAGATTTCAAAATTATTAACTGGTAAACCAAAAGATGAAGTACTACCGGTTGAATTATTCCTTTGTGGAGATTGTGGTGAAGTACTTAATGAATTATTACCTCCGGGTTTAAAAGTAGAAGAAGAAGTATAATATGGCTAAAACATTATTTGACCATCTAAACGCAATTACGGATAAAAAAGACCCAAAGTATTGGGATACATTGGAAGAAAGTGATAAGAAAACTTGGAGTAACTATATGATACTCCGTTTTCTTTCTATGAAACCCGAATGGGTCGAAACAATTGCAGATATACAACCATATATTCAGAATGCTCCACCAAAAGCTATGTATTTAGCATTAATGGAAATACTTCCAAAGACAAGAGCATTCTTAAAATATATGAAACCAGCATCAGCTGATAAATACGAAAATTGGATAATTGAATTAGTTGCAAAATATTATGAAGTATCTCAATTAGAAGCTGAGGGTTATTTAGAAATTCTTTACCAAACTACAAGTGGTAAATTACATATTAAAGAAATAGCCGAAGCGTATGGTACTGACCCTAAACAAATTACGAAGCTAAAATTGAAGGTTTAGTTTTGGTAATATCGAGTATTTTTCGTATCTTTACATAAATAAACATAATGGCAAAAGTATCATTTTCGCAGTACTCAATGTGGAGTAGCTGCCCATATCAATATAAGTTAAATTACATAGATAAGTTAGGTGAGAGTTCATCTAATATCCATACAATATTTGGAACTGCTATGCATGAAACTATCCAGCATTACCTATCGGTTATGTATGGTGTTTCTAAAAAGCAGGCAGATGAAATCAATAAAGATAAACTCTTATTGGAAAGAATGAGAGAATCTTATAAAACTGAAGCTGAAAAAATGAGTGAAGGTACTCCTTGTACTCAAATTGAATTGGAGGAATTTTATGGTGATGGTAGAAGAATATTAGCTTGGTTAGATAAGCACATGCATAAGTTCTATTCAAAGAGTGGATTTGAATTAGTAGGTATTGAGATTCCATTGAACGCAACTATTAAAACCGGCGTACACTTTATTGGATTTATAGATATCGTATTAAGAGATGTAGCTGAAAACTCAATTATCATTATTGACCTTAAGACATCTACAATGGGATGGAATCAATATCAGAAAGCTGATAAGATGAAGAATTCTCAAATCCTTTTATATAAGAAATACTATTCAGAATTATTTAATATTCCATTACAAAAGATTAAAGTAGAGTATCAAATCCTTCGTAGGAAATTGCCAGAAGATTCTGCATTCCCAATTCCACATGTATCAAAACACATCCCAGCACATGGAGCACCATCAGTTACTAAAGTATATGATGAGTTTATGGCATTCATCAATGCAGTTTTTGATGATGAGGGTAAGCATAGAGATATGGAATATCCAAAAGTACCCGGCCCAGCTAAAAAGAATTGTAAGTTTTGTGAGTTTGGAAATAGGGGAATATGTGATAAAAAAGCTACAAAATAAATTTTATGTTTTTTTAATTTCATTATACTTATATATATAAATATATTAATGATGAATCAAGAAAACACAAAACTGACAACAGTGAAAATACTGAAAGATGTATATTCAAGTTTCAAAAAAGTTTCCTTTACTTCGGATGTTACACTTCAAAAGCTAGTTAATAGAACTGTGGAGAGATATGTGACTGATATCGAATTTAGAGAAGAAATGAACGAATACTTGAAACTACAAATATCAGGTTCACAATTTTAAGAAACAAAATAAGTTATGGCAAAAAAGAAAAAAATCCTTTTACTTTCAGATGATTTAAGAATGGCTAGTGGTATTGCTACTATGTCAAAAGAATTAGTGTTGGGTACGGCACATAAATACGATTGGTTTCAGGTAGGAGCAGCAATTAATCATCCAGAGGCTGGTAAAGTTTTGGATGTTAGTGAAGATATTCAAAGAACATATGGTATCCCAGATGCTAGTGTAAAAATTCTTCCTTGGAATGGTTATGGTAACGCTGATTTGATTAGACAACTAATTAACGTAGAACAACCTGATGCTATCTTACACTTTACTGACCCTCGTTATTGGACATGGTTGTATGATATCGAACATGAAATCAGACAAAACGTTCCTCTTTTATTCTACGCAATTTGGGATGATTTACCAGACCCATTATACAATCGTAACTATTATGAGAGTTGTGATTGGATTGGATGTATCTCTAGACAAACGTATGGTATCATCAAAAGATTATCAGCATTGGATACTAAACCAACTTGGAAACCTAAAAAGGATTGGCAAGTTAGTTATGTACCACATGGTATTAATACAAATGTTTACAAACCAACCGATGTACCTGCAGAATTCCGTAAGGAAATTTTAGGTGGTAAGGATTATGACTTCGTATTATATTGGAGTAATCGTAACATTAGAAGAAAACAACCTGCCGATGTTATTGTAGCATTCAAAAAGTTTTGTGATAAGATTGGTAAAGAAAAAGCAGAAAAGGTTTGTTTAGTAATGCATACACAACCAATTGATGAAAATGGTACTGATTTATATGCAGTAATCGAAACAATGGCACCTGAATGTAATATTATATTTTCAGAAAAGAGAAGACCTCAAGAAGAATTGAATCTTATCTATAATATGGTAGATGCAACAATCAACATCGCTAACAACGAAGGATTCGGATTGGCAACTGCAGAATCGGTAATGGCTGGAACACCAATCATTGTAAACGTAACTGGTGGATTGCAAGACCAATGTGGATTTGAAGTAGATGGTAAGATGCTAACTGCAGAAGATTACATTAAGATTGGTTCACTTCACCAATGGAGAGAGTGGGAAGGAAAAGCTAAACCTGGTCCTTGGGCATTGCCTGTTTGGAGTAGAGCATTGGCATTAGCAGGCTCAGTTCCGACACCTTATATTTGGGATGATAGAGTTGATATAGAGGATGTTGCTGAAGCAATTGAGGAAATGTACAACACACCAAAAGAAGTCCGTAAAGCAAACGCATTAGTTGGTAGAGAGGCATTTATTGGTGAGATGGGATTAACGCATACAAATATGTGTCAAACTTTAATAGATGGATTAGAATCTACATTTGAAAATTGGAAACCAAGAGAAAGATTCGAAGTATTTAAAATAAAATAATTAGTTATAAAATGAAACCAACATTAGTATTTCAAGGACCTATATTCACTCGTAGTGGTTATGGTGACCATTGTAGAGATTTGATGAAATCTTTACGAAAGATGGATAAATATGATATTAAGATTATACCTTTGAGATGGGGTAATACTCCACAAAACCAAGTAGATGGTTCAACTGAATTCGGAAGATGGATGTTGGAAAGAGTTATTACAGCAATAGAGCAAAAACCTGACGTATTTATGCAGGTTTCAGTAGCAAACGAATTCGAACCAAAGGGACATTACAACATTGGTGTAACTGCTGGTGTTGAAACTACAATAGCACCAAAAGATTTCATTGATGGTTCTAATAAGATGGATTTAATCATAGTACCTTCTAACTTCACAAAACAAAATTTAGGTGGAACTGTATATCAACAAAAAGACCAAACAACTGGACAAATTGTAGGAGAGATACAAACAAAAACTCCAATTGAGGTTTTATTTGAAGGAGTTGATACTGAAATATTTTCTAAAGGAAGTGGTAAGGATGTATTAGCAAATGTTAAAGAAGATTTTAACTTCTTAATTGTAGGACATTGGTTGAAAGGAGATTTAGGACAAGATAGAAAAGATATTGGTATGGCAATTAAAACATTTGCTACTGTATTCCAATATCTACCGAAAGATAAAAGACCTGGTCTTATTGTTAAAACATCGCACGCCGGATTTAGCGTAATAGATAGAGAAGCTACTCGTGAAAAATTAGAAGGAGTATTAAAATCGTTTGGAGATAAGTGCCCATCTGTGTATTTACTGCATGGTGATATGGAAGAAACTGATATGAGTAACTTATATCATCACCCAAAAGTTAAAGCAATGATTTCATTTGCTAAAGGTGAAGGGTATGGTAGACCTATGGCTGAGTTTACTTTGACAGGTAAACCAATTATAGCTAGTGGTTGGAGTGGACAAACGGATTTCTTACCAATAGAACATTCTGTTTTATTAGAAGGTTCATTAACCGCAGTGCACGAATCTGCAGCTGACCAATTTTGTATGAAAGAGGCACAATGGTTTACTGTAAATTATAGTGCAGCAGCTAATAAAATATATGATGTGTATAATAATTACGATGGTTATTTAGAAAAATCTAAAGGACTTAGAGAATGTACATTAAAAAACTTTACATTAGATGCTATGCATGATAAGTTTACACAAATTATGGATACTTATGTAAAGAAAGTACCTCAAGTAGTTCCATTTAATATTCCCAAAGTGAATAGTTCTAAAATGCAAATACCAAAGTTAAATAAATTATAGTAATGGAAAGTTATCAAAGATTTGTACCTTATATTTTAGAAAGTAATTCTGTAAGTAAAAATAGAATAAGAGGTAGAAATTTATATAAAATAAATTCATATACATATTCAGATGGTGAATTGCAAACTTTTAGTAAATCAAGCGCTACATTAATATTTTGTTTGGGGGTATATGATAAAAAGTTAGTTGCACTTAAAATTAGTGAAACGATACCAAGTAAATTTTTTATTTGGTTAAAGAGTATCCTTAAAAAAGGACTTAAAGCTGAAGATTTCGACAAATATGCTAGATTAGAAGATTTATGTCTCAAATATGATTTAAAAGGTCATCAAATTTTTAGTGAAAAAGTTAAAAATAGAGCAATATACAAATTAGAACCTGAATTATATAGAACGTACAATATGTCTGGTATAAAAAATATAGAAGAAATCAAATTATCCCCAGAGATTCTCAAAAAAACATACGGAATTAAAGAAGATAAAACTAATTAATAGAACTATTCTCTATTTCTTCAAATATTTATATTTACTTGTATAATAAAGTGAAATTTACAAGTATAATACAAAATGGCAATAACTAAAAGACTTACGAAAGGTTCGCCTATAACGGCGGTTGAAATGGATGCCAATCTAACCGAATTGGAAAACATATCCAGTTCATTCGGAGCTGTTTCAGCATCGGTATCTAATCTATCAACATTACAAGGCACACTTAGTGGACAATTTACTGGAAGTGCATTGATTTCTGGTAGTTTAAAATTTGATAATATAGATGCAGACCCAACTACATCAGTAGTGTTGGTATATAACGCATCAACTAAAAAAATAGGAACTAATACCGTTGGAGGTGTTAGTAGTTCTGGTACGGCAGGTACGTCAGGTACATCTGGCACATCCGGAACATCTGGCACAAGTGGCACAAGCGGTACATCTGGTACATCGGGTACAAGTGGTACAAGCGGCACATCTGGATTAAATGGTACAATGTTTGGTTCATCTGGTACAAGTGGTACAAGTGGTGTAAACGGAACAAGCGGTGTAAACGGTACATCTGGTACGTCTGGTATATCTGGGTCATCGGGAACTTCTGGTACATCTGGCACAAGCGGTACATCTGGCACAAGCGGTACATCTACCGATGCAAATTTAGTTAATAGATTATTACAAACAACGGCATCACTAAATACCTTTACATCATCTATTAGAGCTGAATTAAATAATATTGAAGCATATACTGCATCTTTAAAGAATACATTACTTATATCATCATCTGGAGGTTCTATAAATACAACAGCTACTTTTACAGCATCTTTAGCAAGTGGATATGCTTGGGTTGGTGGAGCTGGTAATAGAGCAACTTTGGTAGCAACATCATCATTTGGTGGAGGAGGTGGAACTGCAAATACTGATGGTATATTTGTGGAAACTGGTTCAATTAGAGCAACAACAAATAATTTACAAATAACTGGTTCTTTAGATATTAGAGGACCGTTTACAGCATCATTGAGACAAGGATATGTATGGGTGGGTGATAATGGTAGAAGTACAAGACAGGTAGCAACATCATCTTTAGGTGCACCATTAACATTAGAAGATTCTACACCAACCATAGTATCAAGTGTAAGTAAAATAGTATTTAGTGGAGCATCCGTAACTAATAATGGAAGCGGACAAGTTACTGTATCAATTACAGGAGGCGGTGGAGGTGGTACATCTGGTACTTCTGGTACATCTGGTTTTACTGGATTGAATGGAAGTGGTGGTACAAGCGGCACATCAGGAACATCAGGAATATCAGGAGGTGGAGGTACATCTGGTACATCAGGAACTTCTGGCACAAATGGACCGGCAGGTACAAGTGGTACAAGTGGAGCCGATGGTATTGGTACTGATGGTACATCTGGAACATCTGGTACAAGTGGTGTAAATGGATTTGGTTCTAATGGTTCTAATGGAACGAGCGGTACATCGGGAATAACACCTGGAGCTGGTACTTCCGGAGCATCTGGTTCAAGTGGCTCATCTGGAACATCTGGAACATCTGGTATTAGTGGTTTATCTGGTGGAGGTGGCACATCTGGTACTTCTGGTACAAGCGGTACATCTGGAACAAGTGGATTATTAGCATTGACTGGAACTACTGATAACGGACTTATTACTTATGATGGTGTTGTTACAAACGCAGGAGTTGTTGAATCATCTATGACTTATGATGGTGCAACTAGAGTATTAACAATTAGTGGTTCTACTGATTTGTATGTAGCAACTAGAATAAGACCAACAACATTCAATGGAGCATCTGCACCAGGATTTATAAGTCCTCTTGCTGGAACATTAGCAGTTTCATCATCTACCTTTGGAGAAGCATTGGTATTTCATAATGGAACTAGTTGGATTAAAGTAGCCGGTACATAAAATAATATAAATTAAAAAATAAAATGGGTAATTTTAAAAAAGTTACCCATTTTTTTATGCTTTACTTGAAAATCGTATATTTATATCTATATATACATATACAAAGATATATTTGGTAAACTCATATAATTTTTGTATA
>JACCDP010496000.1_pt1 | contig 11768 bp, 13 predicted proteins | sample 7445841 | NCBI WGS metagenome assembly JACCDP01 (sample SAMN15323441, study PRJNA562643) | freshwater metagenome | isolation source: river surface water | place: USA:Blue River Watershed | collected 2017-08-17
CCATATTACGTTTCAGCAACTACTACATTGTATGCTCAATGGTCAGTTGCTTATAGTCCAGCCTCTATAACTGATGGAGTATCTAATCAATCCTACAAAGTTGGAGATTCAGTTTATGAGTATATTGCTGCAACTAATACAAACTCCACTCTAGGTATTGGCGGGTCTAGCTTTAGCTTAAGCACCTCTATTCCTGGAATTTCTTTAACCGATTACGGGTCTTACGCTGAGATTACGGGAGTAGTTGGAGCTACTTCTACCAGTAACTATTCAGTTTCAGTTACTGCCTTAGGCCCAGGTGGAAATGCAAGCAGCACTGGCACCTGGTCTATTAGTCAAGCCTTACCGTCATGGACAGATACGACCTTATCGAGTGGAAGAAAAGGAGTTTCTTATAGCTCTACCTTCACTGCAGCCAGGACTACATCTTGGAGCATATCGGGAGTGCCACCGGGCCTAAGCGCTTCTGGAACAACTGGAACTACAGTAACAATTAGCGGAACTCCAACTGGATTTGGTAGCTACGCAATTACTGCTACCCCAAGAAATTCAGACAATGTTGCTGGCGATACGCAAATAATTTCTTTTAATATTTTGGATTCATCTTTGTCATGGGCAGACCAAATATTAGCAACAAGTTTAGTTACTCAGGGAGTGTCGTACTCGGACGGGGTTTCCGTATCGGCCGGTCCTACAGTAACTTACTCGCTTTTTAGCGGTTCCTTACCACCAGGACTATCTTTAAATTCATCAACTGGAACAATAACAGGTACCCCAACAACGCCAGGAACTTATAATTTTGCAGTTAGAGCAACAAATGGGTCAAATGAAACCATCAATACTAACACTTTAACAATAACTGTCGAAGCGGGTGGAGGATACGCAAAAATTTGGAATGGCTCCGCATGGGTAGATGGAACTGCCTATGTTAGACAGTCAGGCCAATGGGTAGAAGGAATTATAAAACTTAGGAATGGTGGAACCTGGGGAGATAGTTTTTCTAACTAGCTTTTTTTCTTGATTTTCTAATAATTGGTTTTGAAAGTGGGGCAATATCAGTATTAGCAGTTTGAATTCCCATAGTAATATCTTTGATAAATTCTATTTCAGTTGAAACTTTAACAACGTGCTTTTCAATATTACTTACTCTATCCGCCAGGGAACTGCCGCCATTTTCCCAAAGCTGATATTCTACTCTTTCTAGTCTTTCTGAGACAGTTCTTCCCTCTTTATCGAGACCAACTGCCCCATCTATTCTTTTGGCAATTCTATATATTGCAGTTAGAGAGCCGATTAAAACACCAAACGCCGTTATTGTTGCGCTAATGGCTAGTAGTAGTTCAGAAGTCATGTATACTGGTCCTAGGAGAGGAAGTAATTAGATTTGCTTCATCTATTGTAACCTAATAAGGTTTTTCTTATTTAGGCAGTATGGCTCATTAAATTGACACTTGTCTAAATTTTTAAAAATATTTTGAATTTTTAGCCCTATTTTTGTTTTAGGGTGTATTATTTTGGAGATTTAGATGAAGTTTTTTATTGGCTTAGAAAGAAGCATATAGTGGCAGGCTGGGAGAGCGCAGAGGGAAGACTGGCTTCTGGAGCCGCCTGGTACGCAAAAAAGGGTTGGCACGTATTGCCAGTGCATGGTATCGATAAAAATGGCATGTGTACATGTGGCAAAACCCACAAAGAATCAAAAGAAAATGCAAAGCACCCATCGTCCACCAATGGGCAAAAAGATGCCACCACTGACCTAGCTAAAATTGAAAATTGGTGGACAGAAAATCCAGATTACAACATTGGAATTTTTGCAAAAGACTCTGGATTTTTTGTTATAGATGTTGACCCTCGCCACGGAGGTCACGAATCCTTAATTAAACTCGAAGAATTAGCTAATGGAAATTTACCAAAAACCGTAGAAGCAATTACTGGAGAGTACTCAACAAAAACCGGCCCCATGAGAGGTAAACACCTTATTTATAGGTGCGACCCAAATGAAAAATTTATTGGGAGTTTCAAGGCTCAGGGATTAGACGGAATAGACCTCAAACACAACGGATATGTTCTTGTTGCACCGTCTAGACACTCGACAGGTCACTGCTACGAGTGGAAGCCCGGTCACGCCCCCTGGGAGATTGAAATTGCAGAGGCTCCTGAAGATCTTTTAAATGTAATAAGAGCGAGAAGCCTAAAGCGTCAAGGAAAATATAGTGGAAGCAATTATGAAACAAGCGATTGGGAATTTCTTCGTGATTTAAATTTTGGTAGCACTGGAAATAAACTTGACATAGACAAGATTCTTGAAGAGGGAATTGATGAGGGCGGAAGAGCTGTTGGCTTATACCAGTTAGCATGTGCTCTGGCTAACAAGTTTGGTACCGACACTGCCGGAAGAACTTCTGTAGAAGCAATGATGCTTAAGTTCAACGCCGAAATGGTGAGACCACCACTAGACGTTGAAGGTAGTAACGGGCTATTGATGCACACCAGGCGTGCCATCGAGTTTGTGGCAGACAATCCAGTTTGGGAAAAATGGTGGGATGGACTAAAAGACTATATCCCAGAGAACGGAATGGAGTGGGCCAAAAAAGCTCAGGAAAACTTTGTAAAGTCTCCATCCCCTTCAACATCTTTTAACTACACCTATAGTGCAGAAGTTGTTGACGAAGACTCTTTAGAAGTATATGAATCTGCCAATGCGGTAGGTGACCAAGTTGCATCATTGGCAGCTAAAGGTAGGTCAATAAAAGATATTACTTCTGGTGGAAATCTTGACTTACCAAAAGACCCGGACGCTATTAGCACCGAGGCAGGTGGAAGACCTGGAGGGCGAAGCCTAACTGATGTAGGAAACGGTAGACGACTAGTAGACTCTTTTGGTTCAACTATTCGCCACACTGATAGCGTTGGTTGGTTTGTCTGGAACGGAAATTATTGGAAACCAGACGGACAAATGACTCAAATCCGAGAAATTGCTAAATCAGTTTCTACGGTAATTGCTAGAGAAGTTGCAGAATTAAAAAGCGCTGATGACCCCCGCGGCGGCGAGCTAGTTAAATGGGCAAATTCTGCTAAATCAAATGGCAGAATAAACGCCCTTATTGAGCAAGCCACCACTGACCCAAGAATAACTATGGACCTCGAGGAGTGGGACAAAGACCCCTATTTGCTTGGTGTAAGAAATGGTGTAGTCGATTTAAGAACTGGAGCACTACAGCGCGGCGATATAGAATCTCACATCACTAGAGTTTCTCCTATTTCATATACCCAAGGCCTTACAAATGTTCGTTGGACAAACTTTTTGAATGAAGCATTCAATGGTGACCAAGAATACATAAACTGGGTACAAAAAGCAGTTGGATATACTGCCACAGGTCTTAACAATCAAGACGTAGTCTTTTTAATTTATGGCCCTCCCGGTTCTGGTAAAAACACATTTATTGAAACCATATTTGAAGCATTAGGAAAAGCTCAGCACGCCTGGGCGCTAGACTCCAACGTTTTAGCACTTGGCGACAGAATGAGCAACACCGACGAATACCACATGGCAGAACTTCGCGGTCGTCGAATGATTTGGGTAGATGAGTTGCCGGAGAATGAGCGTATAAAAGAAAACCAAGTTAAAAAGCTGACTGGGTCCGGAACCATTCAAGGTCGTTCTCCAGGAGAAAAGCCAATTCAGTTTACGTCTACTGGAAAGCTTTGGATATCTACTAACCACAGGCCAATTATTACCGATGATGCCATGTGGCGTCGTTTGCTTCCAGTACCCTTAACAAATAAGCCAGCTAAGCCAGACCCTGGACTCAAAAAATATCTTGCTGACCCAGACGGGGCGCTACCAGCAGTTTTAGCTTGGATTGTCGAAGGAGCGGTTAAGTATCTAGCTTCTACATTTAGTCAGCAGAACCCCCTAGAAATGTGTACAGCAGTTAGAAATGCACACGAAATCTATAGGAAGAATGAAGACAGAATTGGTGCTTTCATGGAGGAAGAGACTGTCGCCGGAGAGAGTGTAAATGTAAATACTCTATACAAGCGATACAAGATATGGTCAGATTCCAGAGGAGAAAGACCAGTCACTCAAATTGGATTCCACAGAAAGCTTGCCGACCGAGGTCTGGAAGTTATTGGAAATGGAAACAGGGCAATTGTAAATGGAATCGCTTTAGCCCCTCACGAAATTTTCATGGGAGAACAAACTGACTTTGCCACAGCGGCAAGGTTCTACTCACCCTAGTTAGTGGTATAGGATAGGTTATTATGAAATTATATATTGCAACTCCCATGTATGGAGGAATAGCAAAAAATCCGTACACAATTAGTCTTCAAAATCTAATAGTAAAGCTATCTCAGGCCGGTCACACCATTTCTACTACAACAGTGGGAAACGAGAGCTTGATTACAAGAGCTAGAAACACTCTTGTACACAAGTTCATGAGTACCGACTGCGAAGCGCTTCTATTCATAGATGCTGACCACGGCTGGGACGCGGATGATGTACTAAAAATGATTGAGTCTGGAAAAGATTTAATTGGCGCTATCTACCCCATGAAAGGCATCAACTGGGAAAACGTTAGAATTGCAGCTTTAGTTGGTAAAAAAGCAGAAGAACTAGAAGCCTACTCGGGATATTTTGCCATAAATCTTTTGCCAGAAAAAGACCAGCAATTTGATGTAAACCAACCATTTAAGGTAAAAGACATTGGAACTGGCATGATGTTTGTTACTAGAAAAGTTTTTGAGGATTTAGAGCCTCACTGTAAAAAGTATAAAAATAACAATGTAGGAAACACTGGAATTGCTTTTGGTGACATGGTAACCGAGTACTTTACTACTTTTATTGATGAAGGAGGAATTCTTTTGTCGGAAGACTATGCATTTTGCAGAATGTGGCAAAACATAGGTGGAGAAGTTTGGTCGGCTCCTTGGGTTAAAATCACCCATTCCGGAGATTATAATTTTTCAGGTCAATTTCCAAAAATGCTTGAAGCAAATAATCTTAAAAAGGCCCTCTCTGAAGCCGAAAGACTTCGAGCAGAAGCTGGACTAAATAGTACAGAAGAAAAAGTAAAAGAACCTTCTGCAGAATGAGAAAATAGAATCTAAGGGAGATACCCTTAGATTGAGGTAACTGAATATTGGCTAATGTAAAAGACTATATCTGTGCAGTCTGCTCAAAGCAACATGTTGTCCCTAGTTTGGCAAGAGATTGTGAGAAGAAACACCAGGTAGTAATTTTACGAAAAGCAAGCTAAAACTACATTGTTGTAGTAACATAGTTTCAACCTAAGGTTGAAGGAGAGGACTATGGCTCTAGCCCAACGACTAAAGACTGCTCAAGACGAGTATGTCAACAACACCACCCTATGCAAGCTCGCGTCTGTCGTATTAAGCCCAAGGCTTACGGAGGAAGACGTAGAGTATCTAACCAAAGTAATTAATACTCGTCCTGGTGACGCGGAGTATGTGCCGAACTCACGCATCTCGCAAGCGCTTCGTGACGAAGGATTTGATGTAAGCAATAGCGCAGTAGACAGGCACAAGGCAAAACGTTGCTCCTGCTACAGAAAGCCAGGAAACAAATAGTGTCAATCTCGGAAAGACTAGAAAAACTTCGCTCACCTGGCGTGAGTGGGTCAGATACAAAAGTTATTAAGCAACCAGAAGACTGGCGTCCAAGGATGGACATTGACAGCCAGCGCGGCGGATTTGTTGTTGGCTCTCCGAGACCAGAGCACGAAATGGTAGACGCCACTACTGTATTAACCGAGTTCGGACTAAATCCAGCGGAATGGGCAGTAACTTCTCTGAGAAGAGGTAAGTGGCAAAAGTTTGATGGTGAGTGGCTAGAGTCAGTTCGAGTAAATATAGTTCCAGCAAACTATATGGCTACTGACAATCTTGACTTAGAGCAACTGGTTGATCACATTAAAAAGTGGCGTCCCGCTAAAGGAACTAAAAAGTCCACCGGCGAGGGCGCTTTTCTTATTGCGCCTAGCGACCAGCAGATTGGTAAAAAAGCCAACGGTGAAGGAACGGGTCAATCTGTAGATAGAATTCTCGCTCTTACAGAAAAAGCTGTAAATCGGTTTTCACAAAATCTTAAAGCTGGAATAAACCCTGGAACAATATGCCTAGCATTACTGGGGGACCACGTAGAGGGAACTACAAGTCAGAATGGAAGACTCCAAGGACAAGCAGCTTCAGACCTCGGAATAACCGAGCAAACCAGAGTTGCTAGACGCCTTCTCCTTGCTCAAGTTAAAGCTTTTGCACCACTTGTAGATAAGTTAATAGTTCCTGTCATAAATGGAAACCACGATGAAGCAACTCGTCAAGTTGTTACCGACCCAGCTGATGGTTGGAACGTAGAAATTGCTTCTGCTGTTCAAGATATCTGTGCTGAAAATTCAGAACTATCTCACGTAGAATTTAGGTACCCGAGCAGCGGACACCAGACACTAACAATAGATGTTGAGGGAACCATGATTGGAATGTTCCACGGACACCAAGCAAATCAGAATAATACACTTAGATATTTATCTCAGCAAGCTGCGGGCCAAACAGCTTTAGGGCAAGCAGACATTTGGATATCTGGACACTTTCACAACTTTAAAACTATGGATATTGGCGAGCGTTTATGGATACAAGCTCCAACCACCGACCCGGGAAGTGAGTGGTTTAGAGATAGAGCTGGAATGAATTCTAAGCCAGGACTTCTAACATTGATGGTAGGCGGCAGTTATGAGCCTAGAGAACACATCTGCGTTTTAGGATTGTAAATGAAAGTAGCAGTCTATACAATTGCGCTGAACGAAGAAAAATTTGTAGAGCGATGGTATGAAAGTGCTAAAGATGCTGATTATCTTTTAATCGCTGACACCGGGAGCACAGATGGAACTCAAGAAACTGCTCAAAAACTTGGAATAAATGTAATCACTGTAGCAGTTAGACCTTGGCGATTTGACGATGCTAGGAATGCTTCTTTAGTTGCAATTCCAGAAGATATTGATTATTGCATAGCTTTGGATATGGATGAAATTTTACTTCCAGGCTGGAAAAAAGAATTAGAAAAAGCCCTTAAAAATAATTGGACTAGGCCTAGATATAAATACACTTGGAGCTGGACTGATTCAGAGGAGACAATTCCAGGCCTTCAATACGGCGGCGATAAGATTCATGCTAGAAAAGGCTACAGATGGACTCACCCAGTCCACGAAGTATTAAAGACCTATGGGAGTACAGAAGAGACTCAAGGGTGGGTGGGCCTAGAAATACATCACCACCCAGACAATACAAAGTCTAGGGGTCAGTATTTTCCGCTGCTGGCAATGGCAGTTGCAGAGGCACCAAATGATGATAGAAACGCCTATTATTACGCTAGAGAGCTTTACTTTAACGGGATGTATAAAGAGGCCTCCGAGCAATTTAAACGCCACCTAGGGCTTCCTACGGCCGTTTGGGGGCCAGAAAGAGCCGCATCCATGAGATACCTAGCAAAGCTCGAGCCAGACGCAAGAAAAGAGTGGCTAACCAAAGCACACCTAGAAGCACCCCACAGAAGAGAGGCCTTAGTGGAGCTTGCTCAGCACATGTACGAGACTAAAAACTGGGAGCAATGCTTGGAGTATGCCAAAAGAGCGTTAGATATCAAAGAAAAACCATTAGATTATTTATGTGAAGATTTTGCCTGGGGCTGGCTCCCATGGGACTTAGCAGCAATTTCCTCATACTATATTGGCAATTATAACCAAGCTTTAAAGTATGGAAATACTGCGTGTCAGTTAAATCCATTTGATGAAAGACTAAAAACTAATCTTCGCTATTATTCTGTAAAAGTTTCTTCTTAATTTCTATAGAATGGTAAGCATCTACAGCATTGGCGCTAGTCCTGCTTTGCCAAGTGAAATGGCAGTCATCACATCGTACAATTTTCATTGTTGACCACCTTCCGCCCTCCGGTCTATCTACTGTTGCAGTTTTTAGCTTGTCAGTTTTAGCTTTGCAATATGGGCACAAAGGAAATCTTTTATATCTCATTTCCTGGCCGTCCCAATTGACGGATAAGGTATTTCTTATTTGTTTGTAATCAAGACCGCCCCAAATACCCCAAAGCTGCTTGTTGTCTAGAGCCCACTTAAGGCAGTCTTTTCTAACAGGACATTGATTACATATCTTTTTTGCTTCCCACTGTTGGGACGGCTTATTGGCAAAAAAGTTATTTATCTTATCTCTATTTTCATATTTAGAGCATTCAGCATCTTCATGCCACTCTGGAGAATCAAAGAACATATGGCACCTCTACAAAAGTAGCGTCCCAGTCGTAATTAGGGTCAGATTCATCGCAATATATTGGAAATCTTTCATCCCCGTCGTCATAGTAATATCCAGCTCTAGACACCCATGCCAAATTTATTAAGTTGTAGCCATCAAATAAAGAAGTAGCTATTCCCTCCCTTTGAAGCTGTCTGGCCAAAGATTTTTTAGCAATATCATCAGATTCTAAATAAATATGCTCATTTAAATAAAAAATTATAGAGTCAGAATGAAATTTACTGGGAAAGTCATCACCCTCCCAGATAAGCCAAATCGGGTCAGCAATTATCTTTTTACGTCTCATACATTAAATGTATGGGCAACTCCAGTAAACTTACCGTAAATTACAAAACTGGCCAGATGTAATCATAAGACTCCGGTCGCTTGCCAGTATCCTCAGGCCACCCAAACTGTGAGTACCACTCATAGTCTTTGTTAAGTAGGGCTAATCGGTGACTTGATGCGATTTTGTCGAACAGGTCTTTATCACGCATCCATTCCGGATATCTGTGGCTTTCGGCCGTTATTCTTCCAAGCTTGACTGCCTGTATGTAGGTGGTAATTGCTTTGTCAGCTATAGTGGATTTATAGCCGCGCTTCTCCCACTCCATAACCATTTTTACTATGTAGACAAGAAGAGCGCCTTCGTGGCCTCGCCACATTTTAACGGCGGGGTGGTTGCGCCAGCCTTTAGCTGTGCGGTGATTCCCCTGTGGGTCCAGTTCCACAAGGTTCATTAGAATTTGCCAGCCCTCTAGGGCCTGCTTATTGAGCCTGGCGCGGTCAAGAACCTGTGCGGTGTCCGCCGAGCCAAATAGCGGTACAAATGTTTGCATGACTACAAGCTAGCAAAGACTTTAAGATTTGTCAAATCCAAATGGTTTGGCTACGCTCTGTTTTAGTGACCCATAAACTACTACCTGAAAAATGCCAGTTTCCACTGACTGTTCAATTTCTACTAGTGTTTCGGCCTCCGGATATGAAACTTTAAGCTCTAAAGAAACCTTATTTTCTACGTCTTCTTCTGGAATACCTAGAAATCTGCCAACTTCAGCTATAGCAGTCTTTTTTGCTTTATCTAAAGTATTAGCAAGTATTTTTAGCTCAAAGCTAGTTCGCATTACTGCTTCCTTACGCGCTTCTCTAGTTTGTATGGGGAGTAGTGGACGCCCCTAAGTTCTGGCTTTTTTCCGTCGGTGTCATTGAAGATGACGTCGCCATAACGAACTGCAACCACTGTGCCGCGGCGGCCGTTGTGTATGGGTCCGAGCTTGTCTGAGTAAGCATCTGCCTTAACTCTGACGATATCTCCAACGACGATTTGTCCTGGCTGGAGCGGGGTCCATGTGTAGTCATTTTCGTTTTCTTCTATCTTTAGTGTGTGCCCTCGGGCTATAGCCGGGAAAACAGTTAAAACTTCTTCGGTCATGTTTTCGCTAAGTTCTGGAATCTCATTCCAAGCTTCTAGTAGACGCATAATTGCTTTACCAGAGCCAACTTTAACCTTGGCGGCCTCGAGCTGTTCGGCTACCCAATCTCTATCAATCTGTGGCATTTAAGGTTATATCCTCTCTAATGTAGATACTATCAGAATTTTTTCTATTTCATCTTGTAATTCTTTATTTGATGGCAATGCTTCTAAATATACCCCCCGCTGGGTGGATGCCAACTGCTGTCTTTGAGCAGGAGACATATCTTCTATTTGATAGGGAAGCAACGACCAGCTATCACTAAAGTTTTTAGTGTCTTGCCAATAGGTTGCAATTGGGGTTGATGTGTTTAGAGCCTGAATAATTCTATAATTCCACCAAGTTGTTGAATTTCTTTCTTGAGGGGGAAGAATTAGGCCTATTCCGCTTCTTATAGTTTCTAAAGCATAATTATCATCGGTTTTTCTTCCTAGTTTTGTAGGCTCTTTTGGAAACACTGTTGATTTATTTAAAGTATCTATCCAGCTGCTTTTTATGTTTTCAACTGACCAATAATCTTTTCTACCAATTCGAGGAGATTCTGGTTCAATATACAGTGAATCAAAGTTTAGGCCAACAACTTTGTTTTTGGTGCCGAAACCTAGAATCGACGATATCTTTTCGTCACTATTCCAAGGTAGGGAAGGGTAAATAATGGTTGGCCACTCTGATACGAGCATATGCGCAACGGCTTTTTCTACAATAGCTGGATTTTTTAAAACCTTTTGATATCCCTCTCTTTTAGCATAAAAATTGCCAAAAAGAATTGAAGGGTTTTTAACAGACGCAGCTATGCTGTTTTTATACTGCCAAACCTGAGGGCTGTCTACAACTAGTTTTAGTTTTGGAGAGTCAAACATTAGACCCAAAACATGTAGTGCTCCGTAGAGTTTGTTAGCACTAAGAGATGTTGGTGGCAGCATGCCAAAAATAATTTGATCGTATTTTTCTAAATCATCTCTAGTCCAAGATACGTCGGGCGACTTCCAAACAACCTCGCCGTACTGAGATAGAAAAGAATCTAAAATGCTAAAAAAACTAACATTAGATGGTTTCTTACAGTGATGGGAGCCCATACCAGTAAATAATATTTTCATTTTAAATCCAAAATTAGTTTGGGCGGGGCACCCGGAGACAGGGCACCCCGCCGTTTTTACTAGAAAGGAGCATCTCCGGTTTCAGCTACAGGTGAGGCAGGAGCAGGTGCCGGCGCTGGAGCTGGAGCAGGAGCAGGAGCAGGAGCTGGAACTGCAGCACCTGCTGTAGTAGCAACAGAAGCTCTACCAGCACCAGAAGATGCATAGTAGCTCTTGATGTCATTACTTGATTTTCCTTGGTAAGTTCTGATTTCAACCCTACCTCGGAAAGTACGGCCCAACAAAGCCTGCTCTACCATTGCTGGAGACGGATTTGCTAGCCAGTAGTCCTTGGTTAAGCCAATAGCAGCGGCCTTCCCAAAGAAAATGTTCATAGCAACTTCGTTGTCTGGGCTTACAACCCACTGGTCCCAAACGCGACGCTTGTCGTGTGGTCCACCTTGAACTTCGCTAGTTATCTTAAACATCAACTTTCCAGTTGATGCAGTAGTGGCCGTAGCCTCAATTACCTTGAACTCGTAGTCACCCTCCGGGAGTGGCTCGTAGTTCGTTTTTGCAGCTGCATCTCCAGCTTTCTGGACGAGCGCTGCGAAATTAACAGTAGTCATAACTGCCTTCCTTAACTTGCTTTCTTAGTTGTTTGTGTCTTCTTTTCGCCGAAGACCATGTCCAGCATGCGTTCGACCCCAAGGTCTCCCTGCTGTACTACCTTTCCTAGACGTCCTTGAACGCGCTCTCCAGCTTCATATTCTGGTGTGCGCTCTACATACATGCGACGCACCTTGTATGGTGGCTGTAGTGGGTCAGGATTTGGCTCCGTCTCCACCGTAATTGCACCAAGGATGTCATAGAAATATGGGGCCTGAATCGCTAGCTGGCC
>JACCDP010625620.1_pt1 | contig 11764 bp, 11 predicted proteins | sample 7445841 | NCBI WGS metagenome assembly JACCDP01 (sample SAMN15323441, study PRJNA562643) | freshwater metagenome | isolation source: river surface water | place: USA:Blue River Watershed | collected 2017-08-17
CAGGCTCAGACAATGACACTTTCTAAGCGCTGAGAGGGGGGTATGCGCGCCTTCAGCAGCAGCGCGCGCGTGGGCTCGTCCGGCGGCAGAACGTCAACCTCATGCGTGAAGCAGCGGCGCACATCGGGAGGCAGCGAGTCCGCCGCTTCCACCGCCGCGAGCAGCAGCACAGTGGACTGCCCCGCCGGGACGCGCTTTGCGCGATGCCACAGGCGTGCCTTGCCGGGCTGGCCGTCACCGTCTCCGTCATCTCCACCGCCATGCTTGTGCGCGTCCACGGACGGCCCGTCTGCGCCGTCCTCGTCGTCGCTGCCGTCGGATGCCGCATGCGTGTCGTCACCGTGCGCATGGCTGTGCTGCCGGATGCAGCGCTCGAGCGCGCGCGCAAGCAATGGCGCAGCCTTGGTGCCTGATGCGTTCGCATCCGCCACGCCCTGCGACGGCGCAGACACGAGCGCGCCAAAGCGGCGCAGCAGCAGCACGGCGGGCGCGTATGCGGCGGCGGCCTCGAACGCAGCCGCAAGCGTCTGCGCTGTCTTCCCTTCATTTCTGCAGGCGGCGTAGCACGCGGCGCGTCATCGCAGGCATGCAGCGCCCATGCAACCGCTGGGTGCGCACCCGCCGCCACCGGGCGCGAGCTCGTGGCAGTTGTACATGACGATATTCATGCCCAGCGCCGTTGCGACACTGTGCGCCACGCCACGCTTGCCAACACCCACGGGCCCCTTCAGCATGATCGCCATGCGGAGTTTGAGATGCGCGGCGCTGGGGTGCAGCAGCGGCGCGGCGATGCTGCAGACGTGTGCCACAGCCGGGTGCACCGACTGCAGCGCCTTTGGCAAGGGCGCGTGGAAGGCCGCCAGGGTGCGCGACGGCGGCGCCGCGGCGGCGGTGGAGCCGTCCAGCACGAGGCTCATGCTCGCTTCGCACATGATGCCTGATCGCGGCTCCGCACTGTTGACGCGGAAATACGACAGCCGTGCGTTCTCTCCCTCGCAGGCCGGGCCGCCGTCCGCAACGGGCACCGAGAATACGTCGCCTTGCGCCAGCAGCCGGGGCGTGGAGAAGTGCACGCGCAGCGCAGCGTCCAGCTCCTCCGTCGTGTCCGGCGGCTGCGCGCCGTTCAGCATCTCCGCCGGCTCCGCGGGCTCGCGTACCAGCGACACCCGCGCGGTGCGCACCGTCGACACGGACGCCACCGGCTCCAGGAAGACGTGCGGTCGGGTCACGGAGAGGAAGGAGCGAAGATGAAGCGCAAGCTGCAGGTTGAAGGCCAGCACGGGCGCCAGGTACGCCACGCCTGAGCAGCTGCGCAGTCAGTGTCGGTGGCGCACATGCCGCGACAGATCGCGCGCGCACCGTCAGCCGCGTCCGCGCCAAGGGCAACGACGTGTGCAAGGCGCGAGACGCCGCTCGCGTGGCTCGTCACCAGCACGTGCGAGCCGGCGATCAGCTGCAGCCTGCGCAGCGTATTCAGCGTGACGCCCACCTCGCTGTGCACGTCGCGCGCGTCTGTGTGTGAGGCCAGACAGGCGTGAGTTGGTGGCACAGAGCTGTGGCACGCCAGGACGCTTCTTGCGCACCTTGCGGCTCCGAGCTCTGCGGCGGCGCGCTCAGCAGCTCCGTCTCGACCGCCTCGCGCACCGCGGCGTCTGCAGACGTGCCGTCGGGCAGCAGCAGCGCTGAGCGGCGTGCACGGTCTCGCATGGTGCCTGGCCTGCCTGCTCTCCTTGCCGTGCAGCTCAGACGCGCCCGCGCCAAGGACCGCGCGAAGTGGCGCGTCAGATTATTGAGCGGATGTCCGGATGAGCGCCCCGCCTCATCATCAAGCCCGCCGCACGCACTGCCAAAACGCAGCGCTCTCATCCTCGCTCGTGCACAGCGCCATGTCGTGGGCGGCGCGCGTTTCGCCCGGAGCCGCTGCAGGGGCAACGACAGGCGCCACGAACGCCGCAGCGCCGGAGGAGCTTGCGAAGGAGCACGAGCTGTTTGGCCCGACGCCGCTGGCAGCTGCGCTGCCTTTCTTCACGCGCCACGGCTTCGCCAACAGCGGCAACGTGTGCTTCGTAAACAGCACTGTGCAGGCGCTGCTTGCCTGCGGCGGCTTCCACGCGCTGCTGCGGGCGCTGTGCACATACGAAGAGCGTGAAGGACGGCTGCCGCCCTCCTACGCGACGCTGCGCTGCCTTGCAGACCTGGGTGCGGAGGTTGCGCCCAGAGGCGACGCGCCTGGCGGCGGAAGCACAGCGCATTTCGGCCGCAACTGCGCAGGCGCGTCCTTGGGCGTCGCTTGTGTGAGCGCTGCGCCACGTCTGACGCGCGCTCGCAGTGCTGTCGTGCGAGCACCTGCTGGCGGCACCGCTTCTTCGGTTCGAAAAGTCACTGAACGTCGCCGGCGCCGTCGAGGCTCCTGGCAAGCGGACGACACGGCGGAGTCGGCCGCAACAGGATGCTCAAGAGTTTCTCTCCTTCCTTCTCGACGCAGCGCACTCGGTGCGCGCCAATACGCAGCGCTTGAACCGCCTAGTCTTACTTGCGCCGCCGCAGGAGCTGCTGCTGCTGAAACAGAAAAGGGACGGCGCGGGCGGCACCGACTCGCGCGCGGCTGAAGCTGCGGGCGACTTGGCGGCGGCGGCGGCTGATGAGGATGCGTGGGAATCAGTGGGCCGCAAGAACAAGACGGCCGTGACGCGTGCTCACCAGACGCTTAGCGGCGACAAGGAGTCGCCCATCACCTCCCTGTTTGGCGGTGTGCAGGGAAGCATCGTCACGCGGAGGGGCGCCAAGCCCTCAAAGACGCTGGAACCGTTCAAGCACATCAGCCTGGTGCGTGCATGCAGCCCTGTGCCGGGCCTGATGCTCTTGACGCGACAATGCGACCGCAGGAGGTGACGGCCGCAAGCGTGCAGAGCGTGGCGGATGCGTTGAGCTCATATTGCACGGTGGAGCATCTGGAGGCGCGGCGCGTGCGGTTGCGGGATTGCGCAGCCGACTGCTGACGCAACGCGTGCCATGCTTTGTCAGGAGTACCGAGACGCGAGTGGCGCAAACACTTCCGCCAGCCGCTCGCTCCGTCTGGAAAGCGCGCCCAGAGTGCTGTTGCTGCACCTCAAGCTCTTCACGTACACCAGCACGGGTGAGTGGCTGACCCCTGCCAGCAGCCTCTTGCGCTGCCTCTGAGGCCGCCCGCAGGCGAGAGGAAGGTGATGAAGCGCCTGCACTTCAGCGAGCACCTGACGCTGGACAGGCGCGTGTATGAGGGCCGCGACACGCGGCAGTATCGCCTGGCCGCTGTTGTGGAGCATATCGGCGACAAAGGTGTGCCGTACGCGCGCCTGCGTGCGCAGAGACGGCGGGCGCGTGGTTCATGCGCTGATACGGGAGCCTTTCCCCTCCTTGCCACAGCGAGCACGGGGCACTACGTCACATTTGCGCGCGACGTCGTCAGCGGCTGGCTACGCATCGACGACACTATCGTGCAGCACGTGCCGCTGCATGCGGTGCTGGAGCGGCCGCCGTACCTGCTGGTCTATGAGCATGCGGTGGCATAATAATAGCACGCAGTGGACTGCACGCCGGCCGTGAAATGAGATGTTGAGCACGCCTCCGTGGCACGCGCGCACGACAGCTGTTGACTGACTAGTATGTACACACTACGCGCCGCCAACCCCGGCAGGCACTTAGCTAGCAACACGACAGCCTGCGTTCATCTTTTGCGGCCTCCGCCAAGCGACGCCGCGAGTGCGCCCACAAGGACTGCGACGCCCGCAAGTGCGACGCCGCCAGCAGCGATGCCGTACAGCGCGTCTTCTGCTAGTCGCTCCTCGGACGCATCGCGCAGCGCAAGCGACTGGTGACACGATGGCGCGACGGCGAGCGCCTCGTTTGCCCAGTTGCGCGCTTGCAGCGTGTTGCCCGTGCGGAAGTGACCCACTGCCAGCAGGTACAAAGGCTCGCGGCGCCCTCTAAGCTCGCTACCGCCCTCTTCTATCCCTGCGCGCGGCCGGCGTCAGAGCGTCGGAGAGACGTGAGTGACATGCTACGCGACGTGACAAGGCACGCACATAGCGTGAGCAGCTCGACGGCGCGACTTATGTCAGTCTCGACGGCAGAATGCGCGAGAGCCCAGGCGAAGCGCAGTCGAGCCTCCTCCACCGCCGCGTCGTCCGAGGACGGTGTGGACGCAAGCTCGGCCGCGCACGTGTCCACCAACGCTCTGTCAGTCACCGGCAACACGAGTTGCGACATCTTCACACTGCACAGCTGCGTAGCCCTGTATCGCAGGTCCTTAATGCCAGCAACAACGTGCACAGGCCGACGTAGCTCTGCTCTTTCTCCCGTCGCGTGCGTTTCTTTTTGTTCGTTTTTTGGTTGTACCGCCACGTCATTCGTTCCTGCGGCTCCGCCGTGCCGCCGTGCTGCGCTGCCGCCGGGTGGTGCGGCTGCGGCCGGCAGAATGAAGAACAAGCATGGCGTGAACTTCAGGTGCGCGGGCGTGTTTTGCGCGTCCTGCTGTCGGGGTGTTGCCTGTCTGCGCCCGCCTGCGGCGCTCACGCGCGTCCGCGCCGCCCGCTCAACGTGCGCAGCGGTCTCTGGGAGACTGAAAGCGTGGAGAATTACGAGGCGTTCCTGGTTGCCTGCGGTGCGCACGCTCGCGGCGTAGGGTTTTTGGGCGCTCGCCCGCCGCTGCGGCGCGCCCCAGCCGCCTGAGTCGCTGACGCGCGGCGCCAACAGGCTACAATGTCTTCCGCCGCAAGCTGGTCCGTCCGCCGCGCGCGTCGCGCGTGCCAGCCGCTCGCACATGCGGCGCGCGGGGTGCTGAAACAACTGCCTGCTGTCTGCCCGCAGGCGCTGCTTCACCAAAGCAAGCCGACGCACTTCTACAAGCACCGCGGCGGCGAGCTTGAGTTTTCACAGATGCTGAACGGCCGCGTGCTGACGTCCTACATGCGCGTCGGCGAGCGCACTGAGGTTGAGCTTCCAGGCAAGCACCTTCACGCGCACGCGCTTAAAAAGCACAAGTCGCACTCGCTGACGCGTACTGCCTGGCGCGCGCAGACGGGAGCAGCGCGTTCGTTGTGAGCTCCTGGGAGGGCAACACCTGGCTTACAATTGACGACTCGGGCACATTGGAGACACGCCGCTGGATGGACGGCGACACGCTCATGATGGCGCGTCACAGGCAACAGTGCACTCACAGCACGCCGTCGCTCACGCGCGCTGCTTCCCCGCGCTCAGACGGAGACGTGCATCTGTGAGGGCGAGGCGCCCATCACCTGCAAGCGCGTCCTCCGCTGGGTGCGCACACGGCTTATGCGTGCATCTCTGCGTCGTGCGCGTTCGCCGTGCTGAGCATGCGCGCCTCTGTTCACTGCAGGTGGCCAGCGATCCCATTTGGAACGCGCACACGGCCGACACGCAGGTGCTGCTGAGCCGCCCCGTGCACAATGAGGAGGAAGATGACTATGTGGATGAGCCGCCGCTGCCGGCTATCAAGGAGGTTGCCAAGGCGTGTTGCGTTACTGCGGCTTATTGTGCCTGTTGTGCACTCACACGCCGCTGCGCAGGCGAGCGTGAAGACGGTTGCGACGGGCGTGAGCCTCGTGTCGGCGCTGTCCAGCACCATCACGGACAGCTGGACTGCGCTTGAGACGATGCTGTCGGACAAGCCGCCTGCAGGCGAGAAGGACTGGTGCGTGCTTTGCGTGTGCGCCCACTCCGCGGACAAACACCCACGATGCGCGTGTGCGCCCCAGGTATGGCTTCTTCAATGTTGACCGGAAGCAGAAGCTGCTGGGCGCATTCAACTGCGGCATCGCAGGCACGCTGTGCATCTGCTCCGTCGCTTGTAACACCGTCGCCTGACTGTTCCTGTTTCACCCATTGCAGGTGACACTGTGGTGCAAGGACGCATGTACGTGTTCGAGCAGACGGTGTGCTTCTACTCCTCTTTCATTGGCAACGCCATCAAGGCATGTATCCGCCTGCAGAGCCGCTTGTGCGCGCCTCGCTTCTGCTGACACGCGTCTCTCCGCACAGGTGATCCGCGCTAACGACATGACCGACGTGTCCAAGGTGTCGGTGGCGCTGTCTAGCGGCCTGGAGATCCGCACGCTGTCGTCCGGCACCTTTGTGTTCACAAACTTCCTCAGCCGCGACCAGGCCTACGACATGGTGCACAAAGTCATGTGGAGCTTTGCGGACGCAGACTCCGCGCGGCCCGCGCCCGTGGCGCTGGGCTTCTCAGGCGAGCGGTACCTGTTTGTGCGCGTCAACGCGGCGCGCCCTTCGTCCAGCGCCAACGCGCTGCGCAGCGGCATGAGCGACTGCTTCGTCAAGCTAACTGTGGGCCAGTACGAGGCGCGCACGTACACGGTGGAGAACTCGTCATCGCCTCAGTTTGACGTCGTCTGCGCCTTCCCCTGCTCCGTGCTGGATCCCGCCTCCGATTCGCTGCTCATCACGCTGTGCAACGAGCACATGAACGGCAACGCGGACACGTTGGGCGACCGCTGCATTAGCCTGAAGGCGACGCCTGCCGCGCCTGCGCAGGTGCGTGGCTGCTTAATGCTTGTGCCTCCCTGCATGAATCTGTCCAGCTGACGTCTCTGCGTCTTGTTCTGTACCAACAGTCCTGGCTGCGCGGCAACTGGCGCGCGCCCAGCACGTGGCACAAGCTGGAGATGGCGGAGGGCAAGAACAAGGAGCTCATCCCGCAGGCGGAGGTCTCCGTCGCAGTCTGGACATCCGACTCAGCTGACCCGGCCTTCCGCACGGCGCGAGCGGGCGTGCGCAAGCCCTCCAACAAGCGCTCAGTGCGTCCGCCTGCTTGTGCGGCACAGCCATGCAACACTGTCTCATGCACACGCCGCTGCCACCTGCAGGATTACGGCGAGACGTCACGCGTGAAAACGTATGAGGAGCCGCGCATGGCGTACCTGTTCTTCGAGGTGCACAAGGCGAGCGGGCTGAAGGCACGGCACGGGAAGCCTAACGGCATGTGCGACCCGTTCTGCAACATTACCGTCGGCAACCAGCGGGCTCGCACGCACATGGTCCAGGCGCGTCATGCGCACGCGTCTATCGCACGCGCATGCACCGTCTGACAGGCGGGTTGCCTCAACCTACTGCGCCGCAGGACACGCTGAACCCGGTGTGGAACGACTCTTTCACGTTCGTCGTCGAGAAGCCGCTGGCCGGGCATGTGCTGCTTGAGTTGTACGACGGCGATGAGCGCTCGGGCGACTTCATCGGGCAGTGCATTGTGCCGCTGCAGGACATCACGCTGCGCCGGCGGGGCACGCGCAACGCGCCCGCGCCGCGCTGGTACCGCATCACGCGCAAGCGCGACAAGCTTGACCACGCCACGGTGCGCATGCTTGGCGGCGACATGGGGCCCGTGGGCTCGCTCATCAATGACGGCGAGGATGCCGTGTCGGCTGAGGATACGCGTGACCATCTTGGCGAGCTGGAGCTGGTTGCCTACCTGGACTCGGAGTACCTGCCGCAGGAGGCTGACCACCCGCCGGTGGGGCAGCTGTCTGTAGAGGTTGTGCGCGCGCGACAGCTGGCCAAGTCGGGCGACGCCTTTGCTGTGCTGCACTACGGCCGCTGCTGGGCGCGCCTGCCCAACGTCAGCACCGCCTCGAGCGAGTGGCACCAGGAGTTCCTGCTGCCCGTGCGCGACATGGGCGACGTGCTGGCTGTCGGCGTCTTCCGCGCAGCCTCGAGCTCCTTCCTCTCCGCCGCCAACGAGGAGTTCCTGGGCAAGGCGTGCGTGCGCCCGGGCACGCTGCTGCCAGGGCGCGTCTACCGCCGCTCTGTGCCGCTGCTGCTGGGCCACAAGGACGGCGTCGTGCAGGCGGGACTGCTCGACCTCAGCATCAAGTTTGTGCGCTATTCCGCAGCCGCCACCGTGGCGCGCTACCTCTCGCTGCCGCTGCCGCCAAAGTGCTACATGCACCCGCCCGCGGAGTCGACGGCGGAGGCGCTGCCGGAGTGGGAGGAGGCGCTGGTGGAGGCGCACCTGAGCGCAGCGCAGCCGCCACTCTCGCCCGCCGTGCAGCACGCCATGCGGCCCGTGTTCGACCCGCGCCTGTCGATGCGTCTGCTGCGCGTGCACGTCGGCCGCCTGCTGGCGCGCTTCCTGTCAGACCGGTCAGCCGGGCCATCGCTGCTCGACCCAGCACAGTGGTGGCAGCAGCCGGTGCTCATGGTGCTGGTGCACATCGTCTTTGTCTTCCTCGTATTTAACCCGCAGCTGCTGCTGCCGCTGCTACTCACCGCTGTCGCTGCATACGGCTTCTCCAGCAGCCGCGTGGCGCCGCTTATCGGCCCAGACCCTTGGCTCAGCACGGGCGGTCAGTTCGCGGAGGCGACGTCGCTGCTGCGCAACGACGCGGGCGACGACGCTGCGCCCGCAGGTGCGGAGGGCGAGGCTGACAGTGCCGACGCTGCGGCCGCTGCGCACGGCGACGATTGGGCGGCGAAGCCGCTGGCGCTGACGGAGCGGCCGCGCGGCGCCGAGAAGCCCATCCCGCCGCTGGATGTGCTGTTTGATGGCGTGCTTGAGGATGCGAGTGACGCGGCCAGCGGCGGCAGCGGCGCCGACAGGCAGCTGAGCGCCGTGCAGCAGAAGCAGCTGTTCCGCGCGCTGGCGCTGTACACACGCGCGGCGCAGCACATGGCGGACCACTACGCGACGCGGCTGGAGCAGGCTGCGGGTGTCTTCTCTTGGCGCGAGCCGCTCGTGTCTCGCACGTTCTTCACGCTCCTCCTCCTTGCGGCGCTGGCGCTCTTCTTCATCCCGCTGCGCTCCGTCATACTGGCTGGTGGCTTGTACGCCATGCGGCACCCAGTGCTGCGCGCGCCCTCCGGGCCCTCCGTGCTGCCCTTCTTCCTGTCGCGCCTGGCCTCACAGCGAGACCACGTCGTGTAACTTATCTGTGCATTCGCGCAGAGCAAATCTAGGGCTGCGCAGCGCAATCAAAACGCGCGCGACCACGGACGTACAGTACGTCCTTTTTATTTTTTGAGAAACGACTCTGTCATAACAACAGCGTACGGCTACGCATATCGCGCGCCAGCAGGAGCCCCCCCAAAGCGCAGACGAAGGGAACGCGAGGAAGCTTGTTCGTTTGTCCCACTGCGCCGGTGCCTCGCAGTGCCCGTTTCTGTCTTACATTGTGGGTTTCTGGAGGAAGACAGGGCGCGTGCTGCGCGGCTAGGGGAAGGCACGGCCTTGCCACTGGTACGTGCAGACGAGCCTGGCCCGTCGTGTCACTCTGACGCAGCGTGCAGGGCACAACGCAGGCTCAACACCGTCTCGCTGCAGCGCCGGAGGTGTTTGAAAAATGAACATCTTCCGGCTGGCGGGCGATATGACGCATCTACTGTCGTTCCTGGTGCGTGCGGCGTGCGCGGCGTTCGCTGCGCTGCACCAGCAGCGCGCACCGGCTGACGCACAGCCGGCCTGCGCAGGTGCTGCTGCTCAAGATTCACGCCACGAAGTCGTGCGCTGGTGCGCGAGCAGCCGTGCAGCTGCGTGCGCTGTCAAAATGCAGAACGTCGCACTCTGCTGCACGCCGCTGTCTTGCGCCGCGCAACGCACGTGGCCACAACCCGCGCGTGCCAGGATTGGAAGCCACGCTTGCGCGTTGTTCTGCGCCGTCCGAAGAACGGCGCACGCTGATCCTGACTGCCCTGCGCACTTGCAGGCGTGTCGCTGCGCACGCAAGAGCTGTACGCGCTGGTGTTCCTGTGCAGATACCTGGACCTGTTCTTTAGCTTCATCTCGCTGTGCGTGCTGCGCTGCACGCGTCGCGCACACGCGTACAGCAGCTGACACGACGCATCCTGGATTCATGCAGGTACAACACGGTGATGAAGATTATTTTCATCAGCGCAACGCTGAGCATCATCTGGTACATGCGGAAGCACCGGCAGGTGAGCCAGACATACAGCAAAGAGGAGGACACGTTCAAGCCTGAGTACCTGGTTGTGCCCTGCTTCCTGCTGGCGCTGCTGGTCAACCACGAGCTGTCCGTCATGGAGGTAAGAGACCTGCGACATACAGGCGCTGTTGCTTCACGCGCTCACATACGCCCGTGGTGCCCATGGCCTAGGTGCTGTGGACCTTTTCCATCTACCTGGAGGCGGTCGCCATCCTGCCACAGCTGGTGCGAGCATGCAAGCCGCGCATGGCGGGACGGGTCAGCTGGGCGCGATGCTCACGCGTGGCATGCCTTGGCGCGCGCGTGTGCAGGTGATGTTACAGAACTGTGGCAACGTGGACAACCTAACGGGCCATTACGTCTTCTTCCTGGGGTGCGGCACACGCGCCGCCATGTGCGCCGCCGATGCCGCACCGCTGACGCTGACGGCGCGGCTGCGCAGGGCGTACCGCGCGCTATATCTGCTGAACTGGATCTACCGCTACTTCCACGAGCCGGGCTACCGGCACTGGATTGGTGCGCCGCGCTGCCTGTGCACCGGCGCGGCGCCGCGTTCGTGCTGCGTTTACGCCGCGCTCGCTGTCACATCGCAGTGTGGATCTCGGGGACGGTGCAGACGATCTTCTACTGCGACTTTTTCTATTACTACCTCAAGTCGTGGCGGAACAACGAGAAGCTCAAGCTGCCGGCCTGAACCAATACTGAGCGCTGAATAATAAGTCGAATGTTGCCGAGCGCAGGCTGTCAGTAGTGGCGGGGTCTGCGCGGGTCTGTGCTGCGAGGCGCTACACTGCCGGAATGCGCCAGCGCTCGAAGCGCTGTATCGAAAAGGCATCCACCGTGCCACCGGCGGCGCGTGCACGTTGCGCGGGAAAGAGGTCAAGCGCTGCGCCTACCTTCTTTGATTGTCTTTGACTAGAAACAAAATTTGTGTTTTTGTCCGTCCCTTTTGGGGGCGCCTTTCTCTAGGAGGGTGTCGCAGGGAGAGACGCGGCACCATGGGGCTGTCGCTGAAGCTGCAGAAGCGGCTGGCCGCCAGCGTGCTGAACTGTGGCGTTCGGAAAATATGGATGGACCCGAACGAGTGCAACGAGATCAGCATGGCCAATAGCCGTGCGTACCCGTGCTGGCGCCGCGAGGCTGGCCGTGCCGCGCCGCGGTCCTGGCTGCGCGCTGCGCGCCGGCATGCGCAGGCCTTGACAGAAGCCCTAGCTTGAGGGTTGTCAGGCCGGCCGGCTGCCCGCCTTCGCGTCGCTCGCTCGCGCCGCCGGCAATGCCTGACGTCGCGCCGTCGCACAGGGCAAAACATTCGCAAGCTCGTGAAGGACGGCTTCGTCATCCGCAAGCCCACGAAGGCGCGCGAGCCAACCCTAAATCGACACAACGCCGGCGCTGACGCCGCCCCGCACCGCCGCCACGCAGATTCACTCGCGCTACCGCGCCTCTAAGATGCTGGAGGCGAAGCGCAAGGGGCGCCACACCGGCACGGGTGCGTCCGCGCACGGCTAGTCTCGCTTGCCTCGCCAGGCCATGTGCTGACACCACCTGCGCGCACAGGCAAGCGCAAGGGCACGCGCGAGGCGCGCCTGCCGACGAAGGTCCTGTGGATGCGCCGCATGCGCGTGCTGCGCCGCCTGCTGCGCAAGTGCGTGCCCTGCCGCGCGCACCCTGACGCGCACACGTGCACGCTCGCTGTTGCCAGCCGCCAGCCTTCTCACACGCGCGCGCCGCCAGGTACCGCGAGGCCAAGAAGATTGACAAGCACATGTACCACGAGATGTACCTGAAGGTGCGCTGCTGCTTGCTGGCGC
>JACCDP010656685.1_pt1 | contig 11760 bp, 6 predicted proteins | sample 7445841 | NCBI WGS metagenome assembly JACCDP01 (sample SAMN15323441, study PRJNA562643) | freshwater metagenome | isolation source: river surface water | place: USA:Blue River Watershed | collected 2017-08-17
AAAGGGGATCCAGTGTGGGAAGAGTGGCAACAGAAAGAGAATTATTATTATTCTCCTGAATTTATTAAACTACTGCATGAAGCATGGACTAAATATTTTTTAATTTGTTATATGGAGAAAAACATGCCGTATACTCCAATTTCAGCTATAACTTTAGACGAGATTGTAGATAATGCGAATATTCATAATTTTACAATGGATCAAGCTCTTACACTTGATTTACAAGATCCAACACATGGTATGAAAGGTAAATTTACTGAATTTATTACTAAAATTTTAGCAAGTAATTTTTATATACCTTATAATCCTGCTGAAGGAATTATAAATTTAAATGAAACTAATTTACTGTTAGCCCTCGAACCATTAAAAGAATTTGTTGAAATTTGTGATAAATCAGCAAGTAATATGTATAAAAGCAAAATGGAATTTTTTGATACCCAAGTTATGCCTTATTTAGTTGAAAAGCAAGTTGCTGGACAAATTAGAAATGTTCCAAAAGTGTCTCCTCAATCACCTCTACAAGATAAAGTAGCTAAAGTTTTTGATGATTTTGGTTTAGTAAATGGTAAAAATTTAATACAAACTATGTTAGATGAAAATTTCGAAAAAACAAATTTCGGAATTCAATCTTTTGCTGGTTATGATGTAAAATTAATTGATTTCTGTTTACAACATCATTATTGGATTGAAATGAATATACCTGGTAGTCCTGCAACACTCAGAACTTTTTATATAAATAACGGTAATTATGAAAATATACAACAAAAATCTGAAGAAATGGATTTTGAAACTTTTAAAAACGAATATTATGAAAATTTAAATGTAAGCGATTTAGGGGATTTAGGCGAAAGAGCTGAAGCACAAGGGATGTATACGTCGGAATATATTGATGATTTAATTAATATTGCATATGATGAATATCTCGAACAAAAAAAAGATATATCAGCACAAAATGTCAATATTAAATTTGCACATCGAGGTATGATTTATGCGTGTAATATTTATCCTTTTAAAACACGTTATAATAGCTCAAAATCAGTTATTTCTAGAAACAGTATTGATATTAATTATTATAAATCTATTAATGACGATGATTATTTAGTTTTACAAGACAAAGATGATGTTAAAATCAGAAAAACAACACAATGGTGTACAAAAGATTTAAGTTTGTTTATGGGGTATATTAATGGTCAGGATGATGATATTAAAGGCTTTATTTTAATATTAGATGATTCTTTACCTTATAATCATCCAGACGGAGCCATCTTAGTTGGTTTAAGAAATGTCAGTAAAAACTCTATAGATTATAAATTGGTTAAAAATTTAAATGCTTTTGACAAAGATTGTATGATTCCAGGACCAGTAGCAAATTTCTTTTCTGTAGGAAGTAAAAGACCTAAAAAAACCAATGTAAATAATATAGCTAACTTAATTGCTAGCTATAAACAAAAATATGATAGATTAAATAATTTAACGCATTCTAACAGATTTAAATCTGGACAAGAAACACATCAATTTTTACAATCACAATTTAATAATCAGATTAAAGAAAGTCAAATGAGATTATTACGTTCTTATCTCAGATATTTACTCTCTTAAAATTGCAAAAATCTTTAAAAAAATAGATAATATCATTATCAATATTTAAAAAGGATATTCACAATGGTAGATTATAATGCAACCTTAGCTAAATTACAAAAAAAGTTAGCACAAACACCTGATGATTTATATTTTATTCAAATGACAGAAGCCCCTTATCATTTTAAAATTGGTCGCGCTAAAGATCCTAATAAAAGATTAAAACAATTACAAACAGGCAGCTCTATTAAATTAAAACTAGTCCATATTTTTAAAGGTTTAGGTAATAAAGAAAAGATGTTGCATGAAGAATTAAGACGTTGGCGCCTTGAAGGTGAATGGTTCTCCTGCAACCGATATTCAGTTGGAGCCATTCCTGTTGAATTTTATGAACAAATCGATCCAGATGCTTTAATTAGAGATAATACTTATTATGTAGCAGGAATCAGAATACCAGACTAAAATGTATATTAAAGAAAACTATCTATTATCTATCTATTACGTGGACAAAAACGGAAAATGTATTACATTTACTTCGTAATCTGCGCCGACCAGACCATTTACTGTGGCATTACGACTGATTTAACTCGTCGAATTCAAGAACATAATCAGTCTAAAAAAGGAGCTAAATACACGCAGAGTCGTCGTCCTGTTAAATTAGCCTGGTATGAGACACGAGCAACACGATCTGAAGCATTAAAGTTAGAATATCAATTAAAACAATTAAGTCGTGAAGCTAAACTTACGCTCTGTGATAGGCCAGATAATCCAGTTTTAACACAAATTAATAATGAATAGATTTTTATATCTTTTAAAATAGAATGCAATATGAATGTTATTTATAGATATTACACAAGATAAATTTTTAAAAAAGCTAATAGCTTTTTTTTTTAAAGTTTAAAAAATATATATAAAATAAAGTAAATTAAAAAAGGCGTTTTATGAAATCAACAACAATTATTTTAACTGAAGGTGAATTAAGAGATTTTATTTTTCAAAATTTTTCAAAGAATAAAATTTTTAAAGAACACAAATCTTATATTCAATTTGATAATGTTAAAAAGAAAATTAAATTAAATGAAGCACCAGATCCACCTATTCCAACATATAATTTTAACATCAATAAAACATTCGATAAGTCAGACTATTACGATAATCAAAGTCCGACCGCGCAAATAAATGCTGACGCGGAGCAAAAATTAAATCAATTTTTAGTTAACAATAACGGTTGGGAAAATACATCTGCTACAGCCATGAATACAGGAAAATGGTATGATAAATTAACAAAAATTAGAGGTACTTCTAACAGAACTAATGTTAAATTAGGTACTAATACAAATAGTTTATCGCGAGAAGAAAAAACAACAACATTAGTGTCGACACTTTATAATCAACAAAGTTCATGGGGTTGGGACGTGAATGCAACATGTTTTGATTGGGTGATGGATGGGGCATCAGCTGAAGCTTTTGGGGCGGTGTCAGGTAAAGATTTTTTAAATGATGATTTAATATCTAGTCTTGAGAATACTGGCTTTAAATTACAAGAAATTTTCGATGCAATTTCAATGGTTAATTTAACTGTACAAATAATTGGACATTTCATGAAAAGAGAAATTCCATTTATTGGTCAAATTGATAATGCTGTTTCTTTCATGAATGCGATAAATAGATTAAATTATATTTTCTTCTTAAATGGACAAATCGAAAATATAGAAAAACAGCTCAAACAAACAGGAACATATGAACAAGTAGTAGGTACTTCAACAGCTGATGGTGTTGCTAAAGATTTAGTTTATGAATTAGACGATCAAGATGTTAGCATTTTAAGAGAACATCAAACATTAAATTATATTTTTTTTATATTAGATCTTTTGGCAGCTATTCCTTTTATAGGTTTTGTTTCTGACGCTATAAAAAATAATCTTAAATTCGAACGTTTAACTGGCTTTTTTGCAGGTAAAAGTTTGGGTGAAAAATCAATTAATTTAATACGTTATGTTGATCCTGCCACAGGCAAAATAATACAAAAGACTGTCTATAAATTAACCACTGATGATGTACTTAAAGTTTATAAACACTGGGCAGAGCAGTATAAACTTAAAAAAACAACTAAAAATTTTACCGAATGGGCTAAAAACTTACCAAACGGGTCACCTGCACGTGATATATTAGATGCTGCAACAAAAAATATACCTATAGACAAATTAAATAATAATTTACAAAAATTATTTAAACTAGGGGGTAAGATAGATGAAACTTCTGATGAATTTATGGCATTACAACAGGGAATAAATGAAGTTGCACATCAGCAAGGATGGTTGGATTGGTTTAAAAATCGTCGTCAATATAAAGAAGCAGCTGCAAATGCCATGAAAGATGTATTGGTTAGTAATACACAAGCTGCCGTAAAAACACAATTAATTTTATCCCTAGGCGAAGATGCATTAAAACTTCCTAATCTAGCTGACCTAGGTCAAAAAGAATTTTATGAAATAATTGCAACTGTTGTACCTGAATTTAAAGCTACAAATATACAGAAGGGTGAAGAATTTATTAAAAAAGTTGTTCCAATAATAAATAGCGATATAAACGTCATCCAAGAAATAACACATTTTAATGCATTAACAACTGTAGATCAAAAAGCTGACTATTTAAATAACGTACGTAAGGCATTGATTGATCAATTTGAAAAGTCAAATCAATTGGCTAGCGCTGAAGAATTTTTTGGTTTAACAACAAAAAATGGCGGCGATAATAGATCATTAACTGATTTTATAATGGGACGTGGGCCAAAAAATGTGGTTGAAAAAGGACCTAATATAAAGTATTATGATAATACTGATTTAGGTCGTGCTCAACATAAGTTAGATAAATTTTTATTTGATAATGCTGATAATTTACAAAACAAAAATTACAATATAAAGACATTAGTAAGTAAGGCTGGCTTAATTCAAGCAGAAGTCGACGCAATTGCAGTAAATAAAAATTTGTTGCAAGATTACGGGGATATAATTAAAATAGTTAATGAACCAGCTGAGACAGATATTGTTTATTCTGCGATGAATGCAATAAAAGGTCAGCCAAATGTATCACCGTCACATGCTGGCGATGTTCAAAATTTTATATTTGCTAAGATAAGAGGAAATTATATTAATAAAATTAGGAAATTAACAACTGTTGCTAGCGATTTAGATGCAGTAGGTAATCCTAAAATAAATAGACAATTTGTTGATGTTTTAAAAACGGGTTTATCAAATATAGATGGTTCCGAAAATGCACAACAAGCTTTACAATTTTTTGCAAAAATATCAAATGGTGCAATTGATATAGCTGAAATTTCAAAAACTGCTACAAAAGCTGAAGATTTATTTAAAGTGATATTAAAATCATTAAATCATCAGTGCGCAATAGCTGAATATGTTATTTCACCTGGAAGTATGAAAGCTGAAAAAGCAGCTGAAATCTTTACAAACTCTAAGATTATCTCAAATATATCCTCCGGTGGACAGGGTACATTTAAAACGTCAGGTGGAAAAATATTTAATGATACAAAAAATGCAAAAAATTTAAATTTTGGAAGAGCAAAATCTATTTTAGGTGTGTTTCGTGATGCATCTGATCCAACAATTGTAGAAATACCAAAATTTATTGAAAAAATAATGTCTGATATTTCAGACATTAAAGATTATGCTACTTTTACACAAGTTTATAAAATGGCACAACCTCAATTTACCACATTAATTGATATAGTAAATAGAAGTACTGGCCAGTTACAAGCAGCGAATAAATTAATGTCATCAGTCAATACTGCAGCACTTGCATCATCTATGGCGAATCCTCAATTACAGCAGATTACAACCGGTGTAGCTGGTATAACTAAATCAGTAAATACATTATTAAATACAGCGATGGAAACACTTAATGCATCTAGTGCAGGAGATGATGTTTTTAATGTATTACAAGATTTACATACATTTACAGTATCGTCAGGAGATGTGAATAAAATTAATCCATTAAGTGGTGTTAAAAATCAAGATTCAGCATCAGATTTACTTCGTTTAATTATTAGTCCTGAAGGTCAACGAGTTGCAACAACCGTTAATAATATAGATAATTTTAAAAATATGTTTCGTCAATATAGGAGAATAAATGCCAGACAATTGTGGGATTTATTCAGTGAAACTATTATGACCCTTGTTAGAAAAGCTGGACGTGCTGCTTTTGATGATATTCCTATTATAAGAAATTATCTTAACGGTGGTCAAGATTTTGCAAAGAATTTAGAGGATATTGAACATTTAACTGATATTCCTTTAGAAGATATATTAAAAAATGATTCCATAGCATCTGTAAAATCAGGTTGGAAAAAATTCGAATCAATTATTGATAATGTATTATCAAGTAATTTATTTGCCACTGCTAAAGCAGGATATGAAGTGGAATTTAAAATATTTGAAAAGTTAAAGTATCTTACAGCGACGCTTGGTTTATTATTTGATATAGTTGCATCGCCTATTAGAATGTTATTAAATCATACTCACTTATTTTTCGTTGTATATAATATCATAAAATATTCTTCAATTGTTGCTGTCACTGTAAAAATGGGTTTTGCAGTAGCTGTTCTTGGGGGACTAACATCTATTTTACATGGTTTATTTCAAGGTGCTACTTTTAAATTATTAGTAGCAGTACTTACAAATGCAAAAAAAGTCGGATTTAAATCTATTATAATTAATTCTTTAGCGTCTTCTGGACAATTACTATTAAAAACATATAAAATGTATAAAAAATGGAAAGAAAAAAGTCAAGAAGAGTTAGCTAGAACTGGTCCAATTTTAGAATTAGAAGATATAGCGAAGATGAAAGATGGTCCAATAGACTCAATTTTTAACTGGTTTATAGATAATCAAGATGATTCAAAAAATTTCTATAATAACATGCTATTGAAATTTCAAAACGATGAAAAAACTTGGAATATCGATCCAAATGAAAGTTTAGATTTACAAAGTGCGAATGAAAGAGCAGCAACATTTGCAAAAAATGTTTATAGTTATAAAGGTGGGAAACAAGAAAACGGTAAAAAAGAAGATTTTGCTTTAACTTTTTCTCAATATCAATCATCATTTGCAAGTCGTATTCAAGATCAATTTGACAGTTTTATAAATACATTTACACAAATTGCTGAGAATAAAACAGAAGCTAGACAGAATTTTGATGCTAAACAGCAACAACTAAAAATACAAGAAATTATAGATACAGCTAATAGTGACTCTGCATTTTTAAATGGTTTAAAATTTGAATATTTAACAACAGCTGCTTTTAAAGAATTAAGGAAAGCTTTCCAATCTTTTGATAAAAATTTATCAATAGCAAATCAAGAAAATTTAGGACAACAAAAAGTAGAGATATTTAAAAGACAAAAAACTATATTATTTTATTTTTATATTCAACAGTGTTATAGAGAGCAAAATTTTAGTTTGATGAATTTATATCGAACTTATATTATTGCATTAAAAAATCAAGATAGCAATAAACTTCAAACTGCTCCAATGAATCAGATTGATGCATTTATTCAAAGTGTAGGTCTAGACGTTGGAGAATTAACGGCCTACGATAAATTAATTTTTACTACTTTTATATGGAATATGATAAAAAATAAAACATTTTTAATGAGTATACGTAAAGATGCATCTATGGAAAACAAGAGAGGCTATTTAAATTTAGACGCGATGTTGTGTTCAGGTTTATATGGAATTAAATTTAAAAAAGAGGGTGACAAAATAATTTTAATCAACGCTAATTATGAAGAAAGATATGCATCTGTATATAAGGACGTAAAATTTAAATCTACTTATGGAGAATTCACAAGAAAATCTTGGGTACCATATTTACGTGATGTTGCGGGCAATCCTGATAGTGATAATAGTAATAGTAAATTATTTAAAGAAATATTTTTATCACAATTCCAAAATCAAAATAAAAATAAGAATATATATTCAATCAGCTGGGATCCTTTTGATATAATTTTGGAAACCTATAAAACTGCAACAGATCTATTAATAACATTTGGGATGAAAATAAAAAATAGCTATGAATCCGGATCGATCGATTTTACTGATGACTGGGGAAATATATTTAAAGAAGTACAAACTGGTGAATTAGTTAATGAAAGTATTTTTAAAAATAAACATAAATATCAAGTTTTAAAAAGTAATAATCTTAAGAAAAAGAGAAAATTAAATGAATTGAGAGATGATTTTATTGAGTATAAACAACTAACCGCTGATGAATTATTTAATGCTCGAGCAAGAAAATCTGATAAGCATACGTATGATATATTGCATGCATTACAACAAAATTCTGAATCATTAAATAATACTATATACACAGATGACGCAAATTTAAGTCAGGAAGACGCTAATAATCTACTTAATGAAAAAATGGCTAATTTATATAGTTCTTTAAGTAATGATTCAGAATTTAATGGTTATATTAATGATATAAAGAAGTATAGAAATTATAAAGTTAAGGAATTATATGAACCTGGTGTGATTATAGGATTAATCGATGGTTTTAAAACAAAAGTTGCAGAGATGAAGCCAGCTTTAGAAAAATTTTTTAAATACCTAGATATATTTCCATCTTTTACAAGAAATAAAATGTTAAAAGACATGCCTGTTAATTATGAAGATAATTTAAAAAATTTCATGAGTTTTTTGGATACAGCAAGTGAAAAAATGACAGATAATTTTGCAGAACAGGCCGAAAAAAGAATTCAATTATTAAATCCAAAAAAACATTCCGAAGAACAAATGCATGCTGCGGGTATTGATGATGAGATTATTTCAGCTGTTAAAGAAATTAATCAAGGTGGAGTATATAATCCTCATTATCGCCCTGTAATGTCAGATCAAATGAAGACAATTAAAAAATTGGCATTAACTCCTGAAAAAGTATCACTCAAAAATAAACTTAATATTTTATCAGATAAGTCAAATGAATTATTATATGTTTTACAACAAAAGCAACGCCAAAATCCTGAGTATGATTCTGCTGTTGAAAATAAGGTACAATCTCAATTTAATTATGCCTTAGTTGATTATTTAAATGTAGTAATTAATTCAGTGGTAAAAGAAATAAATTCTGATTCTAATATATTAATTAATCAATTATCTGAAAATAATTTTTCATTTGGATATCCAAACAGTCCGATGATAAGATATAATAGTCAAGGAGATAGTTTAGGGGGTGCAGCAACAGCTAGTCGACATTATTTTTTCACTACACAAACTGCTGTATCAGATAATGCACGTCAAACAGCTTCACAAAATTTAAAATCATATTATAATGAAATTTATAATAGATTATTAAAGAGTGAATATACACAAAGTAATGAAAAACTTGATCAAGCAAAATTGAAAGATATATTTGAAGATTATCATCAGTTTGTGCAAAGTATGTTTGATCAAAACCAAGATTATTCCAGTGATAAAATTCTATCAAAAGATGATAAAATAATTGGTTTTTATGAGGATGAAGATGCTTTTAAAAAGTGGGCTGAAAAATTTAAACAAAAAAATAATATTGAAGATCCATTCGATCCTAGCTACGATTTATTTAAAAATATGACAACAGTGTTTGAAGATGGTATTATTATTAATAAATTAATTTTTATATCAAATTATGGATTAAATGATTTAGCTACAAATACAAATAATCAAAATTTCAAAAAATTATATTATTTATATGAAGTCGATATTACTTATTTATATGAAAATGTTTTAAAAGGTCAAAAGAAAGCTAGTATAGATGGCAGTGAAATTAGAACGATTGAACATTTTGTAGGTTTTCCTTTATTATGTAAAGACTGTTTTACAGTTGAACAGCAAGAAAGTAAATTAAATATTATATCACCTGAAACTCAGCAAGAAGAAATTTTTGATTTTTCATTCTATTATTTTAAACCTGCAGACTATACATTTAAACATTTTAAACGTGCAAAATCTTCTTACAATGTAAGTAATGGTAAATATAGTATTAAAACTTTGAACACAATTACAATAAAAGATTTTTTAAATCAAGATAAATAAAATTTAAATTTAATTTGTAAAGTCTTTTTTCTTTTTTTAAAATAATCTTAAATTAATTAATTTTTATTCTATTTTAAAAGGAAAAAGATGAGTACTTCTTCTCAATTTACTACCAGTTTTTTAGATTCTATTAACGTTGAAATCATGTCTTCTTCACATGATAAACCTTTTGAAATGTTTTGGAATTGGTTTCGTCAAACTTGGATTACTTTACAAGATATTCCATTCGATCCTAATAATCCTGAACATATTCAAGCTTGTTTAGATGTGATTAATCGTCATGCTTTACCTACGCCAATGGAAGTTTTAAATTTTGAAATTAAAATTACTGGCTTAAGTCGTGTAGCTTTGGCTCAAATTACTCGTGGTCGTGTAGGTTGGGCTTATGTGGTAGAAAGTCAAATGCCACAACATATTAAACATGCCGTCACTATTCCAATGAATATTGCACAAGATGATAGATTCAGAGATAGAGCAATTGAATTAGTTAGATTGTCTCAAGAATTATATGACGACATGTATAATGCAGATATTCCTCCACAAGACTGTCGTTATTTAGTCATGCATTCACAACAAACTAGTTTAGTAATGCAATGTAATTATGCAGCTTTATTAGGTTATTTTGCAAGACGTTGTGAAAATGGTTTAACTGATGAATTGAATCTGGTTGGTAGATTAATCCTTAGAGAATTACGTAAGAAATATCTAAATGCTGATGGATCTGAAATTGTTTTTGGTTCTGGTTGGAAGACTTTATTAAATAAGTTTGATGGGATGGGAACCAATAAAGTTTGTCTGAATGTAGATAAAGTCTTTGGTAATACAGGCCGTGCCCCATCTGTTAATGATAAAATCCCAAGCTTATTAGATAATTCATGTGATTATGATTTCAGTAAATCTGCTTGGTATTTTGAATTACAACAATTACCTGATGATTTGTTATTTCCTGGTGAAAGAGAAATGATTGAAGATTTTAAAACAATTGGTTTTAAGAATCGTTTGCAAAAGCTTGAAGATCAAAGAAAGAAATAAATATGACAGTTTTAGTATTTGATGGACCCGATGGCAGTGGTAAAACTACTTTAGCTAAAAATATTGCACAAGGTTTAAATTTACCATATCATAAAAATCCTTATGAACATGGTGAATGGAAGCATCCAGAACGTTATAAATTAATGTTAAGATATACAGATTTATATTTCTTTACATACTTGAAAAATTCAGGTTCTAATGTAGTATTAGATAGAGCTTGGACAACTGAATGGGTATATAGTCAAGTTTTTAATCGAGGTAATGATTTTGAATTTTTATCTAAGTTAGATGAGTTAATGACACAGATTCCACAATCAGCGTTAATCATTACAACTCGCGATAATCCTCCATCAGAAGGTGATGAGTTAGAAGGATTAGATGAGAAGTGGTTACAAATTCGAGATAAGTATGAAGAATTATCAAAATGGACTCAAAACAAAGTCATTTATATTAATACAGAAAATTTAACACCTGAACAAACATATATGATATGTTTGCAAAAATTAAAAGAATTAGGGATATTATAAAATGTCAGATTTAAAAGAACAAGTCTATGATGAATTAGGAATTATGCAATTGCGAGAAAAATTAAAAAATTTAAACTTAGAAATTGCAACAATTGATACACAAATTTTACAATTAGCACATCGAAAATCATATTTACAATCAGATTTATGTAATTTAAATCGAGAAATCAGTTATGCTCAAGCTTTATTAGAACCCAAACGCGAAGATTAGGAGACTCAATGCAACAAGAACATCCAGAACCTTTCGGACCTCATTTAACTTTTGATATTAAGTGTCAAGATACGTCCGCTTTAAATGATTACAATAAAATTTTTAAGTTTTTACATGAATTGCCAGATCAAATTGGCATGACAAAAATTACACAACCTTATGTTTTCCCCTATAGCGGCTTAGTTCCTGAGGATGAAGGGATTACTGGAGTTGTGATTATTGCAGAATCGCATATCTCCATTCACACCTTCCCATTAAAAAATTATGCCTTCATCGATATTTTCAGTTGCAAACCATTCGACTGGTCAAATATCAGTGAAAT
>JACCDP010962574.1_pt1 | contig 11760 bp, 7 predicted proteins | sample 7445841 | NCBI WGS metagenome assembly JACCDP01 (sample SAMN15323441, study PRJNA562643) | freshwater metagenome | isolation source: river surface water | place: USA:Blue River Watershed | collected 2017-08-17
CGGCCATGAAAGCGGCTCCCCTGGACAAGCCCTTCGACACGCATTACCCGGCCGGCCTGATGTGGTTCCGCCGCGACCTGCGGGCCCATGACAACGCCGCCCTGTACCGCGCCCTGCGCGCCTGCCGGCAGGTGCATGCCGTGTTCGTCTTCGACACCGCCATCCTGGATGCCCTGCCTCGGCAGGACCGCCGGGTGGAGTTCATCCAGGCGTCGCTGGTGCAGCTGGACGAGGCCTTGCGGCAGCTGGCCGGTCGGGCCGGGGCGGGCCTCATCGTGCGCCATGCCCTGGCGCAGGACGAGATTCCCCGCCTGGCCCGTGAACTGGGCGTGCAGGCGGTCTTCGCCAACCACGACTACGAGCCCCGGGCCCTGGCGCGTGATGCCGCGGTGCGCGGGGCCCTGGCCGAGGCGGGCATCGCCCTGCACACCTCCAAGGACCAGGTGATCTTCGAGCGCACCGAGGTCGTGACCCAGGCGGGCAGACCCTATGCGGTGTTCACCCCCTACAAGAACGCCTGGCTGGCCAAGGCCGACGCCCAGGACCTGAGGTCCTACGACGTAGCGGCCCATGCCGGCGCGCTGGCCGAACGCCCGGCCCCCCACCGCCGCGAGGTGCCCGCCCTGGCGGACATCGGCTTCGAGTCCACCAACCTGCGCGCGCTCGGGCTGCCCCTGGGAGCCGCCGGCGCCCGCCAGTGGTTCGACGACTTCCTGCACCGCATCGACGCCTACCGAGAAGCCCGCGACTTCCCGGCGGTGCGCGGCCCCAGCTACCTGAGCGTGCACCTGCGCTTTGGCACGGTGTCGATCCGTGAACTCGCGCGCACGGCCCATGGCCTCATGCAGGCCGGCAGCGCCGGGGCCACGACCTGGCTCAGTGAATTGATCTGGCGGGACTTCTATTTCCAGGTGCTGGCCAACTTCCCGCACGTCGTGGATGCACAGGGCGAGAGCCACAGCTTCCGGCCCGAGTACGACGGCATCGCCTGGGAGCAGGGCAAGCACGCCCGGGAACTCTTCGCCGCCTGGTGCGAGGGCCGTACCGGCTACCCGCTGGTGGATGCCGCGATGCTGCAACTCAATCAGAGCGGCTACATGCACAACCGCCTGCGCATGGTGACGGCCAGCTTCCTGACCAAGGACCTGGGCATCGACTGGCGCTGGGGCGAGAAGTACTTTGCCCTGCACCTGAACGACTTCGACCTGGCGGCCAACAACGGGGGCTGGCAGTGGGCGAGTTCCTCGGGCTGCGACGCGCAGCCGTATTTCCGTATCTTCAATCCCGTGAGCCAGAGCCGCAAGTTCGACCCCGAGGGCAAGTTCATCACGCGCTACCTGCCCCAGCTGGCCGGCCTGTCGGCAGCCGCCCTGCATGAACCCTGGACTGCCTCACCTGTGGAACTGTCGGCAGCGGGCGTGACCCTGGGCAAGGACTACCCGATGCCCGTCGTCCAGCACGATGAAGCGCGCGCGCGCACGCTGCAGCGCTACGCGGTGGTCAAGAAGACGGCGGGTTGAGCGCGGCGTGCGCGTAGCGCTTCACCAGCGCCAGCAGCTCATCTTCCGGATAGGGCTTGCCCAGGTAGTGGTTCACCCCCAGTGACTGCGCGTGCTCGCGGTGCTTCTGGGCGATACGCGAGGTGATCATGATCACCGGCAGGTCCGCCCAGCGCGCGTCAGCCCGGAGGTTGCGCACCAGGTCGAAACCGTCCATGCGCGGCATCTCGATATCCGACAGGACGACCGCTGGCGTCTCCCGGGCCAGCTGCTCCATCGCCTGCAGCCCATCGCCCGCCAAGGCCACGCGGTAGCCTTCCCGCTGCAGCATCCGCTGCGTCACCCGGCGTACGGTGCTGGAGTCGTCCACCACGAGCACCAGCGGGCCGGGGGGCGCCTGAGCAACCGGCGGCGACCGGCCCGGGGCCAGCTCGTCCCCCGCAGTCCGGTCCGCGTCCGGCTCAGGTGCCCGGCCGGTGCTGAAAGCACGCGCCTGCTCGCCGTGGAGCGCGGCCAGGGCCACCGGGTTATAAATCAGAACCACGGCCCCTGAGGGCAGCACCGTGATACCCGCCAGGCCCGGCAAGCGTGCGAGTTGCGGCCCCAAGTGTTTGACCACCACCTCCTGGTGGCCCAGGACCTCGTCCACTTGCAAGGCCAGACGCTGAGCCGCACTGCGCAGGATCGCCACGGGCGCCGGCCGGCCCTGCGCGCCCGAGCTGCAGGGCGAGGACTGCAGCAGGGCGCCCGCCCAGTGGAAGGCCAGCGCCTCCCCGTTGTGGATGAAACGGCCGCTCTCGAGGGCCTGCTGGCACTCGGCAGCCGGCGCGTTGATGACCCCCTCGACCAGAGGGACCGGTACGCCGAACACGAGGGCGCCGCATCGCAGCATCAACACCTGGGTCACGGCGGTGGTCAGGGGCAGCACCAGTTCGAAGCAGGTGCCCTGGCCGTCTCGGGTGCGGGTCTCGATACGCCCGCCGAGGGCTTGCACCTCGGCACGCACCACGTCCATGCCGATGCCCCGTCCGGCCAGTTCGGACACAGCCTCTGCCGTCGAGAAGCCGGGCGTGAAGATCAGCCGCACCGCCTCGGCGGCATCGAGCGGCTGGTCATCGGCCAGGAGCCCGAGCGCCCGGGCCTTCTCCTGAATCCGGGCCAGGGGCAGGCCCGACCCGTCATCGTCGAAGCCGATGACCACGTCATTCCCCGCCTGCGTCAGGCGGATGACCACCTGCCCGGCGACGGGCTTGCCCGCCGCAGAGCGCCGCGACGGCTCCTCGATCCCGTGCGCCACCGCATTACGCAGCAGGTGCTCGAAGACGGGCGCCATGCGTTCCAGGATCCCGCGGTCGACCTCGATCGAGCCGCCCTGGATCTCGAGCAGGACCTGCTTGCCCGACTCCTGGGCTGCCAGACGGACCACGCGATGCAGCCGGTCGGCCAGCGACTCGAACTCCACCATGCGCGTCCGCAGCAGATCGCGCTGCAGCTCGCGGGTCTGCCGGGCTTGTGCCAGCAGGTGATCCTCCGTCGCATCGACTGCCTGCTGCAGGATCCGCTGCACGGTCGCCACATCGCCCACGGACTCGGCCAGCATGCGCGTGAGCTCCTGGACCCGCGTGAAGCGATCGAACTCCAGCGGGTCGAACTCGGTGGCGGGGTCCCGCGTGCGGCGCGACTGCATCTGCAGCTCGGACTGCAGTTCGATGTCACGCAGCTGCGCGCGCAGGCGTTCGACGTTGACACTCAGCTCCTGCATCGCCCCCCGCATCAACCGCATTTCGGACTCCAGGCGGGCGCGGGAGATCATCACTTCACCGGTCTGGTTCATCAACCGGTCCAGGGTCTGCGTCCGGACACGCACCATGGACACACCGGTCCGGGAGGATGGCTGCGGCAGCGGGGGCGCGGCGGTGACCGCCGCAGGCATGCGGGACAGGGATCCTGGGGCGGCTGGAACCGCGGACGGCACCGGCGCTGGCGGGACTTGGGCATCCAAGGTCTGGAGCGAATCCGGGGCCGCGGGGTCTGCAGGCGCCAGCGGACCCGGGGGCGAAGACGGATTCGCGGGCGGATGCACAGGCACTGCGCTGGCGCCCGCACGCAAGGCATCGAACGCCGCCTGGAACGCGTCGCAACCTTGAATGACCGCCTCGATGTCGGCCTGGGAGACGTTGCCGGGGAAGCCTTCGACCCGTGACTCCAGTGCATGCGCCTGCGCGCCGAGCGCGAAGGCACCCGCCAGGCGCGCGCTGCCCTTGAGGGTATGCAAGGCACGCAAGACCTCTTCCCTCGCGCTGGAGTTTTCAGGTCGCGCATGCCAGTGGCGCAGGGTGCCGCCCAGCTGCGCCAGCAGCTCCTGGGCCTCCTCCTCGAAAAAGACAAACAACTCGGGGTCGACGCCAGACCCGGCAATGCCCTCGGTCGAGGATTCAGGAACCGGGCTCGCCCCCTCGGACTGTGTTCCTGCGCCGGGCGCCAAGGCCGTCGGTGCGGGCCCGCTGTGGCGCAGGGGCGGTGGCACGCGCTCGAGCACGTCCAGCGCGTCCAGCGCATGCGCCCACTGTGGCGGGGACTCGGGCAAAAAGCCGGCCGCGAATTGATGCAGCAGCCTGCGGATCTCTTCCGCAGCGTCGGTGTAGACCTGTGTGTGCCGGGGGCCACCCCCATCCAGTGCCTGGGTGTGCTGGAACGAGGTCTCAAGCCGCCGGGCCAGGTTCGCCAGGGCTTCGAAGCCCATCATCGAGGAACTGCCACACAGGGAGTGCGCCAGCGTGACCAGCGAGTCGGGCAAGGGCTGACGCGGATCCAGCCCCCACTCGGACACTTCGACCTGAAGACGACGCGACCATTCATCCGCCTCGTTCAGGTACACGTTGAACAAGGCCTGGTCGACCCGCAGGGGCCCGATGACCTTGATGCGGTCATCGGGGAGCGGGTCGCTCAGAGGCGCTTGCAGCACCGGCGGCGCGTCGAGAACAGGTTCCTCGTGAACAGCCGCCGCCATTGCAGGCGCCTCCTGGACAGGCGCTTCTTCGACAGGCGCCTCTTCGACAGGCGCCTCCTGAACCGCTGCAACCTCAGTCTCGGGCAGGCTGGGGGCAACCTCCGCATCCCAGCCGCTGTCTGCCGCCGGGTCCGGCGCACGGTTCGACTCGGGTACCGGCTGCGGCGCGGCCATCCGGCCCATCACCGGGGTGAGTTCACCCTGGTGTTCATCGAACACGAAGAGCTTGCGCGCCAGCGCGGGCTGGTAGCTCAGCATGTCAACGAGGAAGCCCAAAGCCCCCAGGTTCGTGCCGAGCGATGAAAAATCAGAGGGCGTCGGCGGCGAGGCGGCCTGCATCAGCGCGGCGACGGTATCGCGCATGTGCGTCGCGGCCCGGGCGGCCTGGTCCAGGCCCAGTACCGAGAGCACGCCCCGCATCTGGCTCAGACGGCCCGGCACCGCCTGCAGGTGTTCGCGCTGCGCCGGCGCCCGGGAGTAGGCATCCAGGTCCTTTTCCAGCTCGGTGAGCGAGACACGCAACTCGTCGACCACACTGCCCATCGTCTGCCGGTGGCTCACGCGCCGATACAGCGCCTGGACCCAAGGCTCCAGGGGCGCGGGGGCATCGCCTCGCTGCACGCCACCGAGCCGGTCTGCCAGGCGCTGCATGCGATCGCCCAACTGGGGATCGGCCGGGTCGAAATCCTGGCAAGACGCCTCGAGAAACAGCAGGGCAGTAGCGACCTCCATCGACAGCTCCGGCCCGGGCGCCTGCCCCTGCTGCGCGGTGTCCTGGGCCACGGCGGCCAGCCCACTGGCCAGGGGCGCAAAGGGCGGGTGCAGCTGCGTGAGTGCCTCACGCAGCTGAGAGAACTGTTCGGCAGTACCGCGCGAACGGCTGGTATCGCCGCCCGCCAAGGCGGCCCAGCTCTCGCGGATCGCGACCAGCCGCTTGCGTACCTGCGACAGGAGCAAGGGGTCGAAGCGGCCGAACTGCTCCTGGTCGTAACGCACGGGGGTATGACGGCCCAGGTCCCAGGCCTGGCGGACGACCGTCAGCTGCGGGGCCGTCGCGGGATCCGCGGGCCGGGCCTGCGCGCAGAAAAAGGCGAGGTCCCGGCCCAGACGCTCGGACACCGTATCCTCGCCTTTGGCCAGGGCCGCGAACTGCACCAGCACGCGCGAGGCCGTGCGCTTGACATACAGGTCCATGGGCAAGAGCGACAGCGCCAGGGCCTCGAAGAATCCGGCAGCCAAGGTCCACAGACTGCGTACGGGCGTCCCCGACTGCGGCGCGGTACCAGCCGCCAAGCCCGCGCAAAGCTGCGCCAATTCGTGGGCAGCCGCCAGATCGCCTGACTTGACGATGCGCAAGACTGCCTGGTCCAGGCGGGAGCGCAAGGCGGGGCCCTGCAGGTCCTCGGGCGGCGGGATGGGACCCACAGGCGCATCCACCGGCTGCCAGGCCCAGGAGAAAGGCCACAGGTCCGCAGGATGGATGCGTTCAGCGCCGGCCAGCTCCATCACTGCCCGGTAAGGGGGAAACAGGGCCACCGCCGAGAGTGACTTGCCCTGCAGCAAACCCTCCAGAAATTCCGCCACGGCAAAGCCCGCACGCTCGACCTGCACGGCACTCGACGCCTCGCATCGGGCAGGCTCATCGATGAAAACCTGGAGGGCGGCTTCCATGGCGGAGACGACGCGGGCGGGCGCTGGCAGACCGACCATGGCCAGAGCCCCCGCGGCCTGATGCAACTGGGCGCGGGCCATGGTCAGCGCCGCGGCCCGCGCCGGCTCCTGCCCGCGCGCTGACGCCAGCGGGTCGCGACGCTGACGCCGCAGCGTCGCGATCACCGACTCCAGGGACTTGCGAAACTCCTCCATGACCCACGCCAGCGGGCCGAGGTCCGCTGGCACACCCTCGGCAGGAGCCGCCGCGCCGGAGGGCAGCGGGGCGTCGAAGTCATTCGCAGGCATGAAAAAGGGAATCGACAGGCTCAGTTGATTTTGAACCGTTCCACGGATTGTCGGAGCTCATCAGCCATCCGCGACAGTTCTCTGACCTGCTGTGCAGTCGAACGGGTCCCCTCCCCGGTCTGCTCGGTCACCGTGAAGATGTGCTGGATATGGCCCGCCACCCCGTTGGCCGCCTCGGCCTCACGCGCCGCGGCGTTCGAGATCTGCTCGATCAGCTCCGCCAGGCGGCGCGAGACCTGGTCGATCTGCGTGAGGGCCGCCCCGGCGGAGTCCGACAGCCGTGCACCAGCGACAACACCCTCGGTGGAGCGCTCCATGGCCGCCACGGCGTCCTGGGTATCGGTCTGGATGGTCTTGACCAGCGCGGCGATCTGGCGCGTGGCGTCCGCCGAGCGCTCCGCCAGCCGCTGCACCTCCTCGGCCACGACCGAGAACCCCCGCCCCGCCTCCCCTGCGGCAGCCGCCTGGATGGCAGCGTTGAGGGCCAGCACATTGGTCTGCTCCGTGATGTCGGAGATGAGTTCGGTGATTTCGCCGATCTCCTGCGACGACTCGCCCAGCCGCTTGATGCGCTTGGAGGTTTCTTGGATGTGGTCACGGATCGCGTTCATGCCGCCCATGGCATTGCGCACGGCCAGCAGACCGGATTCGGCGGCCTGCAAGGACTGGCGGGCGACCTGGGCAGACTCCTGGGCCTGCCCCGCCACCCCGTTGATGCGGCTGGCCATGTCCAGCATGGACTGACCGGTTTCGTGGATCTTGCGTAGCTGCTCGGTCGAGGCCGTCAACAGGCGCGCGGAGGTGTCGTCGACCCGGGCGGTGGTCTGGGTCACCCGCTGGGCGGTCTGGTGCACATGCCCGACCAGCTGGCGCAACTCCTCCACGGTGTAATTGACCGAGTCGGCGATCGCGCCAGTGATGTCCTCGGTCACGGTTGCCTCCTGGGTGAGATCGCCCTCGGCCACGCTTTGCAGCTCATTCATGAGCCGCAGGATCGCCGCCTGGTTGGCGTCGTTCACGCGCTTGGCTTCCTGCTCCTGCCGCTGCGCCTCTCGCTGTTGCTGCTCGGCGATGGTCTGACGACGGCGGCTCTCTCTGAGCTGCACGTACGCCAGGCCGATGGCGCACAGGATCGCGACGACCGCAGACAGTACCAGGGCCAACCATGCCACCCACCCCCATCCGGTCTGGCCCGACGAGCGGTTTTGCAGGTCTTGCAGGATGCGGCGCAGCGGCTCGCTGTCGGCGATGATGGCCGCCTGCGCCTCCCGTGACGCCACCAGGCCCGGCAGGTTGCCCAGGATCGCCCCTGCCTGGGAGCGCGTGGCTTCGTACAGGGTCAGCAAGGCCTGCAGGCGATCGCGCGTCTGCGCATCGCGTGTGGCGCCGAGCCGCAACTCGGGGCTGCCGTCCAGCAAGCCCTGACCGACCTGGCGGAAGGTGTTGAGGTCTTTGCCGAGCATGAAGACCGCCTCGGGATTCACGCCCTCCAGGGTCAGGAATTCATTCGCGGACTTGCCGATGCGCTGGGTCAGCATGACCAGCTGGCCCGCTGCGGACACCTCCGCCGGTGCCGCCCCCTGCTGCAACTTGAGCGCGGCGACAGACTCCGCCATTTCCAGCAGGTCCGACGATTGCCGGTTGATGGTCCGCAAGGCCTGGCCCACCTGGGTGAGGATTTTTTCGTGACGCAGGATGACGCCTGCGTGCTGCTCGGCGCGTAGCGCCAGGGGCAGGCCGCGCGCAAGCTCGGATTGGCCCAGGGTGCTGACCGGGACCAGGTGCAGGGCGGCATCGCCCGAGGTGAGACCGCGCACATGACGCGCCAGCAGGTCGGCGCTCTCCTTGACGTCGAGGAAGGCCTGGGGGTGGCCGACCAGGGCCTGGGACACCGACTTGGCCAGGCGCTGGGATTGCATCAGCGCCTGGCCCGTGCCCGCCACCTGCTGCGCCACCTGGCTGGCCTGCCGCAAGGAGAACACAGCGACCAGCCCCAGCACCGCCAGGGCCAGGGCGAGCGCCACAGACAAGCCGCGCAGCTGCCCCTCGACCGAATGCGCGTCCAGCCAGGTGGCCAGGCGCAAGCGCCCGCCCGCAGCGCTGCGAGGCTCCGCCGCTGCGGGGCGCCGGCTCACTCCGGGTAATTTCTGGGCAAGCAAGGTCTTGAGGGAAGCAACCAGGGACATGACAGAACCTTCGTGTGGGGCCAGGAATGGGGACGAGGGACTGGCGGGCAGATCTCAGCGGCCAATCCGCAGGAAATCCGGCTCCTGGGACAAGGCCAGCAGGTCCAGGGCTTGCCAGCGGATCCCGGAGGGGTCGAGGTAGGTACCGCCCCACCAGGCGGGCGCGGCATCATCCGCTGCCTGCGGCGGTGCAAACGCTTCGGCGCTGCGCAGGCCCGCCAGCCGGTCGACCTGCAAGGCACATTGGACCTCCAGGCAGGTATTGAGCGTGACCCACTGCGCCTGCGGGCGAGGCCCCAGCGGCACGACCCGGCCGTCCCGGTTGCGGTCGACCAGACCCGCCAGGTCAGCCACCGCATAGAGGGTGCCACGCAAGCTGGCCACACCCAGGAACCAGGACTGCGTGTAGGGCACGGGATGCGGGAGGGCTGCGGGAAAGATCTCGCCGGCCTGGGCCAGGGGCAGCAGATAGTGCGCCCCGCCCGCCTCGACCGCCAGCCAGGCCGCCTTGACCGCTTCATCCGAGGCGGCCTGCAATCGATCGGCCAGGCGGCGCTGGAAATTCCGTAACGGCTCTCGAAGGGGCAGGCCTCCCCCGTCTTGCCCGCGCGGTGCAGCCCCTGGAGCGGCGAGGCCGATCATCTCGCTCAACCCAGCGCCTTGATCTTGGCCAGCAGCAATTGCGCATCGACCGGCTTGGTGAGGTAGTCACAGGCGCCCTGGCGCATGCCCCAGACGCGGTCGGTTTCCTGGTTCTTGCTGCTGCAGATGAAGATCGGCAAACCCGCGTACTGCGGGTCGCGGGTGATGGTGCGTGTGATCTGGAACCCGTTCTGCCCGGGCATGACCACGTCCATGAGCACGAGGTCGGGGCGCTCCTGCGCCAGCTGGCGGAAGGCATCTTCCGCGCTCTCGGCGGTGCGTACCGAGTAGCCGTTCTTTTGCAGCAGATCGCGCAGGAACATGAGTTCGGCCTTGGAATCGTCGACGATCAGGACTTTGGAGACGGGCATATCAGACGCTTCCTTGCGTGACGGAACCAAGCTGCTGCACGGTCTGCAGCAGCTGGTCCTTGGTGAAGGGCTTGGTGAGGTAGTCCTGCGAACCGACCATGCGGCCGCGGGCCTTGTCAAAGACACCGTCCTTGGAGGACAGCATGACGATGGGAACGTCGCAGAAACGCGCGTTGCGCTTGATGATGGCGCAGGTCTGGTAGCCATCCAGACGCGGCATCAGGATGTCGCAGAAGATCAGGTGGGGCTGGTAATCGTGGACCTTGGCCAGGGCGTCGAAGCCATCTTCGGCCAGCAAGACCTCATGGCCACCCTGCTTGAGGAAAATTTCCGCGCTGCGGCGGATGGTGTTGCTGTCATCAATGACCAACACCCGGAGAGGCTGCCCCCCCACGCTCCCATTCGTGCTCACTCGACGCCGCTCCCTTGAAGCCCGTCCTGGTCATCGGACGGGCCCGGTCGCGCGTGGCACTGCTTTTTGAATCCGACGCGACCTGATTAGATCTGGACCATTTCGAAATCTTCTTTGCGGGCTCCGCACTCGGGGCAGGTCCAGTTCATGGGAACATCCTCCCAGCGAGTGCCGGGCGGAATGTTGGCCGCAGGATCCGGGTCCGGGTGGCCGGCGGATTCATCGTAAATCCAGCCGCAAATCAGACACATCCAGGTTTTTGCTTCAGTCACAGCTTAGGGGTGCTTCCAATAGAATGCAACGATTGTATCGACACCGTCAGCCAGATGAACGCCAAACGGGCGCATCCGTAAGCTTGCCCAACGATGACAGCGCCCACGCCCCCCGCAGCGCCTGACGCCGCGACTGATGAGAACGATGTTGACGCCGGCCCGCCTTGCGTGCTGGTGTTCAATGCCTGCGACCCGAGCGGGGCGGGCGGCCTGGCGGCGGACATCACGGCCATGGCCTCGGTCGGCGCGCATGCCTTGCCAGTGACGACGGGTGCCTACGCGCGGGACACGGCAGAGATCTTCAACCACTTCGGCCTGGATGAAGACGCGGTGACCGAGCAGGCCCGCGCCATCCTGGAGGACGTGGCGGTGCAGGTGATCAAGGTCGGCTTCGTCGGCTCGCCCGAGACCGTGAGCGCGATCGCCGAGATCGCCGCCGACTATGCCGACGTGCCCCTCATCGCCTACATGCCTGACCTGTCCTGGTGGGACGAAACCGAGATCGACGCCTACCTGGACGCCTTCCGCGAGCTGATGCTGCCGCAGACCACGGTCCTGGTGGGCAACCACAGCACCCTGTGGCGCTGGCTGCTGCCGGACTGGACTGGGGCGCGCAGCCCCGGCGCGCGCGACCTGGCCAAGGCTGCCGCCGACGCGGGCGTGCCCTACACCCTGGTGACCGGCCTGCCCCTGCCCGACCAGTTCATCGACAACGTGCTGGCCACGCCGCAAGCCGTCCTCACCAGCCAGCGCTTCGAGCGCTTCGAGGCCGTCTTCACCGGCGCGGGCGAGACGCTGTCTGCCGCCCTGGCGGCTTTGCTGGCCAATGGCACCGACCTCACCGCCGCCACTGCCGAGGCGCTGGGCTACCTGGACGAGGCGCTGGACGCAGGCTTTCGCCCCGGCATGGGCCATGTCGTCCCCGACCGCCTCTTCTGGGCCCAGCCCGAAGCCGGTGAACCCGAACCCTTAACCGAAGAAGAAGCCCAGGCCCTGCAGGTCCTGGACATGCCTGCCCATGACACCAAGCACTGACCGCAACCAGATCCTGTTCGACCGCGCCAAGGCGCTCATTCCCGGCGGCGTGAATTCGCCGGTACGTGCCTTCCGCGCCGTAGGCGGCACCCCCCGCTTCGTTCAGCGCGCGAAGGGCGCCTACTTCTGGGATGCCAACGGCAAGCAGTACATCGACTACATCGGCTCCTGGGGTCCCATGATCCTGGGCCACGGCCACCCGGCGGTGCTCGAGGCGGTGCAGAAGGCCGCCCTGGAGGGCTTTTCCTTCGGCGCGCCGACCGAGCGCGAGGTGGAACTGGCAGGGAAACATCGAGACGGTACCGTGACTTGAAATATTGCGCCTCGTGAGCGCGGGCACACAGGCGGCCCGGTGCGCGTTGCGCCCAGCGCGC
>JACCDP010674258.1_pt1 | contig 11758 bp, 7 predicted proteins | sample 7445841 | NCBI WGS metagenome assembly JACCDP01 (sample SAMN15323441, study PRJNA562643) | freshwater metagenome | isolation source: river surface water | place: USA:Blue River Watershed | collected 2017-08-17
AAGGCGGCGGTCAAGCACATGACTCCTGAGCAACTTCTGAAAATGAAGTCTGCGCGGGATTCGGTCGCTAAAGACATGCAGTTCAATACGATGAAGTGGTTTCGGCCCTTCAAGTATCAGAAGGATTTCTTTGCGACAGGTAAGGATTTTGTGCGGCGCGGCATGATTGCTGCCAACCGTGCTGGCAAGACAATTGCCTCTACTTACGAAGCCGCATACCACTTAACCGGAAAGTATCCAAAATGGTGGGATGGCAAGGTTTATGACCGTCCAATCATTGCTATATGCTCGGGCGAGTCTTGGGAGCAGGTAGCCAAAACCCTGCAAAACAAGCTCTTGGGCTGCGACGATATTAAGCAGTCTTACAAGCTGGGCACCGGCTCAGTGCCGCGTGATTGCATTGATGAAAAGTCTATTCGTACAGACGGAGCAAATGTTCTGGCGGTAGAAATCAAGCATGTCACTGGCGGCAAATCTAAGTTGTATTTTTCCAACTACACCCAGCAATCTAAAAACTTGCAGGGTTTTGAATTGGATTTGGTGGTGCTGGACGAACAGCCGCCAGATGAAATCTTCTCGGAATTGGTGGTTCGTACTGCCCAACGCAACGGCCAAGTTCTTTGTTCTTTTACCCCACTCAAGGGTATGTCCGGCCTGGTACGCAAGTTTTGGGATAGGGTGGATGGGTACACGCATGTGCGCGTGACATGGGACGACATCCCGTTTAAGAACGAATGGGATGAAGAGTTCTTTTCCCAAAAGGAGCGTGAGCAGCTGGCCCGTGACTTTATGCCTTGGGAGCGCAAGTGCCGGATGGAAGGCATTCCGCTGGTGGGGCAGGGTGTGGTGTTTCCCTTGCTGGAATGGCCCACCTACAAAGCCGAGGACTTAGAGCTATCCAAGAATCCAAAGCTGGAGCGTCTGATTTCGTTTGACTTGGGTATCAAGAACGACCCCACGGTTATCAGCTACTTTTTCCGCAATCCTGAAACGCAGACTATCTACCTGCACCGGCAAATTACTGTGGATAAGGGGCAAACCCCGGACGAATACATCCATTACCTAATGGACAGCGAGTCTCGAGGGGTGCCTATTGCGTTGCCCCATGACGGCAGCCAGGCTGGGCGATACACATTGACCGAACAATCAGTGCGGGAAACCTTTGAAGATACCTATGGTTTGAACGTTATTCCGGGTGCAATCTTGAACCCGGCAAACGATCTAGGTAAAGTCACCAACCATAAGTCTTATGGCATCAATATAATGCGCCTAGGGTTAGAGCGCGGCACATTGATGATTAATGAAAATTGCCACAAGTTTTTGGATGAAGCCAGAAACTATGCAATTGATGAGGCAGGGCGCTTTTCTGACCCTGATGACCATATTGATTCGGCTCGAATTGGGATACTGGCATTGATTCAAGGACACGGAGAAACTGTGGTCAGCCGGGTCAAGGCTTTTGAATATAAGCGAATTGCGCCGGTTGAAGGCAAGAAGCAGCGAATTTAAGGAACACCCATGTTGGACAAGCAAAATATCATCATCGAGCATCTGGAAGCTCCGGCATCCAACAAGGGGATGGTGTTCCAGGTAGCCCATGAGGTGTACCTGAAAATGGTGGATTACCTGCGATTGACGCAGGCCAAGAATACTTGGAACCGCCTGTCTGACTACCACTACCTAAACATTGCTGTCAGCAACTCTACTGAGCCAATTCGCGGGATTGACTACATCCAGCCTGTTGTGGCCCCAGGTGTGGACTATGCGACTGCCATCATTACCAAGTGCCTGATGCCTAACGGCAAGGTGGACTTTGAGTTTGAGCGGTTTAATGAAAACGACTCTCTGCAAGCCGCTCAGGCTACGGAAATGGTCAAGTACATGATTAACAGCAAGAATGATTCTTACCAGATCATTCGTGACTGGGCCCAAGATTCTCTGCTGCACAAAAACGGCATTGTGATGGTTTCCCCCCTGCGGGAACCCATTACCCAATACAAAGAAGTTGAAGGCACCAAAGACCAACTGCGCGTCTTTGAAACGATGGCGGCGGAAAAGGGCCTGACTCCTAAACGCCAGAACATGCGCCGGATTGATATGGACCTGCAAGGCGTGATGCAGGAAGCCATGATGGATGAGTCTGGAGAGGTAGCACCTAGTGCTATGGCTGCCAACACGATCTATCGTGCTAAATACAAGCTGACTGGCTACAGCACAACGGTGAAGGTCAAGCACATTGCCCAGCACTATTTTGTGTGCAACCCGACGATCCCCGGCATTCAAGATCAGGATTTTGTGGGCTTTTATGACCCCATGACAATCCATGAATGCAAGGCTCAGTTCCCGTATGTGGATCTGGAAAAGCTGGCGGATCATGCTGCTTACGGCCCTGCTGGTGCGTATCAGGCTGGTGCGCTGGAAAACGATCTGGCCCTGCACGCACGCGACTCTACCCCTGTGCCAGGCCAAGGCGTAATTGCTTCTGCTGGCGCTGATCGCTATAGCCGCGTCATCATGCTGACCACTGCGTGGATTCGCAAGGATGTGGACGGTGACGGCGAAGAAGAGATCATTGAGTGCTGCTTCTCGGGCTCTTATGTGCTGTATGTCAAGGAAGTAGACTTCATTCCTCTGGCCAGCATGTGCCCGAAACCCATTGTGGGCAACTTCTTTGGCTACAGCCTAGCAGAGCGTCTAGTGCCTATGCAGGAATACGGCACTGCTATTGCCCGGGCGGAAATGGCTTTTGCCATGCAGTCTTCCACTCCGCGCATTGGCGTGAACCCCGAGTTCATGGATGCGGAAGAGATCCAGCGTGGCGTATCCGCCATGTTTGTGCTGGACCGGAAGTTTGACCCTGCCAAGCACGTTTATGAGTTCGCGCCCATGCAGGGGAATCTGGCGTATGTCCAGTCCTCCATGCAGCGGTTTGAGGCTGACAAAATGGCCATGATCGGCATGACCAGCCCAACGGATGTGCTAAATCCTGAAGTAATGAAGGATGGCAACAGCGGTTTCAAGCTCCAGCTGGCGATGGGCCCGAACCAGCTTATCCAAGATGAGATGGTCAAGAACTGCGCTATTGGCCTGCGCGATGTGATCTATCTGGTGTGGAAGACGCTCATCCAATATGCAGATGATTTCAACATCCAGCAATTGGCAAATGCCTGCTCCAAGGGCGCTCCCTTCTTGGACGCACTGTCCATGGCCAATTATGAGTTTATTGACCGCAAACTGATTCACATTGATCTGGCGCTGGGTTTCTTGTCGGAAGAAAACCGCCTGACTCGGCAACAGCTTATTACTGCGTCACAGCAACAGTTTGCCCAAGCTATGGGCATGCTGGATCCGTCCCTGCCGGAAATGTTTTTGAAGGTACGCCGCCCCTATGAGGACACGCTGCGTGTGCTGGGCGTAAAGGATGTAGACGCTTATCTGCCGACCTTGGAAGAAGCGGCCAAACTGCTACAAGCCAAGCAACAGCAGGGGCCTGGACCTGAGCAGCAGGAAATCATGTCTAAGGTGGAACTTAATAAGGCCAAGACGCAAGAATCGGCTACTGTTTCTGCCCTGAATATGAAGAAGGCAGAAGACATTGATACTGATAATATGTTTGAGGCACTTGCTGCCAAACGCGGCAAGCTATCGGCGGTACAAGTAGATTAAGGATTGATTTGCAATGAAAAGCATGGTGGAAAAGATTCGCGCTTATTTCAATAGGCGCACCAGAGCAGTAGATTCACACAAGGAGGCCAATGTTGCGCGAAAAACTCTAGTTATTGAAAACGGGGAATGTGCTTCCCGACTCCTCAGGAATGAGGATTTTGCATTGCTGTTCAACCTGTACCGATTCCAACTGCTAGAACGCTTGGAAGATGCTAGGGATGATTCAGACAGACTAAGCAACGCATACTATGTTGCTGGAGCGCGTGATCTAATTGACTTCATTGAGAAGCAAGAATATCTCGCAAAAAGAGTCACACTTGAACCAAACTCTTAAGTTGAGGTAATATATATGTCAGACGTTATCGAACAATCGACCGTCACCGAGCAAACTGGTAGTCCAGAGGCTGCCATCGCTGCAATGATTGCCGCCAACCGGCGTAACAATCCCCAGCCAGATGGAAGCAATCCGCCACCAGCCGGACAAGAAGAGGCGAAAGCCAAATCCCCGGAGGCGGCTCCTCCAGAGGAAGCCGAACCTGAAAATGTTGTAAGTGAAGCTGGGGAATCTGAGGAATCAGAAGCTGAAGGCGAGTCCGGCAATGCCGTAAACGAACCTGTCAATTTCTTTGATTTTGCGGATCAAAATCCCGACCTTAAGTTGCGAATTCCCAACAAAAATGCTGATGGCGGCTTTGTTGAAATTAGTGCAAAAAAGGCGGCGACCCTCCTAGGCCAAACTAGCGACATTGATGAAAATGCACGCAAACTGAAGGCAGAACGTGCTGACTTTGAAGAGTATGAGTCGAAGAGAAAGAGCGAACTAGACGGATTGCAAATTGGGCTTGAGCTAACCATTGTTCCGCAACTGCAAGCAGCGGCTGATGAACTGGTTACCTTGCAACAATACAACCAGCAATGGGCGCAAATCCGTGACAGGGCTACTACTGAGGTTGAGCGTAGTGAGGCAGAGGCGGCTCTGCGTCAAAACGGCCAACTGATTGAAGAAAAGTCCAAGTTCATTCAATCAAATCGTCCGAAAGTTCAAGAGTTCTATCAGATACGGAGCAGGGAAGTTCAGCAAAGACTAGAGCAAGCCCGGCAATCGTTTACTGACAAAGAACTGGCGAACAAAGCTAACTTTTCCGAGCTTCGGGATAAGTTGGCAAGGGATTGGAATGCCGCGCAAGGATCATTCATTCCTGGGGTGCCAAATATTGATTTGGTTTCCAGTGATGAGTACCTGCTAGGTTTGATTCGGGACGGTATGAAGTTCCGAGAAGGGCCGAAAGTGCGTAATGCTGGTGGTTCGTTGGCTGCGGCTGGCAAACCTGTGGCAAAGGCTAAAACCTCTCCTGAGGACAAGACGACTGAGCTTCAAAGGAAGGCGCAATCTGGCGATAAGAATGCAGCACGGGATCTTTTGGCAACAATGCTTGCGTCCAACAAACAACGGCGCAGATAACTTTTAGGAGTTTTTAACATGGCTACCATTACCTCTGCCAACCTTGGCAACGGCAACGGCTCGTACACCACCGACATCGTGGTGAAAGACCTTGACATGACTGTTTCTAACTATGTGAAGGATCGCACCCCGATCACGAACATGGCCATGAGCAAGAAGCGCAAGGTTAACTCGACCCTGCACATTTGGCCGAACGACTATTTCCGTACCCCCAGCCTGAACGCCAAAGAAGAAGGCGCTGCTGTGTCGGCTTCGGATGCGGCTTCCAACACCCGTGCTAACCTGGGCAACTACACCCAGATTTTCACGACCGTGATCGGCGCTACTGGCACCGCACGCGCCGTTGAGCAGGCCGGTGGCGATCCGCAGGCTTACCAAGAGGTCAAGCAGCTGACCGAAATTATGTTCGACGTTGAACTGCAAATGGTTCGCGCTGACGGTGCTTCTATCAAGTACTCCGGTCAAGCCGCTACCCAAGGTGCAGCCCCCAACGATGGCCGTCGCTTCGGTTCTCTGTACGCCTTTGCTGGCACCCGCTCTGGTAACGACACGGACGGCACGTCTGTGCTGAACCTGGCCGCTAGCGACGGTAACGACGCAACCACGGCTACCGCTACCAACACGCCTTTCAACGGCCTGTTGTCTAACGCTGGTCTGGGTTACTTCACCTTCTCTACTGGTGTGACGCTGCAACAATTCAGCCCGTACCTGTACAAGCAGCTGGTGACGACCGCCGAGCAACGCTTCAACGCCAAGATCACCAACATGGTGGTCCCCACGTCGATGCGTACCCACATCTCGGACATGATGCCGACTAGCCGTTCTATCAACCGTTTCAACCCGGCTGACAAGGGCGACACGATCAGCACCTACGAAGGTGACTTCAACTACACCTACCAGATCGATGATTCTTGGGTCATGGATCAGACCGGCGCGGATAACACGTCGGCTCTGTTTATGAACCCGGACGTGATCCAGTGGGGTTCCCTGCGTGAACTGGGCCCGAACAACGAAGTGTTCTCTAACGCTGACGCTTCGCTGGACCAGTACATCATGGAAGGCACCCTGATCGTGCGTAACCCGGCTGGTGTGGCTGTTCTGGCCGCTATCAGCCCGACCGGCGCGACTGTGACGGGTCCCCGTCCGTCCGCTCAGGTCAAGCGCTACCTGGTGTAACGCCAAAGCCCTTCGGGGCTTTTCTGGAGGCGTTATGAGCGCCTCTGGAAAGGTACGAAAGGCATGGTATGGGACTGAACGCAAACAACGAAGAAGCAGTAGTAGACGAAAAATACTACACCGAGGGCAATCATGCTTCCGGTGTGGAAATGGCGCTACGAAAAAACAACAAGCTGTATCAGGAAGTCAAGTCTGGCACTTGGTCGCAGACTTTTGATACTGGCAACTTGAAATACACGATTGGTGCGGAAGATGGCACCCGGTATGTTCAGTACGACCAAAAGAACGTTGAGGCTGTCCGGGCCAAATGCAAAACCATGCGTGAGTTCTACAAAGAGCATGGGACGGATAACCCATTCTTTGCAGGCACCTTCCATGCAATGGATTTACCTAAGTGCTTTGCCCATGAGATTAGTTCCAAGTGGTTCAACAACCGCCCCTGGGAACTGATTAAAAAAGATAAGCAGGACAAAATCCTGTTTTACGCAATCGTCAATGAATACTATGCCGATTTCGTCTGCCACCCTAGCGGCAAAATCCCCATTCCGTATAATCCCACTATTCCTGTGAAGTAAGGGTAAGAAATGACGACAGCCCTGTTTATCCAATCGGCAAATTCTTTGGTGAGCAGGGTTGCTCAGTGGGTTGGCGCTATTCCTACCAGCATTGGCATTAACGCTACTGCCTACAACTCTACTACCGGCGTACTTACTTGCTCGGCAGATCCCACCTCCACCGTGATGGTGGGCGATTTCATTGCCTACAGTGTCCGCGGTCCCTATGCCCTAGTAACGGCAGTAACCTCCACAACCATTAGCATCAATGATCCTGATGAATCGTGGACGTTGGCTACTTTGCCAACAGCGATCCTGAAGCTGCCGACTCAATCGACCATCGAAATCTGCAACTCTATCCAGCTTGCAGAACTGAAGATGCGGACGATTGAGCTACCCGCGTTGCGTAGCGATCCGTATGACACGCTAGACCCCGCAATTCTGACGACCAATGCTAATGGCATGGCTCCGATTCCTGCGGACATGTGTTTCCCCATTCTGTTCTTCCAAGAAACACCCCCGGCGAACCAGCCGCCTGGCTCTAGTGGCTTGGGTCCTTGGATCATTTATGACCGGGTGGGTGATCGGGAAATTATCCGTCGGCGGATGATTGACCAGCTGTATGTCCGCCCATTTGGTGTGCCTCGAGTGATTCGGGCATCGTTTTCCGAGGTGGGGCCAAACTATGTGTTTACGCCCAATCCTGGAACGAACGTCACGATCAAAGCCTACTACCAGCGGACTTTCCCGTTCCTGTTTAGCCCCACGGAAGATGCTAGCTATCCCATCGTGCAAAACAATGCGATCTTGTCTTCCTTCCCGGAAGGCTATTTGTACGGTACTTTGTGGGCGTACTACGACAAGAACAAAAACGTCGAAGAGTCGCAAAAGTGGTTGAGCCGGTTTGACGATGCATATGGCCTGATTGAAGATCAGAACTACAAAGGAAAGTGGCGTGGCGGTGACCAGCACTTGACTTCTGAGTTTCAGCCCCGTGTGTATCGCTACAGCTTCAAGTGAGTTAAACAATGGCAACTAGTGGACTCTACGGCAGCAGTACCGGCGGTGCGGTTCCAGTTGCGGCTGGCGCTGAAACTAGCGGGTTGTATGGCACCAGCACGGCTGGCGCTGTTACTGCCGAGCCCAGTGCCGAGACAACTGGCCTATATGCCAATACTGTTAGATTTGGCGTAACAGGTCCGACTGGCCCCACAGGTCCTGCTGGCCCTACTGGGCCCACCGGAGCTACAGGCCCTACTGGTGCTATTGGCCCAACTGGCCCAACAGGCCCTACTGGTGCGGCTAGTACTGTTGCCGGGCCAACAGGTCCAACTGGTGCGACTGGCGACCAAGGCAATGCCGGACCTACTGGTCCTACGGGTTCTACTGGGGCAATGGGCAATACTGGCCCGACTGGCCCTACTGGTTCGACTGGTGCGACCGGCAATACCGGCCCTACAGGGCCTACTGGTTCAACAGGCGCTACCGGAGCGACCGGGCCTACCGGGCCCACGGGGGCGCAAGGTGTTGTCGGGCCTACCGGGCCCACCGGCTCTACTGGATTGACGGGAGCTACTGGCCCAACAGGCCCCACCGGTGCCGCGAGTACTGTGGCTGGACCTACTGGCCCCACCGGCAGTACTGGCAATACCGGGCCGACCGGGCCGACAGGCGCAACGGGCTCTACTGGCGCAGGTGGAGCTTTGGGATACTGGGGATCTTTTTGGTCAACGGCCACCCAAACAGCAGCTGCGGTCAATACGCCCTACTCCATCACGCTGAACAACGCAGACCCTTCCAACAATGGCGTGAGCGTTGTTGCCAATAGCCGAGTGACCTTTGCGTACGCTGGCGTGTATAGCCTCACGTTTAGCATCCAATTCACAAACAGCGATACGCAGATTCACGATGCCAACGTCTGGTTGCGAAAAAACAACGCCGGAAGCGCTGGCGATGTGCCGGACACAGATAGCAAATTCAGCGTCATCAATAGTCACGGCGGTGTTCATGGCAATGTGATTGGCACCGTCAATTTTGTATTGTCGCTTGCGGCAAATGACTTTATTGAGTTGGTTTGGTCAACAACCAACACGCAAGTTTCGCTTGAGAGTTTGCCTGCTGGTACTTCGCCAGTATCGCCGCGTGTGCCTAGTGTGGTGTTCACCGCAACCCAGGTGATGTACACCCAGCTTGGCCCCACAGGACCTACTGGTAGTACCGGCGCTACAGGTCCTACTGGTCCTACTGGGGCTCAGGGTGTGGCCGGGCCTACTGGCCCCACAGGTTCTACTGGTGCTACAGGGGCTCAAGGTCCAACCGGCCCGACTGGCGCTACAGGCGCAACTGGTTTGACAGGGCCCACAGGCCCTACTGGAGCAACTGGCGCGACTGGATTGACAGGGCCTACTGGTCCGACCGGTTCCACCGGAGCAACTGGAGCGCAGGGTCCGACTGGTCCTACTGGGTCAACCGGAGCTACTGGCAACACTGGGCCTACAGGGCCCACCGGGTCTACAGGTTTGACCGGGCCGACAGGTCCAACTGGTGCAGATTCCACAGTGGCTGGCCCTACAGGCCCTACTGGCTCTACCGGAACGCCTGGCGCTATTGGTCCTACGGGCCCCACAGGTCCTGCTGGCAGTAGCAGTAACTTAGCTATTGCAGATGAAGGCACTACGCTGACTAGTGCCGCGTCCAGTATTGATTTTGTTGGTTCAGGTGTTACGGCCACGGCGGTTGGCAGTGCGGTGACTGTCACTATTCCTGGCGGCGGTAGCGGCGCGACGATCTCCAACGATACTGCTACGGCCAGCAATCTTTACCCGCTGTTTGCGGCGGCCACCTCCGGGTCACTTGCAAACGTATACACCAGCAACGCCAAGTACCTCTACCAGCCCAGCACGGGCGAGTTGCAGGCATCGCAAGTCAATGCAAACAACGGCATTTTTGTGAACACAGCCACTATCGCCGTGAGCTATACCGTTCCAGCCGGTAGTAACGCAGGCTCCTTTGGCCCTATCACCATCGCCTCGGGCATCACGGTAACGGTGCCTTCTGGCTCTATCTGGACGGTGGTGTAAATGGCGAACAGATATTGGGTCGGCGGCACGGGAACGTGGAATATCAGCAGCACCACGAACTGGTCTGATACTTCTGGCGGATCGGGGGGCTTTTCTGTCCCTACCGCAGCGGACAGCGTATTTTTCGATCAGGCAGGCACATACACCGTCACGATGACGGGTGGCCTGAACTGCCTAGACATTACGGTGTCGGCAGGCACCGTCACCTTCGCCCAAGGCACATCCCCTACGCTTAACATTGCAGGTTCCATGACATTGTTGGCGGGGACGGTGTGGAGTACTTCTGCTTTAATCACTTTTTCGGCAGCATCTGGCGCGCGCACAATCACTACAAACGGGGTGACAGTTAACGCTTCCAATTTCCAAATTGGCCCAACCGGTGGACCAAGTACAGCGACGTTCACGCTTGGAAGCCCGTTGACACTTGGCTCTGCGACCACATTGGGTGTTGCGTCTGGAACTTTTGACACATCATCTACTGGCAATTACGCGATTAGCACGTATCAATTTTCTAGTAACAACACTACAGCTCGGACAATTAATTTAAATGGCTCCACAGTTAACATTTCATTCCCAAGTAATGTGGCATTGAACTTTGCAACAACTACAAACCTAACTTTTAATGCTGGAACTAGTCAGATCAATTTAAGTGGCACAACATCCGGCATTTCCTCTGGCGGCTTGACGTTCTACAACGTCGCTTTTACAAGCGTTGTTGGTGCGAGCATCAGCATTACCGGCTCAAATACTTTCAACACGCTATCGTTTGCAAGCCGCACGGGTACCATGGGCATTACGCCGGTCACATTTAATGCCAATCAAACAATCAGTACATTAACGCTCAACGCTGGAACCGCTGCATCGTATCGAGGGTTTTTAGCGTCCGACACTATTGGCACCCAGCGCACTCTAGCAGTTACCACGCTGACGGCTGGCGCTGCCGATTACGATTTTCGCGACATCGCTATCACGGGTTCTGCTGCGCCGTTGACCGGCACTCGGTTTGGGGATTGCAAAGGCAACAGCGGGATTACGTTTAATGCGGCTAAAACGGTTTATTACCGACAAGGCGGATCAGCTAGTTGGGGTACTTCCGGTTCTGGTAGTTGGTCATTCACTAGTGGTGGCGCGCTTAGCGCTACGGCTTTTCCGCTTGCCCAAGATACCGCCATTTTCCCAGCGGCAACATTTCCTAGTTCTGGCTCTACGACAACAATTAACGCCAACTACAACATCGGCACCATTGATATGTCGTTACGCACGACAAACACAATGACGCTGGCGACAGGCACGACAACGCCTCAGGTATATGGCAACTGGATCAACGGGACAGGGACAACATTAAGCGGTTCTGGAAGAATAACTTACGCAGGCCGTGGAGCGCAGCAAATTACGAGTGCTGGAAAGACGTTTACCCAACAAACCACTATAAACAGTCTTGGGGGCTCCGTAACTCTTCAAGATGCTTGGGTAACAAGTTCTGGGACACAAAACAACAACCCGCAGATTCTGGCCGGGACTTTTGATGCAAATGGATATAACGTAACAAACGCGGGGACAGGATCGTTTATTGCCTTTTCTTCCACGGGTACATTGGCTAGAACTGTTGCAGTTGGTTCTGGCACCTGGACGTTGACGGTGGCGGGTTCCAACGGTTCTGCGGCCATCACCGCTACAACTGCTGGCACGGTGCGACTGACCAGCGGAACAACTACCCACGTTCCCCTCATCAACACGACTGGAACGGTCACGATCACGGTCAACCCCACCGCAACAACGGCTACCATTCGTGGATCGGTACGCAGCAGCCGGGCGGCCAT
>JACCDP010933934.1_pt1 | contig 11758 bp, 13 predicted proteins | sample 7445841 | NCBI WGS metagenome assembly JACCDP01 (sample SAMN15323441, study PRJNA562643) | freshwater metagenome | isolation source: river surface water | place: USA:Blue River Watershed | collected 2017-08-17
GATCTGACCATTGCAGATAAGGGTCATTCCGTTATGGTGAAGAGGCTGGTTTCCTTCTTCAGTGGGGTTAATAATTGCTAGACGATGAGTGCCCAGAAAATGCCCGTCGCGGATAACATAATTTGAATGTTCTGGTCCTCTGTGCTGCAGCCTACTAAAATTCTTTTCTAATTCGGCTTGTACTATACTCCATAATATACCACACATGGTGTTAGAATATTATATAGTGGGTTGGGGGCTTTAAGTTAAAAATATGGGTTATTATACTAGTACTAATCTACATTTTTGCTAATTCTGATACTATAATAATATGTTTTCTTGAAGTATCTTTTAGTGTTTTAAGAATGGATGTATAATTACTTTTACTAACAAAAAATGCAGCATCTTCATCAATACTACTAATACCATCTGGAGCCTCAGCTACACGGGCTTCATACACAGTTCTTTTTAGTTTATGCGGTTTTATATCTTTGAGCTCATGAAAACGATAAAATCTCTTACCAATCTTAAAAGCAAGTGATTTTGTATTAAATGCTGCGGTTAATAATGTGCGCCCATTCTCAGTTGTTAAATCTTTAATATTTGCATTTATAATTAATTCATATTGATCATTAGTAATTTGCATATCTTGTGATTCTAGCTGTTCTAAGTCTTTTTGTTCAGCATACAGAAATGTTTTGGGAGCTGACTTACTTATCTGTTCAATTGATGATTCTAAATTGGCTGATACAACTGTAATTATATTATCTGGGCTCATTAGCATTGGTGTAAAAATCATATTTGAATGCAATTGTCCTACGACGCTTCCATACATAATATCATTAAATGTATGATGTTTATTATTTACTTTTATTTCAAGCGCATATCTCTCTTGAGCAATACTGAGTAGTTTGAGCGATTCATTTACAGTTAATCCATCCAACTTAATTTGATTGGGTCTCAGATTTTTATTGATCTGCGGCGACGGCTTTTGTTTTTGTTTTTGTTTGGGGGTGGGTTCTGGCGGAGTTTCAGATGGATACACAATTATATTTTCTTCTACATGTGCTATGGAGTTTTTATTTTTCTTTTGGCGTTTGCATACTGGTTTCTCTTTTGCGATAACTTCATCTTTTGGCGGATCCCAGTATATCCCATCCATTAGATCAAAATATAGACGCGCCTTTTCAACAGTAATACGAAAAAATTCACGACTGCGATTTACTCGTTCGTTATATTGTTCTAAAAGTTTATGAAGTGTCTTCTCCTTTTGTAGTGCATTATTTACTTTCTTTGCAAATTCTATTTTAAAGTCAATTGGAGGCCGCCATGTATCGGCGCGGTTTGCCTCTGCCAGTCTCTGTTGGGGTGTTCTATCTGTCATTCCTATCTTTAAGAGTCCTGGCATACACTCGTTAGATATGCAATATACCCACCCCTCTTTTATTGTATCATTAGTCATTAAATACTAATACAAAAATAATATTTATATTGCTTTCAGCGATTACTCCCATAGCATATCAATCCTGTTTTTGCTACAGTATTCCGCAATCTGGGTCATCTTCTCAAGACCAATCTTTCCCTGACCTGGTGCGGCATGTCGGTCCTTGCAGCTGCCGCAGCAATCCTGGCTATCGTTGAAGTGTACCAGATGCACCAGGCCCTTAGCATGCGCTGCTTCCAGATACTCCAGAGGATCGTGTCCATTTGCGAATACATGGCATGTGTCGATACACGCACGGATTGCATCTGATTCAAAACTCTCTACAAACTCCAGGAACTCGTCCATGCCTTGCAGAAGCTCAGTCCCTTGGCCCGCGGGCGTTTCCAGTAGCAGAGGGCAGGCCGCAGTCGCACTTGGTAGAATTGTATTGATTGCATGACGCATCTTCTCCACGCCCTCTTCATAAGTATCCTTCGTATGCTTTCCAGTATGAACAACTACACCTTTTGCGCCAAGCTGGTCACCATAGGTTAGCAGATTCTCCATATACCGATAGTGCCACTCATCCGCGGCTGTCCCTGAGAGATTAATCAGATAGGGCGAATGAATGTAGAGGATGATATTGTTCTCTGCGACATACTCCGCTGCGGCGATCAAGTCCTTCTCCTTCACTGTCAGACGACTATTCTGATTGCCGCCCATAAAGATCTGAAACGGGATTCCTGGCGTGAGGGCTGTGACTGTTTCCAGGAGGGACGGGGCTTTCTTTGTGTGCCGACCAATTCCATATGCGTCTAGCAAGGAGGTTGTGTTCATGTACGATTCTAGAGTCACGATTGGACGTGTCTCTAGAAGCGCTTTTGCCTTTGTGTTAAGAATGTTGCGATATGATTTATGCTTCGGCCAGAGCCTGGTATTGATTGCAATGACGGTCTGTTGCAGGGGGAGAACGAGTAGGGCCTGTGTATAATATCCGTCACCGAGGGCGACATAGGCGCAAAGTTGGAGCAGGAAGTAATTGAAATCCTCCTCGAGCTTTGAACTCGTTTTGACCTCCATGACCGTTCGGCCTGCAATTGCGTCTGGATGACCCTCAATCTGTTTATAGGAGAGCTCCTGGTTCAAGAGAATCGGCTCGCTTGCGTCGCCGTTTTCTACGAGCTTCTCGGCAATGACTTTTCGCGTGGCCTCCATCTTCTTAATATAGTCGGTTGTAGTCTTGCTCTTTATAATCTTGACCCTTGTGGGCTCGTCCAGAGTGTAGCCGAGTGCGGCGAGTTCTGTAAAGATTGAGTCGGTCGTGATGGGATCTTTGGTTAGAACAAGCTGTTCCGTTAGGAGACCGATTACACTGTACTTCTGGTCGTATGGGAGTGCAGCCAGAAGTGCATTGGGGAAGAGGCCCTTGGTTTCGGTGGGTGGGGGAGGCCGAGGAATATACTTTAGGAGGGGCTTGCGCCCTGTGCCCTTAAGGCCGTCTAGGATCTGGCGAATACGCATGGTGGGGGCAGACATCGTGGACTTGGAATAGCTGCGGGCTGGTGCGGTTTATTTATTTGGGGCGTGGGATTTCAATTTTTCTTTTGTTCGGTTGTGGAGCGTTTACAGGTTCTTCACGAACAGGATTTCATAACCGATAACGTGGCCCTGCCTGTAATTTAGAATGTAAGGATGGCGGCGTTGAGAGACACGAGTCAGGGCGGGGTCAGAAGTATCAGTCTCAGTATAAGTAAAAAGTTCATTGCAGAATTTAATCAGTTCTTCTTCTACCCTATCCGACTTAGCGGCCCAGGCCGACACCCAGTAGCCATTCTGTGCAATATAGGCGTATTTATCATTGTAAATAATAGCCTCATTAAGTTCCTCCTCCGCCATATCTACTGTAGGAAGATTACGTCGCGTGGTTCCATATTTTTCATAGGATACTTTAATCATCTTTTTATGTGCCTCAATAACTTTCGTCATAACCTCCTCAGGAACCTTATCAATTGTTCCATAGTTTTCTCTCTTGTAGGTCTTTTTCTTTTTAGGTGCGGGGTTAGTCGGGCCATTATTAACAACAAGTGTTGCACCGTTCGCAGTTAGGGTTACATCATTTAGGGTAAGGGTGGCAAGGGTGTTGCTACTGGTGCTGCCGCTGTTGGTGCTGCTGCGTGTAAACCAAGATTTGAATCCCATTTTAACTATATATTGATTGCCTTGCAAGCTTAAGTTCTTCTCGGATTTCAATTTTTTCTTATGCCGCGAAACCTAAAGTGTGTGCCTTTAATATGTATAGCCATATGAGCACCAATAGGGGCTATGATCTCTTAATAAAAATTCTAACCATTGGCGACAGCGCTGTTGGAAAAACCTGTCTCCTAATGCGGTATGCGAGCGATACTTTCAGTCCTACCTTTATAACCACCATCGGCATTGACTTCAAAGTGAAGTATGCTGATGTTGATGGGCGGCGGATCAAGATGCAGCTATGGGACACGGCGGGCCAGGAGCGATTCCGCGCGATTACGAGTTCCTATTTCAGGGGTGCTCAGGGGGCAATTATTGTCTACGATGTTACGCGCCCTGAGTCTTTTAAGCATGTTAGCAGATGGCTTGAAGATTTAGAGGAGGCGGGAATTAAAAAGGAATGCGTGTTTCTGGTCGCGAACAAGATTGATATTCCTTTGTCTCGTGTCATCACACGGAGTCAAGGTGAAGCCTTAGCGGCTAAACATGGTCTAAAATACTTTGAATGCTCTGCAAAGTCTGGTGTTGGCGTTGAAGAGCTATTTGGTGAGGTGGCTCGTGATATCTCTTCGCTGCTTTTTAGTCAAGATAAGGTTGAAAATGTAAAGGGGGTTACTGTGACAAAGAGTGGTGGGGTTATTATGAAGAAGGGGTGCTGCTAGATATTGAATCTACGCTTGATATTTCATTTATATCGTCTAAAGTTAGACCATCTAATTCGAGTATTTTTGAAAATACCGAATTATTTTGTTTTCGAGTATAGGCTTTTCTTTTCTCTCTTAAATGCGAGTAGTTATCTAAATCTGGACGATCTATCATTTTATTAATATAATAATTATACATAAACTGCCTTTTAGCTTTTCTTTTAAATCCCAGTGTTTTCTTTAGAGAGTATCCATTACTTGTACAATTTGCAAGTAGATACTCGTCTATATATTCAGAGTGCCTTGCTAAAATAGTATTAATTTTGGAATCATTTGTTGGTTTTACAATGAATGCATCTAAATATCCCTCAAACCCCTCTCCAGTGCCCTCACGATGTACTTTCTTTTGTGTTTTGCGTTTTGAATTATTTTTGGTGAGTTGCCCTTCTATAAATGCTCTATAAAATCCAGTTCGTCTATCAACAAGTACTTTGTATATAATTCCATTTATATTATAACCATCCTGAAGCATTTCTCCAAAAATGTTGTTAATGATAGTATGTAGTTTGGGAATTTTATCTTCATTATATGTTCTTATTGATTTAGCCATTAATTCAATATTATTATTGTCTTTTAGCTCATTAAATGTGAATATACCATTAGTTGTTATATATAATAAGGGGAAATAATTATATTCGGCGCGATAAAGTGTGCAGTATTTTACAATATCCTCTGAGTTATGAAATATTTTTCTCATTCTATGACAGCCTTCATGTCTAAATCGTAGCGGATGTATAACTATTTCGGGTATCCCTGATAGGCCCCTAGAATTTGTTATCATTGCTGGAATTATTTGTTTAGCCATATCATACATATTAGGATTTTTCATCATATCTTTGTAGTTCATATTAATATACTCTATATCTTGCTGTGCTAATCCTATAAATCCATCAATCTGTGGAAAATATTTTATGATTATATCTGTTAAACATGGGTCATCATCGCTCATTTTATATCCACATTTATCATAATCGCTGATTTTGGAACAAGTTGCAATTGGATCAAGTGTTGGATCTAGGTCATTTTTATCACCTCTTGATATCGTGGCAGGACTCACTAGCATTAGCAATTCTATATCATATTGTGTTATGTATATAACATGAACATTATATATATTAACTATGTCTGATAAATATGGAACTGGATAGAAAAATACATTCATAGTCGGAGATATTAGATACATTTTTTCATTTCGAGCTCCAATTAGATCAGTAAAAAGTGTAGGGAACTTATCTTTATTCTCAAATGCCAGTCCCCTAAATAGAACGGTACCCTTTGGTATTTTTATAGTTTGGTACTTTTTGTGATTTATTTTATATGATTTAATCATTCTAATTTGGCTAAAGGGAAGTTATTTTAGTGGTGCCACGCGGTTAGGGAAAAATTGAAATATTGGCTGGTCGCCTTAACTTTTCTAGGGGGGCAAGCATATCCAAGATAAGCAAAACTAATATTTACATTCTTCGTTGCGGGGGTGGTAAATATTTAGTTTACTTTGATTTGATTATCTGAATCTACGCTTGATATATCACTTAAATCGCCTAAACTCAGACCATCAAATTCAAGTGTTTTTGAGAATGCCGAATTAATATTTTTTCGTGTCTGGCTATTTCTAATTCTTCGTATTTCATCATATATTTCTAATTCTGGTCTATCAATAACCTTATCAATGTAGTAATTATATGCAAATTTATTTTTATCCTTTCTACGAAATACCAGTGTTTTCTTTAATGCATACCCATTAGCATAAAGATCTCTCAGTAAATCCTCATCTATATAATCCGAATGTCTTGATAGAATTGAATTAATTTTAGAATTGCGTATTGGTTTTACTACATATGCATCTAAATAATATTCAAATGAATCACCTGTTCCTTTGCGCTGCACTGTTTTATGTGTCGTGCGCTTGCTATTTTTACGAGATTGGGTGGCGTTGGTGGCAATTAAAGCTTTATAAAATCCTGTTCGTCTATCTACTAGGACTTTATATACAGTTCCATCTACGCTATAACCATCTTTTAGCATTTTGCCAAATATCTCATTGATATAATCGTATAACTTTGGCGGCGTATTTCCATTTGTTATTCTTACTGACTTTGCAATCAATTCAATTGTTGTGTCATCTTTTAAGTCATTAAATGTGAATACACCATTATTTGTAAAGTAAAGAAGTGGAAAATAATTATATTGTGCTCTATAATTGGTACAATATCTCATTATACGCTCTTGGTGATAGAATCTTTGACGCAGCGGTAAACAATTTTCATGTCTAAATCTTAATGGATGTATAACAATTTCTGGTATTCCAGATAGGTCTCTAGAATCAGATATAATAGCTGGTAAAATCTGTGAAGCTTTTTCATAATTTCCTAATTCTGTAACCATTTTTTTATATTTTTTAGTAAAAATACTTACATCGTTTTCAGCTAAACCTATATATCCGTCGATATGTGGATGAAACTTAATAATATGATCTGTTAAACATGGATCTTCCTCACTCATTCTAAATCCGCATTTATCTGTTTTACTAATGTGATCACAACGCGTAATTGGACTCTGTTTTGGATCTAGTGTATCCTTATTAGCTCGAGTTACAGGGGAGGGCCATACTAATAAGAGTAGTTCAATGTCATATTGTGTAAGATACATTACATGAACATTATATATATTTACCGAATCCGATACATATGGAACTGGATAGAAAAATACATTCATAGTTGGGGCAATACCGAAGCCGTGGCCCGTATGAAGTCCAATTAAGTCATTGAATAGTGCTGTAAACTTACTCTTATTTTCAAATGATATGCCCCTAAATAGGACGGTGCCTTTTGGTATAGTAATTGTTTTATATTCTTTACCATTTATTTTATATGTTTTAAGCATTCTAATTTGGTCTGGGATAAATTATTTTAGTGGTGTCGCACTGTTAGGAAAAAATTGAAATCGCGGGCATTAACCATCTAAGGCTTCTGTACAATCTATATGTATTAAAATGTCAACTTCCCCACAAACTATCTACACACGCGAAGACCTTAAGAGGCTCAAGGTAGAGTATGACAAGAAGATGCGCGAAAAATATATAGATGGGATTGTTAAGATTGTCTCAGAAGGTATTCTCTATGATGCTGAGCAAAAGAATAATACATCTTTCTTTTATCAGACCAGGATTAATATTGATGACCCTACATATGATAGTAGGAAAGTTGCAAATGTTGAAATAGAAGCAATTGAAAAGCTAAAAACTCGTTTTATTGACGTGGCATTTGAGTATAAATTCGAAATTGATACTAATACTGGGCGCGAGTTTAATCATGGCATCAATATTGATTGGAGTTAGCTATTCCACGGGCGCTTTCGCCTTGTATTATTTGCAAGAGTATTAATCCTATAAATATTTCAAAGCGGCCCTAAAAATTGACATAACTTTAACATTCCAATATATTTTAACTAAAAATGATGGCGATGTGTAAGGGTAGAGGTAGTTGTTTTCAACAATGTTCTTGTAGTTGTTATGAAGATGAAAAATATGAGATTCATTCGGCAGAATGTAGTTGTGGTCATCGAAATCATATTCATATTCTTGGTGGAAATACTGAATATAATATTTATTGTCAAACAGAATGCCCTTATAAATGTAAGTTAGTAGAATGCCATAACTTCAGATTGTGCGGTAAAAAATATCCTCAGGAAATACTTGACTGCCATAATGGGATGTGTTCTGATTGCGCGATTATGTTAGGTAAAATAAAGTTTCTTGATATAAAAGATGATTGTCCAGTATGTATGGAAAATAAGGATATGATACAAATCAGTTGTGAAAAACATAATTTATGCCTTGAATGTTGGACTAAGATGTCCACAATCGAAAATAGACCTATCCCTCTATCCTGTCCTATGTGTCGTGAAAATATCTGGAAATGGAAAGGTCGTTAATCTAATTCTATACATATTTCGATTATTTTTGTAAACTTATATGTGGGGGAGAGAAAATATATTGGCGGCATGGGTCGTGAAAAAATTGAAATCATGGAGCGCTGATTCAAAAATGTATCCATGCGATACACATCCAAGTTAAGAATGCCATACGTCTATACGCTAACACTGGAGGGCGGTAGAAAATATATTGGTTATAGTAATAATCTTGGAAGACGTCTAGATCAGCACTTTAGTGGAACTGGTGCTAAATGGACACAAAAGTATTCACCTGTATCAGTTGATAAAATTATTTATACAGAGAGTATTGCAAGTGCCAAGAATCTTGAGACAAAGTTATACTATAACTTTAAAGGTTATTATGGAGCAAATAAGGTTAGAGGTGCTGGAAACACAAAGTCGTATTAAATATGAATCTATATCTTTATCTTTAGTACAAATACAACATTTTTTGTAGGCAGGGGGCGCACGAAAAAATTGAAACCAGATAGTAGCATTAAGGTCTTTTAGATGAGGGAATATCCAAGATGAGCAAAACTAACATTTACATTCTTCGTTGCGAGGGAGGTAAATATTATGTGGGAAAATCAGATAATCCAATGGCCCGCTATAAAGAGCATCTCATGGGAAATGGATCGGCGTGGACTAAACAACATCGCCCAGTTGAGGTTGTTAAAATTATTCCAGACTGCAGCTCATTTGATGAGGATAAATACACAAAAGAATACATGGCCAAATATGGTATTGATAATGTTCGCGGCGGAATATATGCTACACTGAAATTAGATGATTTCCAAAGAGAAACTATTACACAAGAAATTCGAGCGGCACAAGATAAATGTATTCGTTGTGGTCGCAGTGGACATTTTGTTAAAGATTGTTTTGCTATATTAGATGTTAATGGATATGAAATTGATTGTGACTCTGAATGTGATATGTGGGCATGTGAAAAGTGCGATAAAGAATTTGATTCATATAATAAATGTGCAACTCATGAAAAATATTGTAAACAAAAGTCACAACATGATAGTTGCTTTCGTTGTGGCAGACAAGGCCATTATTCGTCTGATTGTTATGCAAGCAGACATATAAGGGGTTATGATATTTAGTTACATTTAATTATTTATCTAGTTATTATGATCATTTAATATGCGTCATTAGTTCTATAAACAGTTAAATTTTTTTGTAAATTAATATGTGATATGCATCCGAAAAATTTGAAATCGTGGGAATTGACAAATTAAGCCACCGCATATCCAAGCTAAAATGACCACGCAAATCATCTACACCCGCGAAGACCTTAAGGGGCTCAAGGCCGAGCGAGACAGGCAGATTCACGAACAAAATGTAGATAGGTTTGTTGAGCAAATTTCACAGCGTATTCTTGGAACCGCTCAGACAACAACTACAACATCTACATTTAATCCTACTAGACAACTGAAAAATAATACAGATGATCCTGAATATAGGGTCGTGATGGACGCAATTGAAAAGCTAAAAACTCGTTTTATTGGCGTGTCAATTGAGTACAAATTCCAAACTGATATTCGTACTGGACGCGAGTTTAATCACGGCGTTTATGTTGATTGGAGTTAGATACTTACAAGGGTAATAATTATATACCTATCACATAGATACAATAAAAATTGATATATATTTTTCTTAAAGACATATATCAGCTTCAAAATGCCTTCGCTCAAAGATGTTCCTGTCCAAGACCAGACGCCTGAAATGTGTTTAGCAGCTGTAATGGAGGATAGTCGCGAATTACAATATGTTCATAATCAAACAGACGAAATCTGTTTAGAGGCTTTACGCAGAAACTCAGATGCAATGCAGTATATTAGAGACCAACGAGAGGATTTATGTCTAAGAGCAATTGAAGTAAATCCATATTGTATACAATATGTTAAAAATGCAACATATGAAATGTGGCTAATTGCCTTAAGGAGGAAGTGGGGGGATGTGTTTACCTATTTGGACACTGTTAAATTCTTATCTCCAACCGCATTCAATGCAGAACAAATGAATACATTATACTTAGAGGCAGTTAAGACGACGTGTGGATGGGCTATTGAACATATTCCAAATCCATCCTATGAGATGTGCTTAGAAGCAGTTAAGAAAAGTGGTGGGACTCTCAGATACATTAAAAATCCAACATATGAACTGTGTCTGACTGCAGTTAGACAATATGGAATGGCATTAGAATATGTTAAAAATCCATCCTATGAATTGTGTTTAGAGGCGGTAAAACAACATGGATTGGCCCTGCAGTGCTGTCCTCAAAAATCAGAAGAACTATGTTTGGAGGCAGTAAAACGAGAAGGAATGGCACTACAGTTCTGTCCTCAAAAATCAGAAGAATTGTGTGTAGAAGCACTAAAGAATAATGGATTTGCAATACAATTCATTCCAAATCCAACCTATGAGATGTGCTTAAAGGCAGTTAAGAATGAGGGATATGCTTTGAAATACTGCCCCCCTTCTTTGCAAACAGAAGAGCTCTGTTTAGAAGCTATTAAGACATGCTGGAGGGCTATTCTATTTGTTAAAGACCAAACGCCGCGACTGTGTCTTGAATCTGTTACTCGCTGGCCAATGTCAATAGAAGGTATTAAAAATAAAACATTTGAACTTTGCTTAGAAGCAGTGGAACGCGAACCTCTAAGTATTCGCCACATTAAGTATTATATAACAGATGATAATTTAGGATGGGAAAATTGGATTAAGAGATGGAAAAGTGAATATATAGGGCTTACAAAAGCACAGTGTTTAGAGTTAGCAGAAATTGCATATGCCCATATAAGGCCAATAAATGGGCACTGGCTTCCTCCAGCATATATTCCGCTTCTAAAATCTGTTAACAAAGAGATTTGCCCTGCCGTGTTTGTAGAACTACCAAGTTCTGTGAATAAAGAGGACCTTGTTGACCCTGTTTCCTTCGAAGCTGCTACTGGCGTGTGCGGATTCCTCGTAGAAGGCGATAAATGGCATTTTGCGGGGACACTTGAGACACTGAATTCTATGGTGCGGCAGAGATTTAAGGGTTCAAATAAACGGCGCGTATTTGTTCCTCTTCGTAATGAACTTGTTGCCGTTTCAGAGATTAAGTGGGTGAAGATTTAGACCGCTGCCGCATATCGTGTTAGTAGCTTGCTCAGTTCATCAATTTCAGACTTAATGTTCTTTAGCTTTTCTTGTAGCTCATCTAGGGTGGGAGGAGGCTTTAGTGCAAGAATAGTGCCTGACCAATCCGCATTCTTTAGTGCAGCATCTGTTGGGAGAGACATCCATCCCCAAATGGACCATAGTAGTCCATTTTTACTGCCGCATAGCGGGCCCATGGCAATATAATCAGTATATCTATTTTGCCCTTTTACATATTCTTTAAGGGCCGGTGGGAGAAGGTCAATTGGATATACATAACTATAGTCTTTACTAATATAGATTTTATACTTATTATCCA
>JACCDP010482024.1_pt1 | contig 11755 bp, 9 predicted proteins | sample 7445841 | NCBI WGS metagenome assembly JACCDP01 (sample SAMN15323441, study PRJNA562643) | freshwater metagenome | isolation source: river surface water | place: USA:Blue River Watershed | collected 2017-08-17
ATTGCAAAGATTGAAAAACCACAAGCTGTCGATAACCTGGTAAGTATTGTTGACGCCTTTGATGGAATCATGGTTGCTCGCGGAGATCTTGGTGTTGAACTTCCAATTGAAGATGTTCCGCTGGTTCAAAAGCGTTGCGTCGAGTTGGCACGAGATGCGGCAAAGCCAGTCATCGTTGCAACACAAATGCTTGATTCAATGATTACAAACTCACGCCCAACTCGCGCTGAAGCCACCGACTGTGCCAACGCAGTCCTTGATGGTGCGGATGCATTGATGCTCTCTGGCGAGACCAGCGTGGGCGAGTTCGCTATCGAAGCTGTCCAAACTATGTCTCGCATTATTCAGAAAACTGAAGAAGGCGGACTTGAGAGAATTCGCCCGCTCAAGCACGAACCTCGCACTAAGGGTGGCGCAATCACAAAAGCCGCCGTAGAAGTAGGTTCGATCGTAGGCGCTAAGTTCCTTGTCGCCTTTACACAAAGTGGTGATTCAGCTCGACGCATGTCTCGCCTTCGCTCTCCAATTCCGATCTTGGCGTTGACTCCAGATCGTGGAACTTACAATCGTCTAGCTCTCTCATGGGGCGTTGAGCCAATGATCACTCCAGTTGTTTCACACACTGACGAAATGGTGAAGCAGGTCGATGGGCTTCTTCTCGAGAGCAAGCGCACAACCATTGGCGATAACGTAATTATCGTGGCTGGCTCACCTCCAGGAATTCCCGGCTCAACCAATGCGATGCGCGTGCACCGCATGGGTGATGCCGTTGCTGGCGCTGCTCCTGCCTATCGCTAGAACCTGCGATTCGGTCTACAGCAGGGGAGAGGTTAAGATTGGCTCACGTTAGCCTCGGTACTCCAACGGTAGAGAGGGCAGTCTCAAACACTGCATAGTGTCGGTTCGAATCCGACTCGGGGCACATGAATACACAGAGCAGCGACGAGACGGTAAGACCCGTAAGAATTGTCGTCGCCGAAGACGAAGCGCTGATTCGGATGGATCTCGTTGAAATGCTCGGTGAAGCTGGTTATGTCGTCGTTGCACAAGCAAGTGATGGTGCAGAAGCAATTGCATTGGTAACAGAGCACAAACCAGATTTAGCAATTCTCGATGTGAAGATGCCAATTCTTGATGGAATTAGCGCCGCTGAAGAAATCATTGCAACGTGTCCAGTATTAATGCTCACTGCATTTAGCCAACGTGAACTCGTAGACCGTGCACGAGATGCTGGAGTTATGGCCTACGTTCTCAAACCTTTCACCATTAATGATTTAGTTCCTGCTATCGAAATCGCAATTAGCCGTCATCTCCAAATGAAGACACTAGCCGCTGAGGTAGCCGATCTTCACGATCGTTTGGAGACTAGAAAGATCATTGATCGCGCTAAGGGGATCTTGATGGCTGCCCTCAATCTGACCGAACCCCAAGCTTTCTCATGGATTCAAAAGGCTGCAATGGATCGCCGTCTCACTATGAAAGAAGTGGCCCAGGCCGTTATTAGCCCTGATGCAGTTCCTCACTAAAGGATCTATTTCGTAATCAAAAAGTAACCCAAATCCGCCTGAATTGGCCTTTTCCACCTTGCTCAGACCTCACCCTGCCCATTACCCTTTCGGTCTCCCTGTCCCGGGATAAGAAAACAGGAAGGCTACACATGAAGAAGAATAAGGTTCTCGCTCTTGCGATTGCCGGAGCACTTGCTGCAGCATCAGCTGCGACAATCGCACCAGCGGCACAAGCAGCAGATACAGTAAAGATTGCTTTCCAGGGCCCACTAACAGGTCCTGAAGCTCAGACCGGAACTGATGAAGTTCGTGGAGTAAAGCTTGCACTCAAGCTCTACAACGCAACAAACCCAGCAGTCAAGGTTGAGCTAGTAGAAGTTGATGACCAGGGAGACCCAGCAATCGCTGGAACAGTTGCTCCTGGTGTTGCAAAAGATACTTCAATCATCGGTATGGTCGGAGCTGCATACTCAGGTGCAACAATTGCATCATTGCCTTCATACAAGGCAGCACCTGCACTTGCAATGATCTCACCATCAGCAACACGTCCATCACTTACAGATCCAACATCACCTGACTACGGACAGCCTGTATTCCACCGTATCGTTTCTAACGATGCTCTTCAGGGTCCAGCTCTAGTTCGCGTAGCGACAAAGGGTGTTTCAAAGCCAGCAGTTTATGTTGTTGATGATCAGTCATCATATGCAACAGGACTTCGTGATGTTGTAGTTCCAACAATTGGTGATCAGGGAATCAAGTGGCTTGTTGGCACTGACTCTGTAGTCAAGGGAACAACAGACTTCTCAGCAGTAATCGCAAAGATCAAGAAGGTAAAGGCTAACGTCGTTATCTACACCGGTTACTACGCAGATGGCGCAAAGTTTGCTAAGCAGCTTCGCGACAAGGGTTACAAGGGTGTTCTTGCAGGTGGAGACGGTGTTCTTAACTCTGCATTCATCAAGTTGGCAGGAACAAAGGCTGCAACGGGATACCGTTTCACAGCTCCAACAACTCCACTCGATATCGCATCACCTAAGCTCACAGCAGAATTCAAGAAGGAATTCAAGGCTGATCCAGGCGTCTACACAACAGAAGCCTTCGATGCTACAAACATGTTCCTTGCAGCTATCAAGGCTGGAAAGACAACCCGTGCAGATGTCTTGGCTTACATCAAGACAATGAAGCACAAGAACACCGCAGGAGTCACAATCTCATTCAACAAGAATGGTGACCTCAACGGTGCTGGCCTTATCAACGCTTTCGTTGTTAAGGGCGGAAAGATCGTTCTCTCAGGTCTTGCATAAGCCTTGGCTTAGCATGATTTGAAGAAATTCATCTACATCGACCCCCACTCAGAAATGGGTGGGGGTCGATTGATGAAGGTAGTAACGCAAGCGTATTTTTAGTAGGATCTGGAAAGTTCCAGCGACCAGATGGTCGATCTAATTTGTAGGAGTTGATTCGGTGGATTTTTCGGTATTGGTTGATCAATTCTTTGCCTTAACCATCGATGGCATCGCTCTTGGTTTTATCTACTCACTCATTGCCCTCGGCTACACCATGGTTTACGGCGTTCTTCGCCTCATTAACTTTGCTAACTCCGAAGTGTTCATGCTTGGAACCTTTGCGACAATTCTTACCTCCAAGAATATTTTTGGTTATGCCGACGACACGGAGCCCCTTACGGGAATGAAGCTGGCTTACACCCTTCTTGCCTGCATGCTGGTATCAATGCTTGTCTGTGCGATTACCGGCGTACTGGTAGAAATCATCGCCTATCGCCGTCTGCGCAAGATGGGCTCGAATCGTCTGACAACTCTTATTTCTGCAATCGGTGTTTCTATTGTTATAAGTGAAACCGTTCGTATCTTTACAAGCTCGGCGCCGGCAAATAACCCGAGACTCCTCGACAAAATTTATCTCATCTCATATATGGGAACTGAAGTAAATATTGGATCAGTTCGAATTCCTATCTCTGCCTTTGAAGTCAGATTGGATACTTTGCTCGTAATTGTCTTCGCAGTTCTGCTACTTATTGGTGTTGACAGATTTGTAAAGCACAGTCGACTTGGCAAAGGTATTCGCGCCGTTTCGATGTCTGAACAAAACTCGCAACTTATGGGAGTCAATCTCAACAAGGTTGTATCGAGCACATTCTTTATTGCGGGCTTAATGACCGGAGCAGCGTCCTTCTTCTACATCACGGTCTACGAGAGCACCAAGTTCAACGTGGGCTTTGAGCTCGGATTAGCAGCCTTTACCGCAGCAGTTCTTGGCGGAATTGGAAATATCCGCGGAGCATTCTTCGGCGGTATCGCACTAGGAATTCTAGAAATTTATGCTGCTACAGTTTTCGGCACACAATGGAAAGCGGTTACCGCCTTCGTAGTGCTTGTACTTGTTCTTCTCTTTAAGCCAAATGGACTCTTTGGCGAGTCACTACAGCAGGCGAGGGTATAGCGATGGCATTTAATTTACGCGATAGAGGTGCTGATCTCTGGGAGAGTTCTCCTAAGCCAGTTCGAGTAGCGATTGCATCCTTGGTGATGATCTTTGCGATCTGCCTACCATTCATGGGTGGAACATTCCTAAATACGCCTATCAGCTCTTACGAAGCGGTGCTGGTCTATCCGGTTGGTCTCTTTGTCCTGATGGCCCTGGGTCTCAATATTGTTGTTGGTAAAAGTGGATTGCTTGACCTTGGCTATGTTGCTTTCTTCGCAATTGGCGCATACACAATGGCTATCCTCGGAACTACGACTTCCTTGAACTTCTGGGAGATCATGCCAATTGGTATCGGTCTGGCGATGCTTTCAGGAGTGATCCTTGGTCTACCAACCCTTCGCTTACGCGGTGATTACTTAGCGATTGTGACTCTTGGTTTCGGAGAGATTGTCCGCATCGTTGCCTTGAACACCATGTCGATCGGTGGGCCGAACGGAATAGCAAATATTCCGACCCCTCCAAAGTTCCTTTCTCTTGAATACACACTTCAAAACCAGAAGGCGTACTACTGGACTGTGCTCTTCTTGATTTTCATTGTGATTTGGATGATTCGTCGCCTCTCATCACGTCGCCCAGGTAGAGCGTGGGAGAGTATTCGACAGGACGAGGATGTTGCAGATTTGATGGGCGTTCGTACACTCAAGTACAAGATTTGGGCATTCGCAATCGGCGCAGCTATCGGCGGTGCTGGTGGCGTTGTCTTTGCTGCGAAATCCATGTTCGTAGCACCTGAAATGTTTACACTCAATACCTCAATTCTTATTCTTGCCTGTGTTGTCTTTGGTGGAATGGGAAATATCTGGGGCGTAATCACAGGCGCTGTGATTCTTGCCTACCTGCCAGAGAGAATTCGATTCATCTCTGATGCTCGTCTACTTATTTTCGGACTAGTCCTTGTCATTATGATGAACGTTCGTGCTGACGGAATCCTGCCTCGTAAGAAGAGAGAGAAGTCCTTACAATCATGAAAAAAGTACTTGAACTCAAAGGTGTCACGATGCAGTTCGGTGGCGTCACAGCCCTTAACGATGTCAATCTGCACGTTAATGAAGGAGAAATCCTTGCTCTTATCGGACCTAACGGTGCGGGAAAGACGACAGTTTTTAACGTCGTTACTGGCGTCTACAAGGTCACAAAGGGAGATATCGTTTTCAATGGTGATGTCTCACTAGTCGGCAAAAAGCGTTGGCAGATTACCGAAGCTGGTATTGCTCGAACATTCCAGAACGTCCGCCTTTTCGGTGAAATGACTGCACTTGAGAATGTGATTACTGCAGGCGATGTGCGCAGCAAATCTGGTTTTGTCGGTTCCCTCCTCGGGCTTCCTCGTTCACGTCGTGAGGAGAAAGCAAATAAAGAGAAAGCTATGGAACTTCTCAAGTTTATGGGTATCGATCATGTTGCCCACAAACTAGGTCGCAACCTTCCCTACGGTGATCAACGACGACTTGAGATAGCCCGTGCGCTAGGAACACAACCACAGCTCTTGCTATTGGACGAGCCTGCAGCAGGCTTTAATCCATCTGAAAAGGTTGCCCTTGCAGAGACCATCAAGAAGATTCGCGATGCTGGATACACAATTTTGCTAATTGAGCATGACATGTCACTGATCATGGGAATTTCTGACCGAGTAGTCGTGCTCGATTTCGGTTCAAAGATTGCTGATGACTCACCACAAGTTGTTCAGAACGACCCACGTGTTATCGAGGCCTATCTAGGAGTACCTGCAGATGCATCTTGAGATCAAAGACCTCAGAGTTCACTACGGCAAGATTGAAGCAATTAAGGGAATTTCTTTCAACGTTAATCAGGGAGAGATCGTCACGCTTATTGGTGCAAATGGCGCTGGTAAGACAACTACTCTGAAAACCATTTCGGGCCTACGTGGTGTCTCTTCTGGATCTATCATTTTCGATGGTCAAGATATTTCGAAGATGCCCGCCCATGAACGCGTAAATCTTGGTATCTCACAAGCTCCAGAAGGACGTGGAATTTTCCCAGGTATGACAGTTCTCGAAAATTTAGAGATGGGTAAGTTCCATCGCAAGAATCGTAAGAACGAAATGAATGAAGATCTCGAGATGGTCTATCACTTATTTCCAAGACTCAAAGAGCGCGCATTCCAAGATGGTGGAACTCTTTCAGGTGGAGAGCAGCAGATGCTTGCAATTGGTAGAGCGTTGATGGCTCGACCAAAAGTTCTATTACTTGATGAGCCATCTATGGGTCTTGCTCCACAGATGATCGCTAACATCTTCCGAATCATCACAGAAATCAATAAGTCACAGGGAGTCACGATTTTGCTCGTTGAGCAGAATGCTCAGCAAGCGCTGCAGAGAGCTCACCGTGCTTACATTCTTGAAACTGGAAATATTGTGAAGACAGCACCAGCGTCAGATCTGCTCAATGATCCAGCTGTACGCGAAGCGTATTTAGGAACTGGCGCGCACTAGTCAGCGTTCTGCCAAGATCATGCAGGTAATGCGTGCACTACAGGTGCGCTGACCTTGATCATTGGTGATCACAATTTCGTAGACGCATAGAGTTTTCCCGAGCGATACGGCTGTTGCAACTCCTGTGACATACCCTGATGTTGCAGATTTGTGATGGGTGGCGTTGATATCAACTCCGACAATTTTGCGGTGAGGTCCCGCATGGATTTGCGTACCAATTGATCCGAGTGATTCAGCCAAAACTACATTCGCTCCACCATGAAGAAGACCAATGGGTTGAGTATTTCCTTCTACCGGCATTCGTCCTACAAGTCGCTCTGGAGATGCCTCGAGGATTTCTATCCCCATTTTCTTATCGAGAGCTCCGCTACCGCGCTCACGAACAATCTCCAAGTAATTTGGTTGCGTCATAGTTGGGGAGTTTATACCTAAGATAAGGGCCATGGCCAAGAACGAGAAGAGACTCCTTCTCATTGATGGACATTCCATGGCCTACCGAGCCTTTTTCGCCCTTCCTGCCGAAAATTTCACAACTGCATCTGGCCAGCACACAAATGCGATTTACGGCTTTGCAACGATGTTGATTTCCCTTCTCAAGGATGAGAAACCTACACACGTTGCAGTCGCTTTTGATGTCTCACGAAAAACTTTTCGTACAGAGATTTTCCCCGAGTACAAAGCAAACCGCGCCAAGACTCCGGATGAGTTCCGTTCTCAAATGTCTTATCTCCATGATTTGGTAAAGGGTTTCGGTATCACCCAATTCTCAGTTGAGGGATTCGAAGCTGATGACATAATCGCAACCCTTGCCACACGAGCGCAAACTGATGGCTTTGATGTTCTGATTTGCACCGGCGATCGGGATAGTTTTCAGTTAGTTACGGATTCGATCACTGTTCTTTATCCCAAACGTGGAGTGAGCGAGATGGCTCGCATGACACCGCAAGCGGTTCTTGATAAGTACCTCATGACACCGCAGCAGTATCCGGACTTCGCCGCACTGCGTGGAGATCCCAGCGATAACCTGCCATCTATTCCCGGTGTTGGTGAGAGGACAGCAGCAAAATGGATTATTGAATACGGCTCATTGGCCACATTGCTGGAAAAGGCAGATGAAGTTGGCGGCAAGGTGGGCATTGCCCTGCGCGAGAATATCGAAAGCGTCAGACGTAATCGCGAGCTCACCCAGTTAATTCACTCTGTCGAGATCGAGGCTGATCCAGCAACGCTTGCATGGAAAGGTGTCGAGCCAGCAGATTTAGCCCCACTATTTGAAACTCTCGAGTTTAGAACTCTTAAAGATCGACTCTCTGCAATCGCTATTTCGGGTCCACGGGATGAATCTCCGGTAGCCGCATCACTGTTTTCGCGTGAACTCGATCAGAAGGTGCTTACTCCCGCGCAGATGAGCGCACTGATAGCCAAACATGGTGGTGAGATTGCACTCGCATATGAAATTTCGGAAGAGGAATTACATCGTTACTCGGTAGCGCTTTCTTCTCAAGAAGTTTATGTTGTGCATTCCAGCGAGATTGGTTCTTGGGCTGCCGATGGCGATATCCCAAAAATAGTTCATGACGGAAAGACTCTTTCTCGAATCCACGAAATCGAAGGAATTGTCTTCGATACAAGTCTGGCCGCTTACGTACTCAATCCAGGTGTGCGGACACATGAAGTTACCGATCTACTCGAACGCTATGGGGACGGTTCTTCCCTGGATTTAGCTTCAGCCGAGAGTGCAGTGGCATCGACTGCTTCACAGTTATTTACGTTAAGAACGGCGCTAGATCAAGAATTGAAATCTCGGGGAGTAGACGGGCTTCTCTACGATCTCGAACTTCCTATTGCACATCTACTCGCCCTTATGGAGCGCAGGGGAGTAGCCGTAGATAGCGAGAAACTCTCCTCACTCCTTGAATACTTTGAATCTGAAGTGAGCGCCCAGACAAAGCTAGCCCACGATTCAGTAGGCCATGAATTCAACGTCGCATCTCCAAAACAATTACAAGTGGTGTTATTTGAGGAGTTAGGGCTTCCAAAGACTAAGAAGATAAAGACCGGTTTTACAACCGATGCCGAAGCTCTTGCTTGGCTCTATGCAAAATCATCGCATCCAGTATTGGCGGCACTGTTGCGAATACGTGAAACAAAGAAACTAGCAACGACTATCGAAGGCTTGATTGCTGAGATTGCAGCTGATCAGCGCATTCATACCCACTTCGCCCAGACTGTTACAGCGACAGGCCGTCTCTCCTCAGTTGGTCCAAATCTGCAGAACATCCCAGTTCGCACAGAAGAGGGTCGCAAGATTCGCAACTGCTTTATTGCAGGCAAGGGTTTTGATCAACTTATCACTGCAGATTACAGCCAGATTGAAATGCGCATCATGGCCCACTTATCAAATGATGCGCATCTTCTTGAAGCATTCTCTTCGGGAGAGGACCTTCATGCAACAGTTGCCGCTGAAGTTTTTGGTGTTGCTCCAACAGAAGTCGATCCAGAAATGCGTCGACAGATTAAGGCGATGTCCTATGGCCTTGCTTACGGACTTAGTTCATATGGATTGGCGGCCCAGCTTGATCTTTCGCCACCTGCTGCCCAAGATTTGATGGACCGTTACTTCCTTCGTTTCGGCGGAATCAGAGATTATTTAAAGAATGTTGTCGAAGAAGCTCGCAAAGTGGGTTATACCGAAACTGTCTTAGGTCGACGCCGATACTTGCCTGATCTGATGCAGGACAATCGTGCCCGTCGTGAAATTGCAGAACGCATGGCACTCAACGCCCCGATCCAAGGATCGGCAGCTGACATCATTAAATTAGCCATGCTTAACGTGCAGAAGGCTCTTGTTGCAGAAGGGCTACGCTCGCGATTACTTCTGCAGGTGCACGATGAATTAATTCTAGAAAGCGTTACGGACGAGATTGATATTGCTACCGAGATTCTTCGTCGCGAGATGGGTAATGCCTATCCTCTTAAAGCGCCACTTGATGTCAATGTGGGCGTAGGTAAAAGCTGGAACGAAGCGGCCCACTAAGTTATTTATTGCGGTCGGAATTATCATCCATCGCAGCAAGGTCTTGTTCTTCAGTTGGCAGATTATTGCCGGCAGCGAGAATTCCCTTTCCAAGATTGAGAACAATAAGACCAAAGAAGATCATCAATGGAAGCATCGCTAATCCATAACGTGGAGATAAATACTCTGAGACAACTCCACCGACAGCTGCACCGACTGCCATGAAAGTTCCTTCCACGCTCCAGATCCATCCAAGAGAAGAAGTTTGAGATCCTTGTGGTCTCACCGCCTCGAGAACTTCAAAGTAAAATACTTGAACGGCACCACCGACTAGTCCAATCGATGCGCCTACTAGCGCCATCGTCCAATCTGGGTAAGTAAATGAGATTGGGACGCAAGCAAGAAGCCAGAAGAAATAAGCACGTCGCAATGCAGGCAGTGGTGCTAACTTCTTTGAAACTAAACCACCCAAGAGTCCACCAATCACCGTTGCGATACCGAAGGCGGCAAAGATCCAGGCAACACGGTGAGCAACATCTTCTTGAGTTGCAAAAGCAGGGACCGCAACATCAAAGACACCCCACCCAAATCCAATGAAGCAACCCTCAAACATTAAAAGTTGCATCACTGGGTTTTTGAGCAGACTTCCCTGACCTTTCTCCTTCTTCTCCGGAATCCAATTTCTTGAAACGGGAGTAAGAGCCAGTGCTGTACCTCCAGTGAACATCAACGCGGCAACAACATCGAGAGCTAGATACGGACGACTAGATAGGGCAAGAGCAGTGACTGCAACGGGTCCTACAACAGTCGTTGAACTCATCATTGCTGAGTCAAATGCATACGCAGTTCGCAGGTAAGAGTGTGGAACTAAATCTTTCCATAGAGGTCGAACAGACAAGTTAATAGGCGGCGCCGTGATGCCGAGAATAAATGCGGAGACAAGTATTGAGCGCGAAGTCTCCATTTGATTAAAGGTAAGGATGAGAGCGGTGTATGCAGGAACCAAAATTCGTAATGGCCACTTCTGTCCCCATCTATCCATCACCGATCCACGAATACCGGCTGTTGCAGCGCCAGCTAATGAATTCAATCCGATTGCAAACCCTGCAATCGCAACGGAGCCAGTCTCTTGTTCTGCCTTGAAAAAGATACCGAGTCCGATCATTCCGTACGCTAAACGAGCGGGAAAAGCGCTAATTCCAAGTGAGATCACTTGTGGGAAGGCAAAGAGTTCCCGATAACGCTTCATAGTGAGCGATTCTATGCGGGGATTTGCCCGCTAGTCCCTCACCCGCGTACCCTTCACCTGTTCTTCAGGCAAATTGCTTGAGTCCTACTACTTATCTATCCCTACGGAGCTCACTTGTCTACATCACCAGTAATTGCAGTAAATGACATCGGATCAGCAGCAGATTTTCTTGCAGCAATCGAAGGCACAATCAGAAATTTCAACGACGGAGACCTCGTCGAAGGCACAGTCGTTCAGGTAGATCGCGAAGAAGTACTTCTAGATATCGGGTACAAGACTGAAGGCGTAATTCCTTCACGCGAACTCTCAATCCGCCACGATGCAGATCCAAATGACATTGTTAAGGTCGGCGACAAAGTTGAAGCTCTTGTTCTTCAGAAGGAAGATAAAGAAGGACGCCTCATCCTCTCTAAGAAGCGTGCTCAGTACGAGCGTGCGTGGGGAGAGATCGAAGGCAAGAAGGAACGCGACGAAGTTGTCGTCGGAACTGTTATTGAGGTTGTTAAGGGTGGACTTATCGTTGATATCGGATTGCGTGGCTTCTTGCCCGCATCTTTGGTTGAAATGCGTCGCGTCCGCGATCTAACTCCATACATCGGCAAGCAGGTTGAAGCCCGCATCATCGAGCTCGATAAGAACCGTAACAACGTTGTTCTTTCACGTCGCGCATTCCTTGAGCAGACACAATCCGAATCACGTACAACATTCCTCAACCAGCTCCAAAAGGGTCAGGTTCGTACCGGTGTTGTCTCATCAATCGTTAACTTTGGTGCATTCGTTGATCTCGGTGGCGTAGATGGTCTAGTTCACGTATCTGAGCTTTCTTGGAAGCACATCGATCACCCAGGCGAAGTTGTTGAAGTGGGCGATGAAGTAACTGTTGAAGTTTTGGAAGTCGATTTCGAGCGTGAGCGCGTGTCACTTTCACTCAAGGCAACACAGGAAGATCCATGGCAGGCATTTGCTCGCACGCATACAATCAATCAGGTTGTTCCAGGTGTTGTGACAAAGCTTGTTCCATTCG
>JACCDP010342492.1_pt1 | contig 11754 bp, 9 predicted proteins | sample 7445841 | NCBI WGS metagenome assembly JACCDP01 (sample SAMN15323441, study PRJNA562643) | freshwater metagenome | isolation source: river surface water | place: USA:Blue River Watershed | collected 2017-08-17
CTCACAGGACATGCAAGGTTTAATCACTGATATCGCTGTTTTAGGAGAACTAGTCCATTCAAAGTCTTCTAAAGTGGATCGTCTTTTAAAAGACCTTCATCTTCCATGGCCAATTATTGTCACCAAGTGGTTTATTTGCTTATTTGCCGAGGTTTTACCAGTCGAGGTAAGTTGCCACTTCGGTTCGAGAGATATAGCCTACGTAATCTAATTTGATGATAATTTCTATTAAAGACTGTACTTCGAGTATGGGATTGCCTATTTAATGAAGGCTCCAAGATCATCTTCCGAGTAGCCATCACACTTATCAAGCTCCACGAAAACGAACTCCTACGATGCAGTGACTTTGCAGAGATGGCGGAATTGTTTAAACAAATCACCCGCAGTTCCTCCGTTCTCGATTGTCACGAATTCATGGAGGTAGGAAAATTACAAACGTTAGACTACATTATTGCATCCCTTACAGCTGTTTTACTTTTTCTTCTTATATTTAGGCCATATTTAAGCTTCCAGGTTCTCTTCCCTCTTCGAGAATTGAGAGTCTTCGAATCCGCTTTCGACAAGCTAACGTCAGGTAAACGGAGCGCGACAAAGCGCCCGATCACATTGTAACGCCACTACAAAGTTGCTGCGAGGTAGCCCCAGGAAATGATTGGTGATGCGCCCGAATCTGTTCATGCTCTGCTGCTTCTCCATAGTTCAAATAATTGCTACTCTTTAGACTTGGAAAGCTTGGTATTTCTGATGTTGAACAACTTTTCAAGTAAAAAATTATGAAGTATTTACAAATATGAATAACTTGCCGATTTTCGTGAAGACTAATAGCCTATCTAAGCATTCATTGTGCTACGTGATTTATTGGTGACTAATATGCTTTTGGTTTTTGACAATTTACCTTGTGTCATTCAAGGTCATTCGTTTCATAACGTGATGAAACGTATTGGCAGTGTTAAAAATTAATACTGGTTTTGAGCTTAAGTTACTTTCTCTTTATTCTGGTCATCTGATTTTGCTACGTTTCGAAAGACTAATCTGATAAAATAAAAAGCAAAGAATTGAGAAAATCTGCCGATGCCATATTTAGGCGTTAGTCTATTCGTCTATTCGTCATGTGACCTACTTAGCTTTCACTCTATACCTCAATGTGGGGAAATCTAAATAGATGTGGGCATTTCGTTACTTATTGAAACATTCGCAAGATTGTATGCAAATTTTCTCCTTATTTATTATCTATCTTTAAATGTTTCGTGTTGCATATTGCACTTGAGTTAATTATACGAAGCGTTTTTTTTGCCACGTTATATTTATGCTGGGAATAGAGGAAGGGGTTGTCGAACGGGAGAAAGCGGAAGATCGAGGTGATGACTGCATGCTGCTTATCCAACTTGAGTTTAGTAGGTCACACGCGCTCTCACTAAGACTATGTATCCGTTGGTATCCTGGAGAAGGGGAAAAAACAACAGTTTTCATGTTAACAATACTGAAGTAGTTTCGTTAAATATTGATTTTCCATTTTCGGATTAAATTGACAAATAAAGTTCCCGCTACCGTATATAAAGCGGTTTGAAGTTTTGCTCGTGATACGATGAGGTCGATGAAGATCCTGAGACCTCCAAACACGCAACATTACATTACCCTCAATTTCGGTAAAAGTGGGGAGAGCGATGACCCTCTTTCAAGTAAAAGGAGATGGAAATCTTCCTAGAACCTTCACTCCAGTGCCAAAACTTTGGTCAGTCAGTCGGGTGTTATCCGGCGCATGATCCAGAGAGTTTTATGTTCCAAAAATGTTTTGCACATTTCGCCTCCAAGTTGTCTTGGTTTGTCTTGGAATCATTGATTTATCGCACTCAGGTTAGTTATAAGTGACTTGGTAGTTGAAAAATGCGAATCTAACTAACAGATTATTGCATAGGTTCTTTATTGTCCCTACCATCTAACCTTAATCCAGTATGGCTCCCTGCGCCTGCACAAGTAAGGAAGAATTTTGATGCAGCATCACGATCTTGGACTCCCAGAGGATCAATTGTTTTTCCCCCTAATAGCAATACTAATGCTGGGCAACTAAATTATCAATTACAAGATACTGCAAAATATAAAGCTGAAGTTCAGGCAGCTCGTTCTACTGAACGTCCACCAAAAGCTTTACAAGATATAACCAACTTTCAGCCATCAAAAAAGCTATCCGACACCTCATTCCGCCCATCGCCAGAGTATCCGATAACACTAATTGACGACCCAATAAAGGAAAAACGAGAATATCTCCAGCTAAGTAATCCACAATATTCCTCCAGTGTCAGGTATTATTGTTTTAGAGTTATTTTGTTGTATTCAGCTTTTAAATCAATTCCGCAATATCGAGCAGTGAGAAATTAGAGGTACCAAAATTAGAGGCACCAATAAAAGCGACGAGATACATCACCGAAACTATTCCCCCATCAACCCAAACTGTTGAAGTAACCCCTTCTCCGATAATCTCCGACTATGCTGATTTGGTGGACGCTATGGAACATTTAGTTGAGAGGATAAACGAACTGGTATGGATACAATTGTATCTATTTCTAGTTGTTGTTTTTTTTCTTTAAAATAATTTCGTTCATAGGAAACGAAACTGGCAGAAGATAAAGGAAAAGAAGCTGTTGATGAGAACACTCGGTCAATCTATGAGACGAATTCGTCGCTAAAGGATGCTAAGGCAAAACTGGAAGCTGATATTGCGTCGCTATCCGGGAAGACAATTTATTTGGAACAGCGCTTAAGCGCCCTAGAGGAGATAGCACGTGAATGGATTGATCCTAGCTCATATGGTCAGTGAAATTGATCACCTTCTGTTAATGGCATAACATAACTTTTTTAAAATTAAAGCGCAAAGCTACGATAATGGAAAATCAAACGGTAAAAGAGGAGCGGTGCGTAGTTGTCCAGCCCAATTTTTCAGTTTAGATAATTCCAACCCAACAGCACCTTGTTACCTCATTAGCACTGCACCCAACTATCGCAAAAATTGGCAGGTAAAATAATCAGCCAGGATTCATATTTAACAACTGATTTCATAAAAATTGTACTGAATTATCAGGATGCATCCACCAGTTGTCAAGAACTGCGCGCAAAGTTAGCCGAACCAAAGACGACTGATGAATTGATGAGGTTGACAGACTACTTGCGCTACAATAGAACAGACCAACTAGGCGGAGGTTATTGGACTGGTGGTGTTAATCCCGGTCTTATGTGGCTCTGGCCGACAATAGGAAGTTCTCTGACCAATATCGATCCCGACATGTGGTTGGAGCAACCTTTACCCGATAGTGACACAACCGAAACAAATAGTGGTAAATGCCTCCGTCTCTCCTACGACCGGTCCTTGAATCGTTATGCCTTACAGGTATAATATTATGATATATTTTTTCTCATTAAGCTCAATTTATATAGAAAATTGTGTTCTAAGGGATCGGATTGTCAACGGTATCTATACTTTGTTTGCGAGTACGACACCAGCACAACCCCTTCTAAACCTTCAAGTATCGAACGATGGGAAAAGTCTCTTTCTAGTACTAGTACAACTACCACGACCACAACTACTTCGCCATTGCCACCTCGCACGTCGCATTCCATCCGCCCAATTTTGTGGCGAACCTCCACACCCGCGACAACTACTCAAAAGCCTCTACCACAAGCCACTCCGAATTATGTAGGAGTCGTAGGTTTCAAAGGAATACCCAAGCACACAAATGCTAATCCTCTTAATTTGGCGGTCTTGGAAGATAACAATTCATAATCTAGTGTATCAAAGTTCCATGTCAATTCGTAGGCCTGGTGCTTCGTCGCGACAAATTGAAACTGAAGTCTCTCATACCGGTTTTACCTGCTCATGCTGGTTTTCGTTTTTTTCTGCATATCGGCGACTGGATCGCTGAGCTTATATTAATTATCTAAATCGAATATTACTTATGGTGCGCATTCCACGACCAATTCAAATTCTAATGTGTGCGTAATTTTTTGTAGCAGACGAATTTTCGTGGCAGTTTACTTGTATTGTGTTGCCCGGTGCCCTGACCCACGTGTGCTAATAAACATTGAAAAATGATCTCGATCTTTCATCGAACGAGAAAACATGTGTTCATGTTTAGAAACACTCGTTGTTGTAGAAAATCGTCAAGTTCCCAAAGTAATGTGGAAGAAAAATCCTGTGATGTTAGCACACATTTAGTGGAGGACGAACAACCAAATTACTACATCGATGCTCGCAATAAAGTGGCCTTAGTAACCAGCGCAGCCAAAGTGAAGTTGACAGATGAGGATATTGAAGATAAAATCGTCTATAATTCATTTACAGATAAGTTTCAAGATCGAGCCCCGTTTATGGATCGTGTTAGAAAATATACAAAATTAAATTCCTGGGAAACTTCGAAACAAAAAATAGAACTGCTGACCAATGAAGTAGACTCCATTGCTGCATCATTACTTATGAAAAAACCTGTGAATAATAAAATTGAAGAGCCAATTAAAGACAAAGAAAGTGATAGTGTATCTTTCCCATACTTGGCTCACACACCAGTTAATATCAAACTTGAAAAGTTTAAAAGTACCAGAAGATCTAGACTTCAAGAACTTTATCTGTCAGATGAGATAGAGTATGGCAGCCCAGATCCAAGCATTCCCATGAGCAAGATTCCTTGTGGTGGTTGTGGTGCTATGCTTCACTGCCAGAGTCCATCAATTCCTGGCTATTTACCAAGTGAAATATTCACCATTTGCCAAACTTATGATTTACGTGGGAAAATTTGCCAAAGGTGTCGTTTTCTCCGAGAACATGATGTCGCTTTGAATGTAAATATCAGTCCTGAAGATTATCCGAAAGTCATTTCAGTAATTCGTGACCAAATTGCCATGGTCGTCCTTGTTGTTGACCTGGTCGATTTCCCATGTAGTATTTGGCCTGGTCTGCTCGACATTATTGGAACCAAGCGGCCTGTGTGTGTAGTGGGAAATAAAGTTGACTTAATTCCAAAAGATAGCAAAGGTTACTTAGACCATATTAAGAAATGCTTGATCACTGAGCTTGAAAAGACTGGCGTTGACCGAGCCAACATCAAACACGTCTCGCTTATCAGTGCAACGACTGGGTTTGGTGTTGAGGAACTCATAACGAAAATTCAAAATTCTTGGGGAACACGAGGAGACGTTTATCTTCTGGGGTGTACAAACGTCGGAAAATCTTCACTGTTCAACGCTCTGATTAGTTCGGATTTTTGTAAAACGCAAGCGTCTGACTTGTTGGAGAGGGCCACTGTCTCAGCCTGGCCAGGAACAACTTTGAATTTGTAAGTTTCAAAACATAAGTGTTTCTTCTTTACATGTTTTTGTTATGACCATTCTTAATAGGTTGAAATTCCCTATTCTGCAACCCACTTCAATCCGCTTGCGGGAACGAGTGATTCGTCTGATTTCAGAAAGGCGGCACCATCAGGCCGAAGAAAAGTTACGGGGAGAGCAACTGAAAGAAACCCGCAACCCCGAGTTCGCTACTTTGATAGGTAAGCACCTGGTATTTTGTTTTGTTTCTTCTGCGTTTACCAGCATTTGTTAAAAAAATAGGGCATATTGGACGGACTTTTACGGCAAAGAAAGTTGAAGAAATTGAATCGTTTGATCCTTTTTCCACCAGAGCCGATAGAATACCAGGAGAGAAAGAAACACATTTTAATCCCAATCATAAAGACTTTGTTGAAAGTAAATGGTGCTTTGATACACCTGGAACTATCAATCCTAGTCAGGTATACTAAGACCTTAATGGGACCCTCTAACTGTGTGCAGTAAATACCTGTTTATCTATTGGAGCAGATTCTGACGTTACTAACATTAGAGGAGCTGATGCTCACTCTTCCAAAGAAACTCATTAAACCGAGGACGGTATTATTACGACCTGGTACCACCTATTTTTTGGCCGGACTAGGAAGAATTGATTATGTTGATGGCCCGCATTCCCTACTGTAAAATTTTACTTTAATTTATTATTAGATTATTTTTTTTCTTATATTCGCGTTGTCTTCAGATTGACCACGCTGGCATCCAACCGTCTCCCTATCACTTTGATTAAGAACCAAGATGCTGATGAAATGTATGAAAAACTACTTGGTAGTCTACTCTTGGCCGTTCCTTGCGGTAGCCCGCAGCGTATAAAACAATGGCCTGGTCTCACCAGCAAAGCCGTAACAGTAAAAGGCGTTGGATGGAAGGAAAGCGCAGTCGACATTGTTTTGTCGTCAGCAGGTGAGTAGCTAGATTAAATATAACTCGATATGCAAGTAAGAAATTCAAACAATTAATTGAACAGGATGGGTCGCTGTGACTGGCGAAAAAGATACAGAATACCACTTAAATGTCTATACACCTTTTGCCAGAGGCATACATATTCGTCAACCTCCTCTACTACCCCGTGCTGTCATGCTACGAGGTAGTCGCTTAGAACGATCTCCGGCATTCCGCAATAATGGTTTATTTTTAAAGTGAAAGTAAGGTAAGCGTGCTTTCCTTTATAGCTCTGTACATTGGAAAGAATGCCGTGAATAATTAATACATTTTTTGTATTAGTTATTGGTATCTTTATTGGAACTTCTATTTTAGATCCTTTATTCAACATCTGTTTTATTGATCTACCGCATTTTTTTCTTTTACATGAAAATTGTGTCGTCTATTCGAAATTTTCCTTATATAACAGTAGAAGGTTTATACGGATATGCGTATCTGCCTTAAATAATATATTTATGGCAAAATAAGTAAATCCGTTCGATACTTTGATCAGGCTTTATTCAGAAGAATCAAGTACTTCATTAAAAAACTGTAAGCGTTCATGGAATGGCATCGAGTGATTCACCATTGAGGGATTTTCGGCATCAATACTGAGATAGCGTGTCTGATTTTTGTGTAAAGGAATCCAGCCATCAGAAACTAGTTCACTTTGAGGTACACTGTAATTTTACTTATTTTCATTAACATGAATGTCTAAAATGGGAGCTATCTTTTTACCCTTCGTTTGCGAAAGATGTCCACAAATCTATTAAGATTTTAGAAACTCTTATATCACTTGCAGAGGTAAGGCGAGGAGAAAATAGGGCATTGGAGAACATCATGTAGAGCTCATCTGTGTGACTGACACCTACAAAGTTGAATTGGAAAAGATTAGGCTGTTGCCAAGAGAATGGGAAAGTTTTTTTTGCAACGGATTATTAGTCTTTTACCCAACTCGAGATTGGAAGGTACACCTAAAAGTTTGGACAACGAAAGCTGACCGCGATGTTTGTATAAATAATAATAGGTTGGTTGATTGCTAAACTTGCTCAGCAGATGGACCGCATCGTCTATTCCTTTAAAGAAGCCGTAGTCTGAAATCATCTGAAATTAAGTGTAAATTTACTCGTGTAACATTACTACAAACGAAGTCGGTTTTGTACCTGTTCTATTCGGGTAAACTGATCTTCGAATGGCTTGTCGAAAGAAAGATAATGTCCGGCTATCCGGTTAACAATCCTGTCACTGTCGTTTCGAAATTCGGCATTCACTAGGTAGCGAATGTATTTCAAAGGTTCTTCGGTAAAATTCTTCATTAACACGCCGTTATTTGAAAGAAGAACTACAAGACAAAAATATACGAAGATCTAAATACAACGGAAAGAAATGCGTTATCGGCATTCCTTACTAGCTACAAGGAAAGCGCCTTCATTCTCATTAAGCCCCGTTATTGTAGGAACTGAATTGATTTTGTTTTCCTCGATAAGTTTCTTTGGATTAGCTGGAAGGAACGGCGATTCTCTTTCAATATCTACGCGGGGCCCAAACGCTATGGGAATATTCCGTAAAACCTGGATCAGATCAGAGTCCGCAGCATTTTTTGCGCGCGTTACTTTCCAGTTCATCGTCTGCCATTCTTTTTTTTTAAGACCATACCTCAATTTTCTTTCGGAATATAGCTACATCTCTTGCTGGTTTGTTTCGTAAACAGGCCAGTAGTTCACTCGAGGGTGAAGTCGGACAATCTAAATCCTGCGCCAACATTTTGGAGTAAGTGCCGACGGATTCTTCGATCGCCCATGGGTTCAGAAATGAGCCCGACTGAGCGATGGCTCGATGAAAGAGACCTTAATATGAAAATGTTGCTATATACATTGTTGAACAGAAGTTTTTACCATTATTTGCCTTTGGAATGAGGTGATACAAGATGGTGATGAACACTTGCAGCTCCAGCACTTTCGCCAAAAATTGTAACCAAATCTGGGTTTCCACCAAAATACCTGATATGATTTCGCACCCATCTTCCAGTGGTTCCGTTAAAATTAAAAATTGTATTTATTCGAATTGAGAACAGTTAGTAGCAGAAGTACCTTAAAGCCAACGACTGATCCAAAAGCCCATAGTTTCCGGGAGCCTCAGCATCTTCCGTGGTTAAAAAACCTTGCATAAAGATAGAAATTTTGAAAAATGTTTTTCAAACGTATCATTTTATTTATCCAACCTAGAGGTCCAAGTCGATAGTTAATGGTCACGAGTACAATATCGCGGTCAAGAAAGTAATCTGGCCCATGTATATCTGTCATACCGTTCCCGCTTCCCATAGACCAAGAACCGCCGTGAATCCAAACCATGACCGGCCTAGAAGCATTCGTTAACTCGACCTGCGTTCGTAATTTTATTAGAAATTTTTTATTAACCAATCACCCATCCATGCAACCAAAGAAAAGGGATTGCTTACATCGTGAGTGTATACGTTCAGTTTGAGGCAATCTTCTGTGCCCAACATGAATCGCAAAAACGTCTGGAACTGAATGCAGGTGGGACCTTCTTGGGTGGCATCAAAAACATCTTCTAACCATGGATCGGCAGCTACAGGATCCTATCGTTATAACATTATACGATAGGAATTTGAATTGAGATTCAAATTTGCGTGTAACTTTCTAAAAATCTTACACTGAAACGAAGGTTACCGACTGGCGCTTTTCCGTATGGAATGCCTCTAAATAACCCATTGCAGAGATTATTTATACGTAACATTTAACTGATTATAAATAATACGAAAGAATTATGATTCTTACCGAAAAGCGAAGAATACTTTGTTGCTAGACGAAGTCATATTCGTGCCACGTACCTTACCGATTGTCGGAATTGTGACCACTGGTTGCGATAAGTCGCACCACGCTACATGGAAAAATTCTGCGAGTAGACAAAAACAGAAAAGAAACTTCATTTTGAGATGGAAGGCCAAACCATGGAATGGTTTCTAGAGCAAGTGTAACGTAGTAAGCAGGCTAGCGGACTAAAACAAAATTTCCAGTTTCCACTCTTTTATAGATTTTGGGAGACTGATACCGAGACACCAGCTTTATATCCTTTGGGCAATCACGAAGCACGAGGTAGAATGAACCAATAACCCAGATGAGAGACGAAAGCGGTAGCGCATCGTGCCCTTGATATATTCATCCATATTTACAAAATTTTCTACTCACCAATTAACAGGTCAGTAAAGAAAAAAGAAGCAATCCATTATATGCGGCTTGCTATCGGTTCAGAGTTGGTTTCGAATTTAGGTAGTATTTATGATTTATATCAAGCTGATGATTTGCATTGACTGCTCTCCATGGCGAATGAAAACAACGGGCTACAAGCTATAATTTTAAATTATTTACTTTATTTTCCTTAAAAATTATGTAATTCAAGACCTTGTATCTGAATCTCTGATCAGAACCAAATATGGGCCAGAAATATGTTATCATTGAATATTTTTTCGACAACCTTTTCAAACACCCGCACCCTTCCCCCGTCCCTTTGGGGCAAGAAAGGGTTCTCCCTTTTCCCTTATTTTCCTTAAAGGGTGTCCGAACTAAAACCTGCTATGTCCGAATTTACCTCAGCGGAAAGTGGGTCGGTCGAATTTTTTAAAAACATTGATTGTACTGCACATGGGTCTCAAACGACATGACTAAAAGTGACAGAAAGTAATACATGTGAAGTTTAAGAGAGCTGCTGAACGGCGAAAAGGAATCCTCAAGAGGTTTGCCTCTTTCCTAAACCGGACGGAGTGATCCCGGTCTATATAATATCCCTATGACCAGACCCCTTTTGCCTTTGTTTAGCGCTTACAATCAAATCAATCCATCGTCCTGCAGTTTGTGGCACGTTTTATTTCAGCCTACTCGGTGCACACGGCAGGTATTTACAAATGTTCACCAATGTCGCCATCTCGCCAATCACGAATCACCCACTCCCGTCGATGTCCCGATGACACATGACAGGTATAACCAACCATAAATGATAGATCGCGCAACAGTGTATAGTTGTTGTTCTCTCTTTAGAGTGACGTACGGCGTTTGAAATCTTCTTAAATTTAAATGGTTTAATTAATTTGGTTAGGGTTTTTATATAAAACCCCAATCAACTGTAGTAGAAAATAAGTAATTATCAAGAGTTTTAAGAATATTTTTTACCATCGTCTCAGTGAGTAGACTCGTTGTGTCATCCATGAAGTTGAAATGGTCCTATGAAGTAGCAACTATTATGGTATCTATTTGCCCTCTGGAATGGTAATATTTTTTTATTAGTTATTGTCAAACACAGTGTGTTCTAGAGGTTCTTACATTAGAATTTTTGTTCAGGTTAATCAGGAACAACCAACTATATATACCATCAGGAAAAACTGTCAATGGCGACATGAACCAGGTATGCATATCTGATCTTGCTTCTTGTAGTATCTTTAAATTTTGTAATGAAAAAAATAGTCTTCCATCAGCAGCATAATAATATATTCAACTGTTAAGTTTCTGTAGGACAGTAGGAGAAAATCATCCACAAGGGGATAAAGAAACTAGTAGGCAAATTCTACAGATTTGCAACCAGCACAACTAGGTGTGTTATTATGTGGTTTGCTTATTGCCTTTACACAAATTTAACTAAAATTTCTCTTCTCTTTTGTTTCAGGAGTCGCAAACCTGCACTCAGGCATTGCAGCGAAAGCGAGTATTAAAAGATGAATACAACCAAGCACCTGACTAGGCTCAATGACATTCCCTAAGAACTGATTGCTTCAGTGACAGACTATGTAGGTGTATTTAGAAATTGCTATATTGTATTCAGATGGACTAACATCTTTTCTTCCAATGTTTCAAGCATCGCCAACCTGAACCCCCGTGGAGCTATCGTTAGTATCGTAGCTGCTTGTGTCATCAAATGTGCAGCTACTGCACATAGCGGGACAACCTCCGACCACTCCAACAATGCCAAGTACAATTTAATCTTTAATTAGAGTATTAGACGATGAACAAAAAGAAAAGTAAACAACCGGAAGTTGGCCGGAAGTGAGAAAAATACGTCGTTTGACGTTTAGCAAAATGAAGGGCATAGTCAGAATCCTCGTTGAATTCTGAGCACGGTTGTTGTGTTTTATTCAACTTTTGTAAAATGTCGAAAATCGAGAATTTTCCTGGACTTCTTAAATTTACAATTTGGTCAATCTCTCCAATGTCAATATTATCTCACTTTTCTTGCTCAGAAAGGTTTGCTGATTCCGAATATCTACTTTGTTTTGTGATTGAAGCAGTATTTCCCAACTTCCGGTTCATTTCCGGTCTTCGAAAATGTGCTCCATCTACTTCATACCATCATTAACAGTTTCTCTTTTTTATCTAGGTGATTGCTGATGCCAAGCCGATGAAGACTTGACTGAAGAACCATTTTTTGGGAGCGATATGACTAGGTAGTACGTTGAAA
>JACCDP010583122.1_pt1 | contig 11752 bp, 5 predicted proteins | sample 7445841 | NCBI WGS metagenome assembly JACCDP01 (sample SAMN15323441, study PRJNA562643) | freshwater metagenome | isolation source: river surface water | place: USA:Blue River Watershed | collected 2017-08-17
CACTACCTAATCCAAGGCTCATTCTAGAAATAAATTTTCTTCGATTTGCGTTAAGGCCGTGTTCGAGTAATTCTTTTTCCATGGTTTATGTTTTTGTGATCGCTTCTTGCATGTTATAAATAACCTGGATGGTTTCCATAGCAGCAGCGAGATCAACGATTTGTTTTGTTCTTGGTTTATAGGTACCTGGCTCAACTAGTGTAGCCGCCTTTTTTTGATCTTTTGCTAATTCTTTTTTTGTTTCTTCATAAAAAGCAACAAGCGTTTCAATTTCTTTACTACTTGCTTGTCTACACAAAATGGATCTAAAAGCTTTTTCGATTAGTTTATTGGCCTCAGGTTGTTGTTGTAGTAATTTATCGGCAAGTGCTTTTGATGCTTCGAGTACGGTTGGATCGTTAAGCATGATAAGCGCTTGTAGTGGCGTATTGGTGCGGTACCTTGTTACTTGACACTCGTCTCTATTGCTTCCATCAAACATCATCATAGAGGGTGGTGGTACCGTACGTTTTATAAAAGTGTACATGCCTCTTCTATAAAGTGCTTGTCCGGTATCTTGCATATACTTGTTTAAAATACCGCGGCCAGAAGTAGCAAGTTCCCAAAGTCCTGGTGGCTGGTATGGTTTTACACTAGGTCCACCAATTGTTTTATTAAGAAGCCCACTACTTGATAATAACATGTCTCTTACAAGTTCTGCAGAATAACGAACCCTTGGTGCATATGACCAATAGGTGTTTAAAGGATCTACCCTTTGCTTTTTGTCAGAAATCTCACTTGATTGCTGATAGGTGGCCGACATCAATATTTGTTTGACAAGCCTTTTCATATCCCATCCGTTATCTCTAAAATCTACGGCTAACCAGTCTAGTAATGCAGGGTGTGTTGGAAGGTTTCCTTGCATACCAAAATCTGCTGCAGATTTTACAAGGCCTCTACCAAAAAATTCTTGCCACATTCTGTTTACAAACACACGTGCTGTTAAACTATTTTTTTTATCAAATAACCATTTTGCCAATCCAAGTCTATTTTTTGGAAGCGATGGATCAAATTGTAACACAGCAGCTGGTGTGCCGGCTTCTACTTCAACTGTTTTTGCTGCATAACTACCTCTATCTAAAATATAAGTTTTACGAACCGTATCTAAATCACCCATTACAGATACTTCAAGTTTATTGGTATCTACTTTGTTGATGAATTTTAAAATCCCTTTGACATCATCGTTGGTGATATCCATGCGTGGATTTTTTGCATAGGTAACAGGTCCGCCAACGGTAGATTCTAAACCTACTTCATTCACGTTATTAAAAAACGCAAAGAGTTGGTAGTAATCTTTTTGTGAAATAGGATCATATTTATGGTCGTGACACTTTGCACATTCGACAGTGAGTGCAAGTACCGATCGTCCAAACGTATTGGTTCTATCTGATGCGTATTCGATTCGGTATTCTTCATCAATCACACCACCTTCTTCTGTGATTTTATGATTTCTATTAAAGCCCGTTGCTAAAATTTGTTCTTTGGTGGCACCCGGTATTAGGTCACCAGCCAATTGCCAAGTTATAAATTCGTTGTACGATAAATTTTTATTGAATGCATGAATTACCCAATCTCTCCATGGCCACTGGCTTCTATAATTATCGTCTTGATAACCATGGCTATCTGCATAGCGTGCAATATCGAGCCAGCTAATCGCCATTTTTTCACCATACTGTGGCATGGCTAATAAACGGTCTACTAACTTTTCGTAAGCGTTTTCACTATTATCATTTACAAAAGCTTTTGTTTCAACTTCGGTTGGTAATACGCCCACTGCATCCATGTATACGCGTTTAACAAGGCGCTCTTTATCTGCAACTTCGTTGGGCGTCAAACCTTTCTCTTCCATTTTATTTAAAATAAAATAGTCGATTTCATTTTTAGGCCAACTTTCGTCATCAACTTTTGGCAGTGCTTGTTTTTGTGGAATCGTAAAAGCCCAGTGCTTTTCATATTTCGCACCTTGCTCAATCCATTTTTTTATAATGGCTACTTCATTGTCCGTTAGCCTTGGTAATTTACTGGATGCCACTGGCATCACAAGGCTAGAATCTGTTGTTGTTATTCTTTGAAAAACTTCTGATAGTTCTGGTTTGCCTGGAACAATACCTCGTTTGGTTGGGTGATCTTGTAAAGCTTTGTAGGCTTCACTTTCAATATCTAATCTTAATCCGGCTTCCCTTTTTTTAGGATCTGGTCCATGACAACTAAAACATTTGTCTGATAAAATGGGTCTTACATCATAATTATAGCTTACAACATCTGGCACTCTTACATCATCCACAGCAGTGGTTCTAAAAGAGTAGTAAGCTAATACACCAACAACAAGGCAAACGCCTGCTAAGATGAAGAGTCGTTTATTAATCATATGAACACATTTATGATAGCAAATCAGTACCTTAAATATAAATCTTTATCGGGCCATTTCTATGCTATTATACCGTGTAGATAAAAAAGGGCAGGAAAAGGCTAAATAAGAGCTGTTTTTATTAAAAATATAAATAAAATATAATTTATAATGTATTTATAATAAGTAGATTAAAAATTTTACCATCCTTCATTTGCGTTAATTTTGAGGTGTAAAATGCCTTTTCTGTTGAAACTGTATCGACTATTTTGACTTATTTTTAAGCAGAAAGAAACGCATATGCAATCAAAACTGTTTGTACAACCAAAAATGGGTGCTTTATTGGCCCTAGGGCTTGTGTTGTTTTGCACGCTTGTTAGGGCTCAAACGGTTCTTTCTTCTTCGCTTCATTCCGAAAAAAAATATAAAGCCCGAATGGCAAAGCGGCCCATTAAGGTGGATGGAAAATTAAATGAACATTATTGGAAACAAGCGGTATTGATTTCAGATTTTGAAGATATTGAAGGTGCTAATAAGCCCAAACCAGCTTTTCGTACAACGGTTAAAATGATGTGGGATAGCCAGTATTTATATATTGGCGCTGTTTTGGAAGAACCGCATTTGTGGGGTACTTTAAAAAAACATGACGACATCATTTATCGCGATCATGATTTCGAAGTTTTTATTGATCCCATGGGTGATGGTGAACAGTATTTTGAAATTGAAATAAATGTTCTTGGAACTATTATGGATTTATTTATGAATAAGCCTTATAAAAAAGGAGGAACCTTTGATATGGGATGGAATACAACTGGTATGCTATCCAAGATAATTGCAAATGGAACCATCAATGATAATTCTGATATTGATAGTGGTTGGACCGTTGAAATGGCCATTCCATTTACAGCCATTTCAAGAAACAATAGAACAGCTTCACCGTCAACTACAAATCCTTGGCGCATCAATTTTTCACGCGTGCAGTGGACACTTGAGCCTGATGGAAAATCGTACCGAAAAAAATTAAATGAAAATAATAAACCCATTGCTGAACACAATTGGGTTTGGAATCCAACCGGCGTAATTGATATGCACGTGCCGGTTAAATGGGGTTATTTATATTTTAAAAACTAAATGTATTGTATGTCAAATAATCGTAGACAATTTTTAAAAAATAGTATTGGAACCGCTGCTGCTGCTGGCTTTGCGTCTTTACCTGCTATCGCTAATATGCCGGTAAGCACGGATGTAAAAAAGCAAAAAAATAAACATTGGATTTGGATTAATCCAGATAAAAAAGATGAAGTTACTGTGCTTAAAAAAAGATATAAAGCGTATTATGATGCAGGTATCAGAGGACTTTTATTTGAAGCAGATAGTGAAAAACATTATACCGAAGCAAAAAATGCAGGACTAGAAGCACACCGCTGGAATTGGACGATGAATAGAGGTGATGTATTAAAACAACATCCAGAATGGTCTGCTATTTCTCGTACTGGTGATTCGTGTGTTACCAAACCACCTTATGTTGGATATTACAAATGGTTATGTCCTTCAAAACCAGAAGTGCAGGATTTTTTAAAAAATGAAGCAGATACTATTTTATCAAAAAATTATATTGATGGTTTACACCTCGATTATATTCGTTTTTGTGATGTAGTATTGCCACTCAATTTATGGGATACCTATAAACTAGATCAACGAACAGAATTACCTGCCTACGATTTTTGTTATTGCAAAACGTGTAGAGACGCGTATGCTGCAAAAACGGGAAATGATCCTTTGTCACTTCGCTACCCAGATGCGCAAGTATCTTGGCGTTTATTTAGATATCAGGCAATTAATAATGTGGTAAATGAATTAGCGGTTGTAGCACATAAGCACCAAAAAAAGATTAGTGCTGCTGTTTTTCCAATGCCTGAACTGGCTCGTAGAATGGTAAGACAAGATTGGACCAATTGGAATTTAGATATGGTTTTCCCAATGATATATCATGGGTTTTATCAAGAGGGCGTGACCTGGATTGGTGACGCCGTTGCAGAAGGTGTAAGGTTTCTTAAAGATGGCGTGCCACTTTATGCGGGTCTATTTTTATCGGACTTTAATAACCAAACCGAGCTAGCTAATGGTATCAAATATGCCTTACAAAATCAGGCTGCTGGTATTTGTTTTTTTGGTGGCGTTACCGATGAAGTATTAGCAACTTTAAAGCAAGCTAGTTCATAGCACAAATAGGTTCAAGCCAGAATTTGCCGTAAAATCGGTCAATATCGTTGTCTCCTTTAATGTCTTACAAATTTCAAGCACTGTATATTACAGATTGTGCCGCTATGTTCAAGCCTCAACACTCTTTTTAAGTGACATTTAACCGTATACCTGTATATTTTTTACATGCAGGTAATTTGTAATACGATATTGAATGATTTATAAGGGGCGAATTTTAGCAATGTTACTCGGATTATTTCTGTTGTCATGTAGTAAAACCGAGCCCAAAAGTTTACTAGAAATCAAGAGAGATTATTTGATTGGCACAGGTTCAACGTTGAACAGTTGGAAATTAAAAGGTCTCACCATTGATAGCATACCTCAAATACTATCGGGTAGTCAGTTGGGTTATATTAAAAAATATTTATCTACAAACAATTTTACGGATACGGACGGTGCTTTTGGTGATTGGTCGCTACCAGTTGCAGATTCACTTAAAGAAGTATTCAATAATTATCCTTCAGGTATTATTGTAAAACAAAGTTATTACATCAGCTTTCTTAGTTACGATTCGCTTTCGCTCACTTATTTATTAAATGGAAAAAAGATCAATGCTAGGTTTAAAGCGCTACGTTAGTATATGCTTGATGCTCATTTTTGTCAATAAATCTCAAGCACAAATAAGCATACCCTACGTCATGGGGATTGTGGGCAATACTGGCCAAACCCAAAGTATATTTTCAGGTTCTATTTTATTTGATAGTGAGCGTTGCTTTTTATTATCAAATGGTGTTTCAGCAAGTATATATAGCACTAACAATTTATTTAGTTCAAATTGTTTTGTGGCACCTTCTATTGAGCCGATTCAAATTTCTGTTTATCCCAATCCCTTTACCGAAAAAGTAACGATTAAATCTCAAACCGAATTTAATTATACTAAAACTGTAATGTATGATTTACATCTGTATAACGCAGCAGGTATAAGAATAAAAACTTTTGCTACTACTATATATATGCTTCGAGCTGGATTTGATATTAGGATGCCATTTCTAGCTACTGGAACGTACTACTTAAAAGTACAAGTAGGGCAACTGCACATCCAAACATTCACCTTAATAAAATCTCAATAATTGCTATGAATATCAATTTTAAAAAAATTATTTTCATCATAGTTCTGCAGTGTGCAGCATTGTTTTTAAATGCACAAATTTCAAAAGTGCCAGATGGTATTTTATTTCAGGCAATTGCCAAAGATCCTGCTGGTAATCCCGCAAAAGGAAGAACTATTTATATCAAAAACGCAATTATACAAAGTAGCCTCTCAGGTACGCCATTATATGTTGAGTCACATAAAATAGTCGCTTCTAGTGAGGGTGTGTTTACCATCGTAATTGGAAAAGGCTTTAGGGTTTCTGGTCCCAATTCTATAAGTAATATCGACTGGTCATCTGGCCCTTATTTTTTAAATATTAAAGCTGCAATTGCGCCTTCTGTGCCGCTTGCTAATTGGATTGCAGATGAGCATTACATTGATATGGGGACTTCTCAATTCTGGACAGTTCCGTTTTCTTTATTTGCAGCAAGGGTAGAAGGGTTTGAGTTAAAATTGAATATTGCAGATACGGCATCTATGTTAGCGCCTTACTTAAAAATATCAGACACTTCTTGGTTGTTACATAAAATTAACGCCACTCTAAAAAATTTAGATACGACTTTGATTTCAAACAGAATCAATAATTCGTTAACTACAATTGATACCAGCTCGTTATCAAATCGCATCAATAATAAATTAAATAGTGCTGATACGAATTCATTGATTTTACGCATCAATACAAAAATATCAATTTTAGATACAGCAGCAATGCTTGAGGATTATGCAAAGAAAAGTGCGCTAAAAGATACGGTTTCGTTGTCAAATCGAATTAATTCAAAACTCAATGTTGCGGATACTTTGTCCTTATCAAAACGGATTGACAACAACGAATTGATGCTAAATAAAACGAGCATGCTTTTGCTTGATGGTAGTTCAGATGTCAAATATCCTTCGGCCAAAGCTGTAAAACATTATGTAGACTCTGTCATTGCAATGAATGTTTCAAGCGGCAATAGCTCAAATGTAAATATTGTAGATGCTTCGGCGACATCCAAAGGTATTATTCGACTTGCTGGTGATTTAGCTGGTACTGCGCAAAATCCAATTGTCACATCATCTGCAATTACTACTGCAAAAATTGCAACAGCTGCTGTTACGGATGATAAAATAGCGACAGGTATTAGTGCGTCTAAGGTAGGTTTGCAAAATGTTGACAATACATCTGATATCAATAAGCCAGTTAGTTTATTGCAGCAAGCTGCATTAAATACAAAGCTTGGATTGGAAGATACTGCAATAATGCTAACGAATTATGCAAAAATAATTGAAGTCAATCATTCTATTGCGTTAAAGCTTGCTAACGCCGATACGGCAGCTATGCTAGATCGCAGAATCGCGCGGGATACTTCCTATTTATCTCTGCGCATTGATTCCAAGGAAGATCAAGCTCACAAGTCACTGGATATAAATGCAGATGGTCTTTCTGATCTTAAATTTCCATCTGTAAAAGCAGTTAAGACCTATGTAGATTCAGCAATAATTGCAAATGGGGGCAATACTAATTCAAACAATTCAAATAACATCGTTTCTGACGCAGATGCTACCAATAAGGGTGTCATTAAATTAGCGGGTGACCTAAGTGGTACGGCTGCTATTCCGGTTATTGCGAGTGGTGCAATAACAACTGATAAAATACGTAATAGTGCAATTACGGATGCTAAAATTTCAACAGGTATTAGTGCCTCAAAAGTAGGATTAGGTAATGTTGATAACACCAATGATTTAGATAAGCCAATAAGTACATTAACGCAAGCTGCGATAGATACTAAGTATTCTAATATGCAGGCGCAGGCACTTATTGCAACTGTAAATGGCAAAGTCAATTTGTCCGATACCAGTGCTATGCTAAGTGCCCGTTTTGCAAGAGATACTTCATTTATTTCAAATAGAATCAATCAAAAAGTTAATCTTGCAGACAGCGGTACCATATATGCAACGCCATTTCAAATTGTTTCTAGTGCATTTGATTCAACATCTTTAAGTGATCGCATCAATCAAAAATATGATGTAGCAAGTGGAGATATTTTATTTAATAATATCAATGCCAAGCTAAATGCAGTTGATACGGCATATTTAAGTAATCGCATCAATTTAAAATTAAATGTAGCAGATAGTACGTACAGTTATGTTACGCCTACTCGTTTACTTAATGCAGCAACCGATACCACTCAATTGTCTAACAGGATTGATGAAAAGCTTGGTATTACCGATACCGCGCGCATGCTTAGAGATTATATGTTAAAGTCTGGCCTAAGTAGTGTTGCTACAACAGGAAATTACCTTGACTTAATTAATAAGCCTGTTTTGTCTAACAACAATGGCGCTGTGACATCTGTAAATACATTAATTGGTGACATTGTTATTGATAAATCTAGTATTGGGTTAGGGAGTGTTGACAATACGAGTGATGCCAATAAGCCTATTTCATTTTTGACCAATAATGCTTTAATTGGTAAAGTATCTACAAGTTTAATCAATGCGCCAAATGGTGTGGCTGGCCTGGATGCAAATACAAAAATTCCTAGTTCTTTATTGCCGCCTATTTCCTTTACAGCAATTTCTGTTGTTGCTAATGCTGCAGAAATGCTAGCGCTTGGTGCGTCGTCTGTTAAGGGAACTGTTTGTGTTAGAACAGATGAATCAAAGTCATATGTTTTAAACACCGACTTTTCTAGTAGTTTATCTGATTGGATAGAACTATTAACACCAGGAGCCCCAGTTCAAAGTGTGAATGGTAATATTGGTGTTGTTAATTTGAAAACCAATAACATTAGTGAACTCACTAATTTATATTTTACGGATGCAAGAGCAAGAGCAGCACTGAACGCGACAGCTCCACTCCTTTATAATCCGAGTTCAGGTACTTTTAGCATTGATACTGGTAGTAATGTAAATAGTATAGCCACCAAATGGAATGTATTGCAACAAACAACGGCATCCAATTTTGGTCTTACTTTAAAAGTTAATATTACTGACACGGCAAATATGCTCTATCCTTATGCAAAAAATTATCAAGTTGCAAATGGATTGGCGGCAAAATTAAATATCGCAGATACGGCATATATGCTAAGTCAGCGAATTGGACGAGATACCATCTCATTATCAAACCGCCTTAACGCTAAACTTTCAATTACAGACACAGCACTTATGTTAAGTAACAGAATTGGCCGTGACACAATCTTACTTTCTGAAAGAATTTCTAGTAAAGTAACAATAGCAGATACATCAGCTATGCTTAGTTCGAGATTTGCAAGGGATACAGTTGCGCTTTCTAATAGAATAAATTTAAAATTAAATATTTCTGATACTGCTTTAATGCTCACTAAAAGAATAGCGAGAGATACTGCTGTGCTTTCAAATAGAATTAATTTAAAATTAAACACAGCAGATACAGCTGCCATGCTCACTAATTATTTGGCAAGTATTCATACAAAAGAAAACGCAGTTAATAAATCTACTGATACGAGCCTTGGCGGACTCACACCAAGCAACGTTTTATTTCCAACACAACTCGCTGTAAAAAAATATATTGAAAATAATGCAGCTACCATTGCCTCTGGTTCTAGTGGAACAGGAACAGTGGTTGACGCAACTACAACAACCAAAGGAAAGTTGCAGTTAGCAGGAGATTTAGGGGGAACTGCTTCAAGTCCACAAGTGCTTGCTGTTGGAGGTATTTTAAGAGATGATATTGCAGCAGGTATAAATTTAATGAATGCAGCAACGCCAGATAATATTGTAAACTATATTGTTCGACGAAGTCCAATTGGAGATTTTTCTGGTAGTACCATTACAGCAAATACATTTAGAGGAAATTTAATTGGTAATGTGACTGGTAATGTAACTGGAAATCTTACCGGCAATGTTAATGGAACCTTAACTGGTAATGCAACCAACGTTTCTGGTATTGTAGCACTTGCTAATGGAGGAACAGGTGCTAATTCTGCAACTTCTGCTAGAACAAATTTAGGTATTGGCAATATCGATAACACGGCTGATTTAAACAAACCAGTAAGTGTTGCTGGGCAAGCGGCTCTTGATTTAAAAGCAAATTTGGCGTCCCCCACTTTTACAGGGCTTGTTGTTTTGCCAACTAGCACAACAGGTGTTACGCAACCCTTAAATGACAATAGTACCAAATTAGCGACCACGGCTTACGTGGCAAATGCCATGGCAGATGCTTCTGGTACGATTACAAATTCTGTGGCCGATGCTACAACAACAAGTAAGGGTAAAATATTATTAGCAGGAGATTTAGGTGGAACTGCATCTATTCCATTAGTTGTGAGTATTGGCGGTATCAATAAAGACGATATTGCTGGTGCTGCGATTTTAGCAAATACCGCAACTGCTCAAAATACAGCAAGTACGCTTGTTAAACGTGATGCTTCTGGTAATTTTATTGCAAGTAACATAACTTCAAATATAGTTGGTAATGTAACCGGTAATGTAACCGGGAATCTTGTAGGAAATGTTACTGGATCGCTAATAGGTAATGCTACTAATGTTTCTGGCGTAGTGGCTGTTGCAAATGGAGGTACAGGAGGAAGTAATGCGACTAATGCACGTACCAATTTGGGTATTGGTAATATTGATAATACTTCTGATTTAAATAAACCTGTAAGTACCGCGCAGCAAAGCGCACTTGACCTAAAAGCGAATATAGCTTCGCCCACATTTACAGGGCTTGTTGTGCTACCAACTGGTACCATAGCGGTTACACAAGCACTCAATGATAATACCACAAAATTAGCGACCACGGCCTATGTAGCAAACGCACTTGCCGATGCATCAGGATCGATTACAAATTCTGTTGCAGATGCAACGACTACAACAAAAGGTAAAATATTATTAGCGGGAGATTTAGGGGGCACTGCAACTTCGCCACAAGTTTTATCTGTTGGAACGGTAACAAAAGATCAAATTGTTGCTGCTACTTCACTTGTTAATACCGCTACAAGTGCTGGAACAGCAAGTACCATTGTTGCAAGAGATGCAAATGGATCTTTTGCTGGAAACCTATCAGGTAATGCAACCAATGTTACAGGTTTAGTTGCTATTGCAAATGGGGGAACCGGAACCAATTCTATTGCTGCTATGAAAACGGCCTACGGTTTAAATAATTTAGATAATACAAATGATATAAGTAAGCCAATAAGTAGTTTAACACAAACGGCATTAAACTTAAAAGTTAATAATTCTTTAATTGGTGTTGCAAATGGTGTTGCTAGTTTAGGTGCCGATGGTAAAGTGCCAACTGCTCAGTTGCCTGCTCTTTCTATTACTTCTGTGAGTGTTGTAAATAGTAGTGCCAATATGCTAGCATTAACAGGATTGTCTGTTGGATCCGTTGCTGTTCGAACAGATAATGCAACGAATTATATTTTAACAGCATTACCTGCAAGTACACTCGCAAACTGGGTTAGTTTTTCTCCTGCTGGTATTAATGTGCAATCTGTAAATGGAGCAACGGGTGCTGTTTCATTAACGGGTGCTGTAAATAGAATTTCTGTTACGTCTAATGTTTTTGATATTGCTGCTACCTATGCTGGTCAAAGTTCAATAACTACACTTGGTACTATTGGAACAGGTGTATGGAATGGTACTACTGTTGCCATCAATAAAGGAGGTACGGGTGCCACAACTGCTAATGATGGATTTAATGCACTAGCACCTGCACAATCTGGGCATACTGGAAAATTTTTAACAACCAATGGAACAAATGCAAGTTGGGCAAGCATTAGTAGTGCGGGTGGTTGGAGTACAACGGGTAATAGTGGTACAGTAGATGGCACCCATTTTTTTGGTACGACGGATGCGCAGCCATTAAATGTGCAGGTGGGCGGTATTGTATCAGGGAGGTTTGATGTGAATGCGTTGTCTGGTCAATCGACACTTGGTTATGGAGCGGGTTATTCATTAGCGCGTAATCTTACCAATAGTTATGGTACAAAGAATACGGGTTTTGGCTACCAGGCGTTTTACAATACAACGTTTGGTAATGAGAATAC
>JACCDP011048999.1_pt1 | contig 11752 bp, 17 predicted proteins | sample 7445841 | NCBI WGS metagenome assembly JACCDP01 (sample SAMN15323441, study PRJNA562643) | freshwater metagenome | isolation source: river surface water | place: USA:Blue River Watershed | collected 2017-08-17
ACATACACCTATTATTGCGTCTTTAAGTCCATCTAAAAGAACTGCGCCATCCGCCATTTCCAAATCTGAATCCGTTAAATTCATGCTTTTACATTTTTTTGAATATATTTATAATATTATGTGTCCGTTGCAAATATAAACCACATTTAGGGCATTTCCAAAAAATACCACACTTTTTTAATTAAAAAAATTTATTATTATTAAAAAATCAACATGCTGTTTTAGGTGTGGGATAAATTTAACACAAAAAAAAATAATATGAAAACATTAAAATATTTGATTACTATCTGTTTAATTTTTACCTTTATTAAAATTGATAATGGAAATTTCAATAAAAAGTTTTTGAGATTAACACAAGATATCAATTATACTTCTTTATATGAAGAAATAATTCATCACGACATTAAATTTCCTGAAGTTGTTTTTGCCCAAGCGATGATAGAGACAGGACATTTCGGTTCTGATTTGTTCAGGAAGGAAAATAATTTGTTTGGTATGAAATTTCCATTACAAAGAAAAACAACCGCAGTAAAAAAATCTTACTCAGGATATGCATCTTATATGACTTGGATGCATAGTGTTTATGATTATAAACTGTGGCAGAATAGTGTATTAAAGTCCAAAACTATCACTGAGGATGAGTATATAAGATTATTGGGACGGATATACGCCGAAGATAAAAATTATATGAAACACATTAAATCTTTAATCAAAGCATAATTTTTTATGAAGTTCAAAGTTGAATACGTTTGGCTCGATGGTTATAAGCCAGAACCTAATCTGCGTTCGAAAACCAAAATAATTGAATCTCAAAAATTGGACTTAGTCTTAGATGATTGTCCAATTTGGTCCTTTGATGGATCATCCACAAAACAAGCTGAAGGTAATTTTTCAGATTGTCTGTTGAAACCTGTAAAATTGGTTACAGATAACACTAGAGATTATTTTTCTTATGTTGTGTTATGTGAGGTATTAAATTCTGATGGGACACCACATGAAAGTAACTACCGATCAAAATTAAACAACAATCCCGACAATTGGTATGGATTTGAACAAGAATACACCCTAATCAAAGACGGAAGACCCGTTGGGTTTCCAAAAGATGGATATCCCGCCCCTCAGGGTGAGTATTATTGCGGTGTGGGCACTAATGTTGTTAGTGCAAGACAAATGGTTGAAAAACATTTGGATATTTGTCTCGAAGCGGGATTAGGTATAACCGGAATAAACGCTGAGGTTTTATTAGGACAATGGGAGTTCCAAGTTTTTGGTAAAGGAAGTTTAGACGCTTGTGATCAGTTATGGATTGCACGATACTTCTTATATCGATTATCCGAGAAATATGGGTATAAAGTTGAGTTCCACCCAAAACCATTGATTGGTGATTGGAATGGATCCGGTTTACACACCAATTTTTCAACACATGAAATGAGAGAGGTTGGTGGAAAACAATTGTTTGATGGTATATTTAAGGCGTTCGGAAAAAATCATCAGAAACATATTGCGAATTATGGTTCATCAAATGAACAAAGACTGACAGGTAAACACGAGACACAATCAATCGACAAGTTTTCGTGGGGAGTGTCAGATAGAGGAGCCTCAATACGAATTCCACAATCTACCGCACAAGAGTGGAAAGGTTATTTAGAAGATAGACGACCCGCATCAAATGCTGATCCATACAGAATTGTTTCTGTTATTGAACAAACATTGTCTGAGGTTGAGGTTTAAGCCACCCGAGTTGCCTCAGTATAATTTTTTAATTTCTTATATCTTTTGGTGTCAATTTTTATTTCTTCGTCGAATAAATTGACACCTTTAGATTTTAATTCATTGAACAAATCAATTCTTCCTTTTAGTAATTTGATAAGGTAATCTCTTTGTTTTTCGAATCGACAGTCAGTATTTGTATTCATTTTAATAAATTGAAAAATTTTTTAAATTTACTAACCCTATCTTCCAATCCAATTGTTCCTCCATTTACCCTTTTGGTTACTTCCTTTATAACTTCATCTGTCGGACCTTTATCTGCGATTGTATTTATTCCATTTTTACTAAAAAACCACGCCGCAGATAATAGAGGAAATTTGGTAGCAACTAAATCAGGGTTTTCAATTAAGTTTTCGTTTATTGCTTGTCCAAATGACTTATAATTGTCTTTACCCGTGAGTTGAATAAAACCTCTACCTCTGAATTTAAAACCCTCCTTAGTTGTTTCATCCCCATTTCCCATTCTTCCTCCATAAACTTTGGATGCTATTTTTTCAGGATTTCTTTGGTATTGTTCTGAAAGAGTTCCAGGAAAATATTTTGGGAATACTTTTTTCAAACTATCCGCAGAATAATTTAAGTTCTCTCTAACCGCAGTGAAATTTGCCGATTCATGAGAGCACTGAGCCAAAAAATGAGCTAATCTTAATGGAGTGTTGATATTAAACTTAGTCATTGTATCAGGTATCTGAGATAATACCGAATCGGGAATTTGTCCTTTTAATTTATCTATATTCATGTCGATGAGTATTTTGGTTCTTCTTTAAATATTTCAAAATTTGAATTTTACGCCAAAAGATTTGATTCATTCATCTAAAAGTCCTAACATTAACAAAAAAATAAAATTATCACTATGATTAACGAGTTTGAGAAGTATTATGTAAAACACTTAGGTAAGAGTTCAATGAACCTACATTATTATAATGAACAAGTCAGTAATTCTATGACTCCTTACATATTGGAGGAAAGAAAATTAAACGCAACTCAGATTGATATCTTTTCCAGATTGTTGAGAGATAGGATTATATGGGCGGCAGGTCCTGTAAATGATGGTATGTCGACTGTAATTCAAGCTCAATTGATGTTCTTGGATAATTCAGACACAACTGATGTAACAATCCATTTGGATAGTCCTGGAGGTTCAATAAAATCAGGTTTGAGTATGATAGACGTTATAAATTACATAAAATGTGATGTAAGGACTATAAACGTTGGAATGTGTGCATCTATGGGAGCGGTATTATTGGGAGCGGGAAAGAAAGGTAAAAGAAGTTCACTAAGATTTTCGAGAACTATGATACATCAGTCATCATCAGGATTTCAAGGTACATACGCAGACGCCAAAGTTAGTTTTGATGAATGGACAAAAATTAATGAAACAATTTTCGGGTTGTTGGGCGAATATTGTGATAAAGATCCAGAAGTCATCAAAAAAGATGCTGATAGAGATTTGTGGTTCTCATCTCAAGAGACATTGGATTATGGACTTTTGATGAAATTATTACAAAAAGATCCTAAAAAACTTTTTGTTTCATAATTATGTTATATCTTTGTGTTGTTGAACACGAGTTCTTTGATATTATGGGGGTGAATTAGAATCGATTGGCATTCGTAGGGATGAGTGGCACGTAGGAGCAGGATTAACTCCTTATAATCTGATTCAAACAATAGTTGGCAATACTTTTGCTAAACTTTCTACTCTTGGCTTGATCAGAGAAGAAAGTGTTGTTACTGCCTAATTGGTGGTGATGACAATGGGTCGACAGGACATATAACCTAGTAACAGAAGTCCGAAGAAGTGTAATACCGCTTTGAGAGTGTTAGGGTCTCGTTCAGAGGGCTACCTGTAAGTCGCAAGCGTGAAAGTGAACTCGACACAGTTGTTGGTAACAATGTCAAAATAGGAACCAACTTATTTGTTCGTTGTGAATTAACGGAATAAACGTGTAGTCACTCATTTGGACAATGAGCAAGACCGCGGGGCGGAACCGCGCACCTCCACACATTAACTTATCGAGGACAAAATGTCCTTGATTTTGTCTTCGATAAGTTTTTTTTAACTTTTAATTGACTTTTATATTTTCACTATCTAATTTTGGTAATGTTTTTACAAACCGACTCTTTATCTATGAATTTCTATTCAAATAAGAAAATTTACAAATTTCATCCCATGTAATGACTTATGTGGGATTTTTATTTTAATAATTTAATAAACCTCAAAACATTTTTTATGAAAAATTTTTTCTTAACATCACTTCTATCGTTTATTACCCTTTTTTCATCTTTCGCACAAATCACAAGTTCCAACTTGTCGGGTGTTGTGAAGGATCAGAAAGGAGAAACTATGATTGGAGCCAATGTTCACGCCGTACATCAACCTACGGGTACTGAGTACAACACCATTACAAACTTATCAGGTGTTTATACTCTACCACAGGTTCGTGTTGGTGGACCCTACACTGTTCACGTTTCGTATCTCGGTTATAAAACCGTAGAGATTAACAACGTGATGACCACCTTAGGTATTACAACAAATGTGAATGTTGTAATACAAGAAGAATCTCAACAATTATCAGAAGTTACCATTCTTGGAAACAAGGACAAAACCTTTTCGAAGGACAGGACAGGTGCCGCACAACAATTGTCGAGAAACGAGATTATGTCTATACCTACAACAGGTGCAAGAACGATTAACTCTGTTACCAAATACAACCCATTTGGAGATGGAGCGTCATTCGGAGCGCAAGATTCTAGGTTAAATAATTTCACAATCGATGGATCCCAATTTAATAACGGATTCGGATTAGGTTCTTCCGCTCAAGCCGGTGGTAGAACAGGTTCAACCGCAATATCATTAGATGCGATCGAACAAATACAAATTAACGTGGCACCGTTTGATGTTCGTCAAAGTGGATTTGTTGGTGCAGGTATTAATGCGGTGACTCGTTCAGGTACAAACAATGTTGAAGGTTCTGTTTATTCTACTACAAGAAACAACAGTTCAACTTTTGTTGGTAATTCCGCTGCAGGTGTTCCAGTAACCGCAGCCAAATTTGACGAACAAGTTTTTGGTTTTCGTATTGGTGCCCCTATCATCAAAAACAAACTTTTTGTCTTTGGAAACTACGAGGGGCTTACTAGAACTGAACCGGGTACGACTTGGATTTCAGACGGGTCTCCTCTTACAGGATCTCAAATCAGTAGGGTTAAGTACTCTGACATGCAAACTCTTTCTAACTTTATGAGAGACAAGTTTGGTTATGAAACAGGAGCATGGGAAGGATATTCTAACACCAATGATTCCAAGAAAGGTTTGTTAAGGTTGGATTGGAACATAAATGCGAAACACAAGTTGACGGCACGTTATGTTCACCACAACTCATCCGCTGAGATTAACATCTCGAATTCACAATCAGCAGGTGCTGGAAACAGAACAACTCAGTTCAATGCGATGTCGTTCAAGAATAGTGGTTACATTATTCAGGACAACACAAGATCTGGTGTAGTGGAATTGAATTCGATGTTCTCAAATACCTTATCAAATAACTTTATCATTGGTTATGATAATCAAATCGAGGACAGAGCATATTTGTCTCCTTTATTCCCGACAATCGACATCAGAGAGGGTTCTGCAACTTACACATCAGTTGGTTTTGATCCATTCACACCTGGTAACAAATTGAATTATGGTACGTTCCACGTAACCAACAACCTAACGAAGTATTTCAACAGACATACATTGACTGCGGGTGTTAATTTTGAGATGTATAAGTCATCCAATCTTTTCTTCCCAGCATCAAATGGTGTTTATGTATTTAACTCATTGAATGATTTCTATACAGCCGCAAATCAATCTTTGGCAAATGGAGGTGCACCATCAGCGTTTGCACCGGCTAGATTCCAATTGAGATATTCTGCTCTACCAGGAGGTGAAGAACCGCTTCAAATCCTAAAAGCCAATAGATTGGATTTATATGTACAAGATGAATTCGAAGTTAACGACAAATTGAAACTTACATTAGGTGTTAGAACTGCGGCAATTGATTTTGAGGACACCGCTCTTGAAAATCCTGTTGTATCCGCAATGACGTTTGGAAATGGTGAGAAATTCAATACAGGAGTTCTTCCAGGAAGAAAAATCCTTTGGGAACCACGACTTGGGTTCAACTATGATGTGAATAATGACGCTACGTTCCAAGTTAGAGGAGGTACGGGTATATTCACAGGACGACCACCTTATGTGTTTGTATCCAACCAAGTGGGTAATAATGGTGTATTGACTGGATTTATTGATGTAAGTGGTGCGAACGCCAATGGATATGGTTTTACCGCAAACCCAAATCAATATTTCATTCCATCTACACCAACACTTCCGTCAACATTTGACTTGGCATTCACAGATCCGAATTATAAGTTCCCTCAGGTTTGGAAATCAAACATTGCGGTTGATAAAAAACTACCATTTGGATTTGTTGGTTCCGCTGAAGTTATCTATAACAGAAGTTTGAACGCGGTTCATTATTATAACGCAAACTTGGACGCACCAATCGGAACTTTGGCAGGTCCTGATACAAGAGCGAAATACGCGAACACAGATAATGGAGTTAGAGTTAACGACAACGTATCTATGGGTGCGGTATTAACAAGCAAAAATGGTCCATATCACGGTTCAGTAACTCTTAAACTTGATTATCCAATGCAGAACGGACTTTGGGGTTCAATTGCATGGACAGGTTCTGAGTCAAGAGATTTTATGGACGCAGGTTCTATCGCAAGTGGTTCATGGCAAAGTATTCGTTCAGTTAATGGTAACAACAACATCGAATTATCAAATTCTTCAAACTTGATTAGAAGTAGATTTGTTGGTTTGTTGGGTTATAGATTGGATTATGGTAAGAAGTGGGGAGGTGCGACAACATTCACACTTGGTTATGTAGGACAACAATCTAACCCATTCTCATACTTCGTTGCAGGTGACTTGAATGGTGATAGAGTTAGAGATAATGATTTGATGTTTGTCCCTGAGAAAGGTAGTGATTTGAATTTTGTTGCTTATACCATAAATAACGTGGCATCGTTCTCAGTTGAGGATCAAGAAAGAGCTCTTGATGCATTCATAGATCAAGATGAATATTTATCCACACGTAGAGGTAAATATGCCGAAAGAAACAGTTCTCTTTTACCTTATCTACACAGATTTGACTTGTCAGTAGCACAGGACTTCTTTGTTAATGTTAAAGGTAAGAAAAACTCAGTACAAGTTAGATTGGACATCCTGAACGCAGGTAACCTCATAAACGATAATTGGGGAGTTTCTCAGAGAGCAACCGCACCGGCATTATTGAACTATATGGGGTTGAACCCAGAAGGAGAACCAATGTATAGGTTGTCACCACAAAAATTGGTAGATGGTACCAATATTCTTGCAAGAGACACATATCAGAAAAACTCATCTGTGTTTGACGTATGGACGGCTCAGTTAGGATTGAGATATACCTTCGGTAGATAATTATTATTAAACTTGAGTATGAAAAAACGAATTTGCATATTCATCCAAAAAATAACTTTCGGAAAAGTTTGTTTAGGATGGTGTAAAATTTAATCGAGAAAACCTCCACTAATGTGGGGGTTTTTTTATATATTTGAGTTATGAAAAATAAAGTAATCTTCTTGGATGTAGATGGGGTTCTTGTAACAAAATAATAAAAGCACTAAATGGTTGATGTTAAACAAATTTTAGAGGAAGGAGGAGGTATCCATAAGTTTGGGGGAATTGCACCTGAAGGATTCGTACTAATTCATGAAAAAACATTAGAAGATTTAAAAGAATTTAAAACTTGGTGGATGTGGACACAAAATGAGTTTTCAATAAACGATTTAGATAAAGAAAATTTTAAAAAATACAAATGAAAAAATTATATAGACAACCTAATAGTGTTTTTGGTGGAATTTGTACAGGAATGGCAAAATATTTTAATATTGATGATGTAATCATTAAATTAATTTTCATCATATTATTTTTTACACCATTCCCGATTGTTATTTTATATATAATAATGTGGATTTTAATTCCAAAACAACCAACCGAAATTGAATCTAATTCAAAGTTCTATGAAAAAAATAAGGGAGGTTAACTCCCTTATTTTAGAACTGAAATACCTCCTTAATTTTAACAATTTATATAACTCCCACTGAATTATTCTAAATTCATAATGTTAGGCAAAATCAGAACCTCCTGTTTTACCCATTGATCTACCACTCACCCATTTATATTTTGGGTCATTCATATAAGTTTTACCAAAAGTTCTACCTGATTCCCACTTATATTTTGGATCATTCATGTATGTTTTACCAAAAGATCTACCTGATTCCCATTTTTTAACTGCTCTTCCAGACGCCGCAGAAGATGTACCGGCGCTTTCGGTATCTTGTTCAATAAGTTCTTCATCATCAGAGAAACTCTCCAAAAATGATATTAAATCATCAATTTTTGACATTTTAGAATGTTTCTGGTTTAGGTAAAGAACTTGGATTTAACAAATAATATTCGTTCAAGAAAGATATTAGTTCATCCTCATCAATATCTATTTTTTCGGAATCAAATAAATCTTCATCAAATTCATCACCGAATATATCAAAATTTTCAGTGATCAAATCGAATCCATAATCCTCAGATACTAAAAAATCTATTTTATCAATTCTAATGACATCATCATTATCTTCGATTGTCCTAAAAGTAACATCTAATATGTCATTTTCAGGGTTCAAATAATAAGATATAATCTCCTTGATTTCCATTTTAATTAAACGATTTCATTCGATTCATCATCTCGAATATTTTTTTATTCTCCCTCAGAAAAGATTCTCTTAAATCATCATCAATTTCACCTAAATCTTCATCTTCATCAAAATCAATTTCTTCGTCAGATTCTTCACCAAAAATATTGTATGGTCCTGCCAAACCAGGGCCTTCACTATCAAAATCATATGCTGGTTTCATATCACCATAAACTCCCTGAACTCCTGAAATGTCTTGCTCCTCAACTTCAGATTCAGTGTAGTCAAACTCATTTTTATTGTTGATGTCCCTAACATCATAAATGTTTTCTTCAATCTCCTCATTACTATATCCTTTCATCCCACATTCACTACATTCTCCCTCATACATCATACCTCCACATTCACTACACATTCCTTCTTCGACAGATTCATTAATACCAAAATTCATATATGTCTTAACATCACCTTTGTTATTTATAACCATACCTTCCTTGTCTTTAGCAAAATCTTGGACATATAATGGCGATGTGTTTTCTATTTTTGGTTGCATTGCTTGATATCCGTTATACTGATGTCTATGTTTTGAGAGGATATCGCTTTTTTCCTCATTTGTTATTTGATTCATTGCCCATATTTTCATGACTAATTTTTTTTAATAAATAGTTGATTTATTGGTAAATTTATTCCCAAGTTCAAAAAAATTATATTATCTTTGAATTATAAATCAATACCCAATATGCGCTTATCAACTTTATTTACCGACAATGAAAAAAGAAATTATCTAATTAAGTCAGGATACAATCTTGTAGACTATACCGAAAAGTATTGGGAACAGTGGGGTAACCATGACTCTCAGGGTAGTTGGGGGACTAGAAATCACGTATGTGCGATCAAAAATGACGAAATTGCGAATGTTAAAAACACATATGATAAAGTATTTGAACAAATAGTTAAAGAAAAGTTTAAGGAGTTTTTGTTGAATTAGATTTTCTTTTCTGAGTTTTCTCAGATTTAACTATATCTCCCAACGTTTTCTTCGGGGTTTTCCATGGGTCAAATGATTTTTTCCATTTGTGTTCAACTTCGTATGGACCATTTGGATTTTTCTTTTTATTATATCTCCAAATAGATATCGATGTCTCATCTTCATAAATTATTTCTCCTGTCTCCATAATATTTTTTTTACAAACGCAATATACAAATATTTATTTATAAAACAAAATAAATTATACATTAATATATTTAGGTTATGTCAAAAAGATTTCAATTAACAGAAAATGAAATAAAACAAATCAGAAAATTATATCTGATAGAAGAACCATCTGAAAAAAATGAACAAAAGTTTTGTAATTCTTCAAATATTAAAAATTTGGACGAAATAGTTGGTGATACCGATCCGTTTGATTACGTTGATGGTGTAAAAATAAGACAAAAAGGTGTGAATGGGTTGGTTGATAAGTTAGAATTACTTAAAACTTATAGACTGGCGGATAAAATAGATGATGGTGGTGTTCATCTTGCGTATACCGTTATGAATGATTTGAAAGGATACAAACCTTACAATTATTTTGACGAGCCAAGAAACCAATGTAATGGTGCTATGGATAAGATAATTGAATTATATAAAGAAAATAAACATGGGACAGAACTTGTTAAGGATATCGAACAGGTAATGCAAAATGATTATATCGATCAAAGAGCTAAAGAATATTTGAAATATTGTTTAGAATTAATCAGAGGAAAATAATAAATTATGGCAAAGTCGTCAAAAAGTACTTCAGACTCAAGAAAAATTACTTTTGGTAAAAAAAGAACAGGGAAATCTCACAAATCCTATAATAAAAGCGATAGGAGTGAGAGAAATTATCGAGGACAGGGTAGGAAGTAATTAGGGTTTATTTTCAGGAGGATCAACTGCGGTTAATTGAGCCGTCAATCCCGTCGCAGCACAAAAGGTTATTGTATATTTACAAACAATCAACACGATGTCATCCAAATTTAATCCCATACTACTATTAGCAATCCAAACTGCAGTTGCAGAAGAACCCAATGCCACAACCAACTTCCTAATTTGTCTAAAAAATTTTGGAGTCTCACTATTCCACCTATCTTTTATTGTTTTTAATATACTCATTTTTTTTTATTTATTCAGGATTACCAATGGTGTTTAATGTTTTGATTAAATCAGAGTTTTCTCTCTGTAAGAATTCAACTTTAACTGCCAATGCCGCAACTTGTTCAGTTAAGTGTAAAATCGTAGTTCTCATTTCATTTTTCTCTCTAGAGCTTTCAGTAAGTAACGCCTCTAATTTTGCAATTCTATCACTACAATCTCTACGAATAAATTCTTCATCTCTTTCTCGTTTTAAGGCTCTTTTTTCGTAAAATCTCCACGCGCTTGCCGAAGTAAGAACTGTTAACGCTGTCACTAATATTGTTATAATTGGTTCGTTCATAGTAAAAAAATTAAAAAAGTAAACTACAAATTAAGTTTTTATATAAATATATAGTAACCCATACTTTTTCGGGAAAATCAAAATTATTTTTATGTGAAAACGATGTTAACACCATATTTATAATTGAATATAAAATAATTTAATTATGAGTTTTTGTCACATCAAAAAATTAGATTTACATGTTAATCAACAATATGCCTTGTCCGCTAAAGGAAAACAGTGGGCAGTAGGTGAAACAATAGATATCGCATTTATCGAAGGTACAAATCAACAAAGAAAGTTAACGATACAAATCGCAGAGGAGTGGTTAAAATATGCCAATATTAAGTTTAATTGGGTTTCTAAACTTGATAAATCCGACATTAGAATTAGTTTTAATCCCAACTTAGGAAGTTGGTCTTATGTAGGAACTGATGCTTTGTTTATACCTAAAACGATTGCCACCATGAATTTGGGACAATTAATTAAAAGTACAATTCTACACGAATTTGGACACATGTTAGGTTTGTTACACGAACACCAAAATCCAAGAGGAGGTATAAAATGGAATAGAGATACGGTTATAAAATCACTGTCAGGACCACCTAATAATTGGGATGAAAACATGATTGAACACAATGTATTAAATGTCGCTAATAGTACTAACTCTGAGGGTACAGAGTTTGATCATAAAAGTATAATGTTATATGGATTTCCTGATGAATGGACAACAAATGGAAAAGGAACTCAATTTAACAATGAATTAA
>JACCDP011211389.1_pt1 | contig 11752 bp, 8 predicted proteins | sample 7445841 | NCBI WGS metagenome assembly JACCDP01 (sample SAMN15323441, study PRJNA562643) | freshwater metagenome | isolation source: river surface water | place: USA:Blue River Watershed | collected 2017-08-17
ATAACATATTGGGCTTTTGTAGAAACTCCCCAAAATAAAGATAAGGAACTTCTTTTTAAATTAAGTGAGAAAGCATTTTCTATAGTAACTGATGATTTCCCATGTTTTATAATTCCAAATCATATAAAAATTGTTTCAGATCGTAGTAACTATAAAGTTATTGCAATAGATAGTAATTGTATTTCACCAATATCTAAGTATGGAGAAACAGCATCCGCAGCAAGATCAATAAGAACAAGAATACATGGTTTATTTTCAGAAAGCTATAATAATAGATCTAATTCAGTGCCAAAAAATAAAAAACTTATTCCTTTTAAAGGGAAATCTCCATTTCCTTTATTTTCATGTAAAATTGAAGATATTCAAGAATCTATAAAATCTATACCTTTTAAAAATACTATACTGCCATACAAAGGTGTAAAAGGCGGAAGAAAAGAAGGTCAGAGGATATTAAAAGATTTTCTTAAGAAAAAGCTTTCTAGGTATTCAGAGGATAGATCTAATCCAGCTTCTCCTGATATTTGTGCTACTAGTTCGCTATCCCCTTACCTGCATTTTGGATATATCTCGATTGATGAAATAATTGAAGAAGTTTTAAATTCTGATCCTACCCAAAGTTGGTCTCTCGAAGAACTCAATTTTTCTCAAAAAGGAAAAAGGGAAGGTTTTTTTCATAAAAATGAGTATGTAAATTCATTTTTAGATGAATTACTAACTTGGCGTGATATTGGGTATCTAATGTTTTTTAATAAACCTGAGTTTAATAAAAATTTAACCATATTACCAGAATGGATACAAAAAAATTTAAAAAAACATAGGGGGGATAAAAGGCAATATATTTATTCTAAAGATCAATTTGAAAAAAGTAGTACACATGATAAATTATGGAACTCAGCTCAAAAAGAATTAGTGATAACTGGTCGTATGCATAATTATATGAGAATGCTATGGGGAAAAAAAGTAATAGAATGGAGTGAATCCTATGAGGAAGCATTCTCTATATTAGAGGACTTTAATAATAAATATGCTTATGATGGTCGGAATCCCAATTCATACAGTGGAATTTTATGGTGTTTTGGACTATTTGATAGACCCTGGTTTCCTGAACGTCCTATTCTTGGAAACTTAAGATATATGTCTTCAGATTCAACTATGCGTAAATTTAAAATGAATGAATATTTACAGTATGTATCATCCCTAGAGGGGAATAAGGAGACATTGTTTGACTGATAAAATAAAAAAAATTATCGAACTACACTTAAAATATGAAATAGACTTAGTTTCATCTGAAAAAATAAAGAGTACTACAAAAAATGAAATTTTATTATTTCTTGAGTGGGCTAATAATAAAAAATTTAGTCTACTATTTCCAAAAGAAAAAACAGAGGAAAGATTGAAGGATATAATACTGAACTTTTCTTTTAAGTCTGAACTACTCGAGCTCCTGCGAAAGAGTATCTCAGCAAGTTATAGAAATCTAGAAAAAGAAAATATAAAATTAAATGACCTCTTAGATAAGGAAGAGTTCATAAAATCAGCTCGTGATACAATTGGAATGAAAAATGCAAGGGAAAAATTAATAAAGTTTGTCGTCAATTCATCAGCATATTCAAGGATGATGTCATCAATCATTTATGCTTCTATAAAAGATTTCCTCGCTCAAAACCCCCTTACAAAAAATAACCCAATGGCAACTTCTTTTATGAAGATGGGTCAAGATTTATTAAATAATCTTCCTGGTATGCAAGGGAATTTTGATGCAACGATCATGGATTTCCTAAGAAATAGCCTTGGAGGCAGGATTCAGGAAAGTGAAAAACTTATCAAAGAAGAGTTAGATGCAGGCAAAAATACTGATGAACTATTGATAGAAATTTGGGAATTCTTAGGTACAATTCGTATTTCTGATACGAAAAATCTTTTTCCTGAAATTGAAATGCAAAAATTATTAGAGAGAGTACCTGGATTTTGGGAGCATTTGAAGGTTTCAGGAGTTGCAGAAAAAATATCTAAATACCAGTTAGATGAATTTTATCTTTATTTTGGTGAAAAAACTATTGGAGAGATTTTTAAAGAAATAGGTCTTTCTGAGGAAGATGTTGCATCTGGATTGAGTGAAAATTTATATCTATATTTAGAAAATTCAGAGTTTAGGGAATACTATAAAGCACGTATTGAAGATCGACTTAAAAATTTTTATAGTACTGATGAAGTTGTTAAACTTTTAGGATAGTAAAGTTAAGTTGATTATAGTAAAAGAAAAAAAGAATATTATAAAAGATATGATAATAAAGGAATTATATTTTTTTATATCAATTTTTCTTTTCTTAGGATGTGGTTCAGAGGATAAAATTGTAAAAGAGCCCGAAACTTCATCAGATTCTCAAGTGGGAATCAATTTATCACTTCGCACACTAAAGCTTATAGATAGTAAGAAAAAAGAATTTCAGTGGAGGGCAGAGCTAAAGGAAAGTGAGTATAAAGAGATAAATGATTTAGAAAATTCTAGTGAAGTAATTGAAAAAATTTTAAAATCACAGGAACCAAATATTTCACCAACCTATAGAAATTATCTTTTAGTTCAGAAATTGGCCGGCATTGAATTTTCAAATAGAAAGTTTGGTGAAGCCAGTAAGATTTGGGATAAATATGGGAAATATTTTCCATCCAAAGAAAAAGAGATAAGAGAAGTTCAAAAGATATTATCTGAACCAGAAGGATCTATTTTCGTATCAGATCTAGGTAGAGAGGTCAATGCAGGAAATGCATCATTTCCAGTTATAGAGTCAAATGGTTCTAAGCTGTACTTTACTGGAGTAGGGTTTCCTGAGAGCAGAGGTGGACAGGATATATATGAAGTATCTCTTGATGATACAAATTGGACTTCAAGAAAGGCACTTAATTTAATTAACTCATCGGGCAATGAATCTGCTTCTTCTATTTCTATTGATGGTACAGAACTACTTATCACAGGGAATTATTCTTCATCATATGGTAACAGTGATATATTTGCTTCATTTCTTACAGATAAGGGATGGACAAATGTAAGACATTATCGCCAACCAATAAATTCTGAACATTATGAAGCTGATGGTTTTAAAACTCCAGATGGTAGGGCTATCTTGTATGTAAGTGATCGACCTGAAGGAATATTTGAATATCATAAAAAAGGTGAGTACTACGCAGGATCTTATGAAGGAAATACTGATATTTATATTTCTTTTAGACAAGATTCAGGATCATATGGCAATCCAATTAATTTGGGCCCTATAATTAATTCCCCGGGATCAGAAAGAGCTCCTTTTTTACATGCTGATGGTAAGACCTTATATTTTAGTACAGATGGCTATGGAGGATTTGGAGAACTAGAATTATATAAGTCTATCAGGTTAGATGATACTTGGACAAATTGGTCAGTACCAGTCCATTTAGGAAAATTTGTAAATTCACCTTTATCTGATCTAGGGTTTCAAATAACTGCATTAGCAGATAAGGGTTTTTTGACATTTGAAACTACGAATAATTCTAGTAAATTAGTGATGATAAACCCACTTCCCAAAAGAGCCATACCTGAGGAAAATATCAATATACTAAAGGGAGTTGTTTTTGATGAGTATGACACCCCAATCCAAACTGAAATAGAATGGATAGATTTATTAGACCCAGAAATAATAGGTAAGATTTCTAGTAAACCAATAACAGGTGAATATTATTTTTCAATCCCCATTGGTAAAGAATATATAGTTTATCCAAAAAAGAAAAATTATATCATAACATCTGTAATACCATCATTTAAGAAAGATAAAAATTCTATTGAAAAAAATATTGATTTCAAATTGGTATCTATTCCTTTTGCGGTATCATCCGGGATTGAATATATACTCAATTCAATTATATTTGTAAATGAAACTGATGAAGTCTTACAAAAATCGTACTACGAATTAGATAGACTTGCTCAGCTTTTAATAGATAATCCAGATATTAAAATAGATATTATATGTCATTATTCGTCAGTAAAACAGGAAAGTTTTAATCTAGATCTTAGCAACAAAAGAATTGTTAAAATAGTGAATTATCTAATCTCAAAAAATATAAGCTCATCTAGAGTTAGAGGCAAGGGAATTGGTTCTTCTAAACCTATAGTCCCAAATATTAGTGAAGAAAATAGAATTAAAAATAGAAGAATAGGCTATATAATCAGTTCTATAGAATAAATTAATGACGTTCCTGCAAAAAGTCAATTTTTGGAAATTTAATTGCAAGAATCCTTGGCTTTTTTCCTCCTGCTGGTGGGGAAAAGATAGTTAATAAATTTGGCATCATTTATCAATTTAGTACTCAAAGTGAAATATATATAATATATACACTAAGTACGATAGTAATCAAAATATATTTAATTAAATATAAACTACCTACTTTTTTCCAATCAATAGACTCTCTATTAGAAAGAATATAAACGATTTTATCTGCTTCTGCACCTAACAGATTTCGATCATATCCTAACCCAAAAAGATTTATCCATAAGCATCCAAGAATTTCTTTTCTATGTGCATTAATAGTTTTATAACTATATAAGACTAATTTATCATCATCTGAAAATAAATTAGAGCAAACGTTAGGAATCTCAAAATATTTATATAGTACAATAACTGAGAAACGAGTATAGATAGAAAATAAATCTAGAGCAACAAATCTAAGGTCAATTTTTTTTAGGCTAATCAAGAGAATAAGATAGATTATTAAGCTTCCATATCCTAATATATTTGCCCATAGTAAAAATTTATGAAAGGTTTTCCTCTCTTCTAAAAATTCACTATAAAGATCCTTATAATAATTATGATCAAAAATTAAACTAATCATTCGAAGATATTATTTATCATTTTATAATTATGTTTAATTAAGTCAATAATCTTAAAATCATTTTTATTTTTGATTCTTTTATAGATTAAAATTTAGTTGATTTTAGAATCCCGTGGACTAAAATTTAGCAAAGTTATTGTCTAAGGATTTCTTAAGTGTGCACATCCCTAATTTATAGAGATTTACAAAAAAATACTTTTGGTGTTGGATTTAATAGGGATGAATCTATTAAGAGAAAGCCTAGCTTAGACCCCAAAAAAATTCAATACAATGGAATAGAATATCTATGTCCAATAGATGGGGATTATGGTGGTACTTGGATAGGAATTAATTCTAATAAAATCGTCTATGCAATTTTAAATTTATATGAGGCACAGTTTAAGATTATCAAAAATCCTACGAGTAGGGGCTTTTTGACACAAAAACTTCTCAGAGAAGAAATAGATTTTAATTTTTTTATAAATGAAAATCTATTTTCTTATTATCCATTTAGAATCTTAAAGGTAGGATTGGAAAAAACGGAAGTTCTTTCTTGGGATGGTGAACAAGTAGTAATAGAAATAGATACTTCTAAATGGAAAATAATAGCCAGCTCATTTATGTTAGGAGCCAAAGCAGAAGAGATTCGTAAGAGTGTATTTCATTCTAATTTTTTATTTGATGGGGAATCTCAAAATTTTATAGATATTTCTTCTAAATACTTTTCTTCACACCTTCCAAACAAAGATGGGAGTTCCCCCTGTATGCATAGGAGAGAAGCTCATACTGTCTCAAACACAATTATAAGTATAGACAATAATGATATTCAGCTTCTGTATAAAAATGTCCAACCATGTGAAACAGAAGTATATGACGTCTATAAATTTTAAAAAAATAATTAACAGGAAGTAATAACAATGCAAAATCTAAAAAGTTCGGTTAAATTTCTTGAGTGGGAAAAAAGTTTAATAAGTAATAATATTAAAATTGATAATATAGAAGAAAAATATAATGTTTATAAAAAGAATGGTGAGCTATTATTTTCTTTGATACATTTAAAGGCAACTGACAGTGATGGAATTCCATTATTACCTATGGTACTACTTAGGGGACATTTTGTATCAGTTGTTACGGTTTTGATTGATAGTAGTACAAATGAAAAGTATTTTTTATTGGTTAAGCAAAGAAGAGTGGCTAATGGATCAATATTTTATGAACATCCTGCTGGAATGTGTGATAATGAAATAGATCCATACAAAGTTGCTATAAAAGAAGTTAGAGAAGAGACAGACTTGATAATTTCTAAAGAAGATCTTCATCTATTATGGGATAAGCCATTGTACAGTTCACCCGGTTTATTAGACGAAGCGGGCTATTTTTTTTATTGTGAAGTTAAACTTGATTCAAAAGAATTAGATACTTATAGGAATAAAATTACAGGTGCAAAAGATGAAAATGAGCATATAGAAACATTTTTATGTCCCTCTAATGATATATTAAAATATATTGAAAACTCTAATGGAGTATTAGCTTCTTTGCTATATCTAAAAAAATCATCTTAAAGATTGAATACTTATAGTTATTTTGAATAAAAAAATAAGTTTTAAGATTCATAAATATTGGGTTTGGGAGCGACTTAGCTCCAAAGTTTGCATATAAGTAATAGGATAGTTACCGATAGGTTTCCCTATCATTTATCACTTTCAGCAAGGAGAGGGTAGGGTGGCTTTGTGATATGCTTTAGTATATAGTACATATTTTCTATGTTTGGTACTTTTACTTTTAATTTTTTTGCTATTCTTAAAGGTTCACCAAGGATAGATTCAATTTCTAATTCCCGACCGGCTTCATAATCTAAGAGCATAGAAGTTTTATAAGGCTTCATCTTAATCGTTCGAATGAGCATATCATTAATCATTTTTTTTGTAATTAAAATCTTATCTTTCTTAGCTATTTTATATACATCATTCATTAAGTTTTTAGCTAATTCTAGTGTAGTGCCTTCATTTACTAGTAAATCTGTCTTACTCTTAAATAAAACAGAAAGGGAATTAAAGGGTATATTCCATAATAATTTTTCATATCTACCAAACCTTAAATTAGGAAGATATTCTGCGTCTATCCCAGACTTTAGGAAAAGTTCTACAACATCGCGAGCGACATGATCAAAATCTTTTAGGTTAGACCCTATTTTTACTTTACCATAGTCTATGTGATGAATTTCGTCAAGATAAACCCTATTGATACAAGTAAATGCAAGCCCTCCTAATATAGGATTACTTGGAAAAAAAATTTGAATATTCTCCTCAAAATTTATGCCATTTTGAAGAAATAGTACAATTGTTTTTTCATGAGATACTAATTTCAAATATTCTTTAATAGTTTGTAAATCAATATCAAAATTGGTTATCTTGGTAGAAACTATAACTAGGTCACTTTTTTTCATGGTAAGAGGAGTTTCATGTACTTTTGATGTAGATTCAAAATCACCCCATATACTCTTTACTTTAATCCTTTTTATGCTACTTCTAAACATATTTCTTGACTGAAATTCCGTGTAGACACCAAATTTTTGGAGCTTTAAGCCGTAAAAACAACCTACTGCACCAGCTCCCAGAACACATAGACTTTGAATTTCATTTTTAGTTTTATTCATACCTTACCGAAACTCTTCCTATAGGAGTAATTATTTTACCTTAATGAAAAAATATTTAATTAAAAATAAGTAAAGAAAGTATTTTTAATTATTAAATTTAAATAGAAGTAATTAATGACGCAACGGCAACAACTATCTTTTTCCGTCGATAGGCGCAAAAATGTCTAGGATTGTTGCGAATAAAATTGCAAAAACTGACTTTTTGCAGGAACGCCATTAATTTAAATCATTCATTTTTTAACTTCGGGTTGGAATTCAGTAAATGAATCGAAGTAGTACAAATATATATAAAAAAAAGAAAAAAAATGGCATCAAACGTATTAGAAAAGTTAAATTCATCTAAAAAAAATATTGAATATCATAGACCTACACTATCTAAAGAGGAGTTACAAACAGTTTTAGATTGCCTTGTAGATGATTTAATGGATACAGGGTCAGTTGTAGAAAAATTTGAGAAAGATTTTAAATCTACTTTTTCCTTAAAAAATGTTATATCTGTCAATAGCTTATTCTCAGCTTATCATTTATCCTTCCTTTCTCTTGGTATTTCAGAAAATGATACTGTTTTATTGAGTGCATTCTCTCCAATGCCTGCATTTTATGCAGCACTTATGCTCAAAGCAAATCCTCACATTGTAGATTTAGGAAAATCTTCCTTCCACATGGACATTGATACCTTCAATAGAAAAGTAGAAGAGCTCAATCCTAAAGTTGTACTTTTCGATCATACATTTGGATGCTTGGTAAATCTTTCAAAATATGATACAAAAAATATACCATGCATTGAAGACTATTCTGAGGTAGTAGGAGCAGATTCTGAATCTATCCAAATTGGAAAGCAGGGAACTATTGGAATTTGTGGCCTATCCTCCACACATGTTATCACAACAGGAAATGGTGCATTGATTACAACTTCTAATGAAACAATCAATGAGTTTATTAGAAATGCTAAATACTCTTCAGTCCCGAAAAAAAAACCAACATCTGGTATAAAGTACGATTATAATATGTTAGATTTCCAAGCTGCTATAGGTATTGAGCAGATATCAAAACTTGGATTGATAATTGAAAGAAAGAAAAAAATAGCCCAAGTGTATCTTCAGGCTGTTTTAAGTTCTTCTCATGAAACATTTTTTAAAAATGCAGCTGAAGATCAATTCAATCGTTTTCCAATCGTAGTTAAAAAAAACTATGACGAGGTAGATCGTTACTTTAAATCATTATTAATCGGCACGGAAAGAACCACACAAGACCCTCTTTACAAATTTTTGGACTTACAAACTTCTGATTTCCCAAATGCAGAGAGACTTTATCAGAGAGGACATTGTATTCCAATTTATCCAAATTTGACCAAAGACAACGTAAGCAGAATTGCGAATTCAATAAAAGGACTTTATTGAAGGGGAATCCTAAAAAACAAATTAGATAAATCACTTGCGTTAAAGCCTATAAATTTTACCTTGAAATCAAAGGTATTTATGGCTCAAAACACGTACGGTGCAGAAAAAATAAAGATTCTAGAAGGTCTCGAGGCAGTTCGGAAGAGACCTGGAATGTACATAGGAACCCAAGATGAATCGGGTCTCCACAAGATGGTGTATGAGGTAGTGGATAATTCTGTTGACGAGGCAATGGCTGGTCAATGCACACACATTCTAATCAAAATCCTCCCAGATAATATTATTGAAGTAAGTGACAATGGTCGTGGTATCCCCGTAGATGTGCATCCTGAAAAAAATGTATCAACAATTGAAGTTGTTTTAACAATTTTACACGCAGGTGGTAAATTTGAAAATGATGCCTATAAAGTCTCCGGTGGTTTACATGGAGTAGGCGTGAGTGTTGTAAATGCACTTTCAGAATGGCTAGAAGTTGAAGTAGATCAGAGCGGTAAGAAATATTACCAAAAATACTTTAGAGGAGTTCCTGACAAACCTGTGAGTATAATTGGAGATTCTTCTCTAAGTGGTACATTAGTGCGTTTTAAACCTGACTCTACAATATTTACAACAACTGAATTTCAATATGATTTATTATCATCTAGATTTAGAGAGATGGCATTTTTAAATAAAGGTCTTACTATAATCGTACAGGATCATAGAAAAGAGGAACTACATGCAGATGAGTTCTGTTATACAGGGGGTATAGTTTCTTTTGTAGAACTTTTAAATAAAAGCAAACATCCTATTCACTCTAGCGTCTTACATTTTGAAAAACAAAAAGATACCCTTATGGCCGAGATAGCACTTCAGTACTCTGATACATACTCTGAGAATATTTTTTGTTTTACAAATGCTATTAATAACAATTTAGGTGGTACTCATTTAGAAGGATTTAGAGCTGCACTCACGAGAACACTGAATGACTATTTAAAGAAAGATTCCAATTTACAAAAGAAACATCCCAATGGTTTGAGTGGAGATGATGTAAAGGAAGGATTGACTGCAGTAATTTCCATAAAAGTCCCTCAACCTCAATTCAATTCTCAAACAAAAGAAAAGCTTGTAAATGCTGAAGTAAAGGGACAAATGCAGACCATTGTCTCTGAAGGTTTAGTAGACTTTTTTGAAGAAAATCCTAGTGTTGTTAAAAAGATTCTAGAAAAGTGTATTCTTGCTGCAAAAGCTAGGGAAGCGGCTCGCAAGGCAAGAGATCTAACCAGAAGAAAAACCGTTTTAGAAGGTGGAGGGCTTCCAGGTAAGCTTGCAGACTGTTCAGAAAAAGATCCAACACATTCGGAACTGTACCTAGTAGAGGGAGATTCTGCCGGTGGCTCTGCAAAACAAGGAAGAGATCGTAATACGCAAGCTATACTTCCCCTAAAGGGAAAAATTCTCAACGTTGAAAAAGCAAGATTAGATAAAATTTTATCAAATGAGGAAATTAGAACTCTAATCTCCGCTATAGGTACTGGTGTGGGAGAAGATGAATTTAATATAGAAAAACTAAGGTATCACAAAATTGTAATTATGACAGATGCAGATATTGATGGTTCTCATATTAGAACTCTTTTGCTTACTTTCTTTTTTCGGTATATGAAGCAAATCATTGAAAAAGGCTATTTATATATTGCCCAGCCGCCACTGTACCAAATTAAACATTCTAAAGAGAGTATTTATGCATATAGTGATCGTGAAAAAGATGACTATGTGGGATCTTTAGCTAAAGAAACTAAATATGTAATACAGAGATACAAAGGGTTAGGAGAAATGAACCCAGAACAACTTTGGGAAACAACCATGAATCCAGAACACAGAGTTGTTTTACAAGTTAGGCTAGATGATTTAGTAGAAGCTGAAGATACTTTTAATATACTCATGGGGGATGATGTGGCTCCCCGGAGAAAATTTATAGAAGACAATGCTACTAAGGTGATGAACTTAGATCTTTAGTGATTTAGTTTCTTAAATCCTGAACCAATCTAAATCCAGCCTTCTTATCTTCTCGAAGGTTAGGAAGTCCACCAAATGTTCTATAGTGAACGGAACATCTTTTTTGGCTGTCCATATAGGAACCTCCCCGAATAACTTTTACAGTTTTTCCGGCAATAGGAGAAGAAAAATGATGACCTTCGTAAGGTTCGTACCAGCTGCTGGTCCACTCAGGGGCATTTCCGCACATTCCAATGACTCCATAAGGGCTTGCGCCTTTAGTGGACAATTCAAATACGGAAACTGTATCTCCAATGCCCGATTCCAGCGAGTTGCAATACATAGAATCAAATTTTTCACCAAATGGATACTTTTGTGTTTGTAATTCAAATATAAATGTATCTTTTCTAGTCTTGGTTATACTAACTCCAACACCTCGTGCAGCTTTTTCCCATTCTAATTCAGTAGGGATGCGTTTTCCCGCCCATCGAGCATACTCTTCTACATCTCTATAGCCTAGAGAAACCACAGGATGGTGTTCTTTCCCATCGGGGATATTCCCGTTCACCCAATAATGAGGAGGTTTATATCCTGTTTCCCTTAGAAATCTATCGTATTCTTGGTTGGTAACTTCATATTTATCTATATAGAAAGAAGGTAAGTCTATAAGTGTGCTAAAATCAGGATTCATAAAAGCGGGGTTGAAATCATCTTGGTCCCCATCTCTGCCTTGCCCATGGATAAAAACACCACTGGGAATCAAAAGCATCTCTTTTCTGTCCTTTTGGTGGAGAATGAGTGCTGTTGGAAGTGTTACAACTTGTTTATAAAATGGCGAAGGATCCATATATACAATCTCTTCTTTGAGCATAGAGATGTAAAAATC
>JACCDP011229411.1_pt1 | contig 11752 bp, 6 predicted proteins | sample 7445841 | NCBI WGS metagenome assembly JACCDP01 (sample SAMN15323441, study PRJNA562643) | freshwater metagenome | isolation source: river surface water | place: USA:Blue River Watershed | collected 2017-08-17
TGAGGTGCGATTTCCCCGTGCCATAGTTACCGACGATCAGCAGGCCGCGGTTATCATTTGGCCGATCGAATTGCAGCTGCGGAAATACCAGGTCGCAAAGACGTCCTGCCATGTCGTCGGAGACGACATAAGACGAAACTAACTCCTTGGCTTTCGCCGCTCGGTTAGCTTGCCGCAGCTCGATGACCGATTCAATTGGCTGAAACTTGATGAGGTCGCTATATTTCATGTCGTTAAGTGAAGATGGAGTTTTTCGGGGGAGACGGAGATAACGGGATGCCCTTGGACTTTTCTCCTGAAGTAATCAGGATGCCCAAGTTCGCCAAAAACGAGGTCGCCGCCCTCAAGCGTGCCGTTCCAACTCGCTATCAGATGGCGATTCCTTGAGGCCTCTTGAAGGAGAACCAAAGGGTTTAGCTTCAGACTCGAGCTACAGAGCAATTCCGTATGATCGACGCACAGCCCACCAACGAGATGGTCATCAATCAACTCCAGCGCGACTTCCTCTGCTTTGAGAGCCCGCTGGCGATACGTCTTATCAAGCAAACGTTGGCTAAGGTGCAGGCTAAGGTTAATCAATGGATAGTAAAGCTCTGCGGCGATCCGTTGGAGTAATTTACGCTTACCCACCCCCTCCGGTCCGGCCACAAGCGTGAGCTTGTAATACGAGGACTGGGTCCCCTTTACGACCTCCAGAACCTGCGCGTGAGTTACCTCATGCATTGGCAAATCGGGCACAATGGCCGGTGTTTTCCATATACCCAGCCATGTAACGGCCAATTGGCTTGTCGGAAGTACATGCAGGGGGACCTGTTAATCTGCTGCACTAAGAAGATTAATCAAGGGGAAGGCTTTAGCAGGCGAAGGAAATAATGGCCCGACTCCTGGCAGTTTGCCTGCATACATCTATTAACCAAGGCATGGGTGGAGCTCAAACTGATGCGATTTTCAGCTGATCACCCATGCCGGCCGTCGTCTAGCGGTGCGTAAACAGTTACATTTCTACAACGCCAAGGACTTTTGCGAATCACCGCATCCGTCCAGGCCGAGGTATAAACGACGGGAGGGGATTGTAACCGCGCGATTTCGTGCGACTGGGGCCGAGCTGGGCAGTTGGGCCTAGGGCGAAGCTGGGGCCGGGGAGTGGATTCAGCCTGGGGATTGTGGGCCTTGGGATGGGTACCCTTACCCAGGCATAGCCCCTAGTTTAAGTGGGCATAAGTGACTAATAATAGGTAAGACATTGTTAATTAGGTACTTACATTCATACATAATGTGAACAATTGTTCAGTTATATGCCACTGGGGGGCCGAATGGAGGGATCCATCCACCGAGACCGCACCCCCTGTCCGCCCAAACCTAGCCGGAGAGACCGGCCCCGGTAGCCCCCGGCGATCAAGGCCCCCCGTTTCGTGCGACTTCTTGGATAATCGCTCAAGACGTCCGTCCGTTGACTCGCCTTCCCGAAAAGGCCAAACCAAACCCATGCCCCCTGCGCCCTCCGCGGACATGCCCATCGACAAGGAATTCCAGAACGAGCTCCGGCTCCTTTGCGAAGCGGGCGTCCGCGTCATCCACCTGGTCTCCCATGAGTGGGAGCGCCTGCGAGCCTGCCTTCTGGAGCTGCGGACCGAAGGCCTCCACAAGAACCAACCGATCATCGGCTGGAGTCCGACCAAGGGCATCTACGCCATCGAACCGGGTCGCCATGACCTCAAGGACGTCATCGATAACACCCTCATCGGCGCAAGCGACATCTTGGCCACGATCGGAGGCAAGAACGCCGAGGTGGATGCCATCTGGATGGTGGAAGATCTCCACGGGTATCTCACGGAAGACAACCATGCCTTGCTGACCCAGCTGAAGGACCTCGCCCGCGACCGTAGCCGCAGCAAGCGCTTGGTCGTCATCACGTCACCCTTCGCGACCCTGCCGCCGGAAGTGCGTAAGGATATCCCGACGCTGGAACTCCCCCTGCCCCGCCGCGGCGTGCTGCAGGCCATCCTCCAGGCGGTGCTGGCTAAGTCAGGACATGATCTGCCGGATAACACGGAAGCCATCGTCGATGCTGCCTCCGGCCTGACCGTCATGGAGGCCGAGCTCGCCTTCGCGAAGGTGAACGTCGAGCACCCTGGCCTCCATCAAGCGGAAGTCCTCGGTAAGATCGCCCACGAGAAGTCGCGCGTCATCAAGCAGACGCAGATCCTGGAGTTCTTCCAGACCGAGACGAACCTCAGCCAAGACGTCGGCGGACTGGAAAACCTCAAGGTCTGGCTCAAGAAGCGCCAGAGTTCCTTCTCCTATCAGGCGAAAGAACAAGGCATCGAAGCCCCTAAGGGCATCATGCTCCTTGGCGTGCAAGGTTGCGGCAAAAGCCTCATCGCCAAGGCTATCGCCAAAGAGTGGAGCTACCCGCTCCTCCGCTTCGACCTCGGCAAAGTCTTCGGCGGTATCGTCGGTCAGTCCGAAGGCAACATCCGCTCCGCCCTGCAGGTCGCCGCGGCCCTGGAGCCTTGCGTGCTCTGGATCGATGAGATCGAGAAAGGCCTGGCCGGCATGGGCAGCTCCGACCGCAGCGATGGCGGCACCACCGCGCGCGTCGTCGGCACCCTCCTGACCTGGATGCAGGAGAAGAAAGAACAGGTCTTCGTCGTCGCGACGGCCAACCGCATCGACATGCTCCCGCCGGAACTGCTCCGCAAAGGGCGCTTCGATGAAATCTTCTTCGTCGACCTCCCGACGCAGTCGGTCCGTCGCCAGATCCTCAAGATCCACCTCCAGAAACGTCGCAAGCTCGATAAGGCCACCGAGGCCAGGCTGGACGAACTCGCCGAGCAGACGCGGGGCTTCTCCGGGGCCGAACTCGAGGAAATGGTCCGCGAAGCGCTCCTTGACTGGTACGCCGACCTGCCGAAAGCCAAGCCACTCGGCGAATACCTCAGCCGCGTCGCCCAGCAGACGAACCCGCTCTCCGTGCTCATGAGCACCCAGATCGAAGACCTCCGCAAGTGGGCCGGCCAGCGCACCCGCGCCGCCTCCGAAGGCGAACCGGAAGATCTCCCCAAGAAATCCGAGAAGCCGCTCCTCACGCCGACCGAGTCGGCCCAGAACCGCTTCTTCCGCCCCAAAGGCGACACCGCTAACTGATGTCGGAGATTTCACCAGCGCAGCTGAGCATGCTGCACTTCCGGGCACTCAGCAGTAGCGATGAAGAGGCCGTAGCACTCTTCTCCGAAACCCGCCCAACCTGGGATAGGTATGCACAATACCTGAATGTCTGCCTGAAGTCCGAGCAGTCCAAGCGCGAACGCGCTCCATTGCGCTGGAAATACACCTCCGCCGGATGTGCACTTTCCCTGAAACCAAAGGAGTGCCTGCTCGTTATGCCGGCGACCGCGACGGTGATCGAAGGACTGACATCCAATAGTAGCCTCCCCTCAAAAAAGTCCCTCTTTCGCACGAAGGCCGACGGCACCGCAGAGAGGGTAACCATCTCCCAAGTAGTCGCGGATGAGAAAAGCTGCATGCTGGAAACCTCCCCGCCCCTCCAAGTTGGAGACACCTTGGACTGGGGTGAGCTTGAAGGGCTCAAAGTCATCAAGGTTGAGGCCAGGATTCGGAAAGATCAGTTGGCCAACGAAAATGGCGCGGAACTGCGCCTGAAGCGCGTCATCAGAAAGAGCGGGCAGCTACTGTGGGTACTCGATTGCCCCACCCCGCCCGCGGAAATCTATGCTGGCAAGACGAAGGTCTTGTTCAAGGTCGCCGACTTATTCACTTACCTCCGGGAGGCGCGCGTCGAAATCATCGATGAGGCCCGCCAACCGTATAGACTCGAAACCGAAGGAGCTGTCGCGACCGGCGACTCCGAGCCCACCGGAAAACAGCTGAAGACAGCCGATGAGCTTTTCTCCTTTGACTTCGATTTCCTGGGAAGTCTCGAGTCCGAAGATGACGTAGATCGTCGAAGCAAGTGCGTCACGCTTATGCTGGACGATAATGCCGAAGACGGGACGATTGACCCACGTGATATCTTCATGGAAGAAAGCGGCGAGGAGATCATCTTCATCGAAGAAATCCGCCAAGAGCAGGGGTTCGCTTACAAGGAACATAAGGCTCGGATCACGCATAAATACGAAGGCACCTATAACCTAGAAGTCGGCGGACAATTGCCGTCCCCACGGAACAGCCGTATCGCACCATCCGACCGAAGCGCCGATTACAATAAGCAATTCCGGGCGATCTTTCAGCTCTGCCACAGACCATTACCCGCCCAAGGCCCGCTACTGCGACTAGGTGCCCCGGCCAATGCAGGCTGGCCCAAGATGGGCGATGTTCCCGAGCCCCAATGGTTTCGCTGGCCCGCCGATAAGCCCGACTCCAAAGGCACCGAAAGACAGAGGGATTTTGTGCGGAAAGCTTTAAGCACGCCGGACTTCTGCCTCCTCGAAGGCCCGCCAGGATCGGGGAAAACGCACGCCATCTGTGAGTTGATCGAGCAGATCTTGAAGCATCCACCAGACGGACAAAGAAAACGCATCCTCGTCTGCGGGAGCACCTATGCCTCGATTGATAACGTCATTGATCGCCTCAAGAAAGACCCCGGGGTCAGCCTCTTGAAGGTTAATGCCGACGGCGGACGGCATGATGAACTTCGGCTCCCGTACCTTAATAAAGGCATCCGTTACTCGCTAGGCTTAGGTGAATCCGAAGAGGCGATCAAGGCTGCCGATCAAATCGTGGCAGAAAGCGCTGACGTGACTTGTGCGACAGTCATGGGGGCAACACGCCATCCGTGGTTCCGCTTCTCTCGGAATCCGAGTGAACCGATGACGATGAATCCCCCTTGGGACTACTTGATCATAGATGAGTCCAGTAAGACTTTGGTGCAAGAGTTCCTGGTTCCCGCCGTATTGGCAAAGCGCTGGATCATCGTCGGCGACGTCAAACAGCTCGCACCTTACGTCGACGATAACGCCCTGACGACAAACTTACGCGCTCAAATCACGCCAGATATGCAGGCAGCCTTGAACTTCTGCATTGAACTCATCGGCCTCTGGGCATCCATCAAACAACAGGCGACAAGCCGCCCCCTGCTTGCGAGGAACAGCCATGCGGTCAACCGCCTCATCATTGGAGAACTAAAGGCCCGTGGAGCTTTGGAGGAAACCGTCTGGGTAGGGAAACCTGAGCGCGATCGGCCTAAGATGATGCAGGTTCGATTTATCCCTCAGACTTTATTACTTGATGAACATAGCTCCGCAACAGGAAGGCTAATCATGTCCACCGCTCGTCTCATCCTGGTCGATGACGACACCGGAGCCGCCACGCTCGCCCAGCTCCCCGCCAACTGCCTAGATTTGAACGGAAAGCCCGCTGCCGATAAAGACGAGGCCGTACGGCTGCAGATGAAGCAGCGAAAACTGTTGGAAAAACTTTGGCCGGCCACGGAAAGCCCGATCGAGCGTTTCACTAAATCTCAGTTCCGCGGACTGGCTAGAGAGCTATCCTGGCGCCTTGCACGCATACATGCACTGGACAAAGGCAAATCGGCCAACCTGAACCAGCAAGTCTATGCCCGCCTGCCCCAGAGCGGACGAATGGCCTTCCAAGAAAAGATCCTTATGCTCAGCGACACCGCCCTGCCGAGCATCCTGGAATGCCTACAGAAGGGCGTCCCCGCGCTGGTCGGACTCTCCCGTAGCCACAATCCTCTACTGACGACGGGCTTCGCCGCCGAGGACCTGAAAGTACGGATGGCCACCTTAGACCACCAACATCGGATGCATCCGTTCATTTCAGCCCTACCCAGAAAACTCTTTTACGCAGGCCGGGAACTCTTGGATTCCGACACGGTGACGCAGCCCAGCCGCCAGGCCCGCTGGGGATTTAAGCTCAAAACTCCGGGAGCCAAGCGACGGCATTGGATTAACATCAGCGGGGCGGATGGCAGCCCTTTAAAATCCGACGAACAAGTCAGGGAGGAAATCGAAGTGACGATCAAAATCTTGGCTCACTTCAAGGATTGGGCGGCGAATAATCCGCCGCCCGCCAATCGTGATGGCGTCCAAGAACCTTGGGAGGTCGCCTGCCTGAGCTTCTATGTTAAGCCTTATAATCTTCTGAAAGAAGCCCTACAACGCACCTTTGGGCCGGCCAAGAAAGGCCTTTTCCTGGCGACTAATATGCAGATTAATGTCGCGACCGTGGACCGTTTCCAAGGCCATGAGGCAGACCTTGTCATCTTAATGATGCGAAGGAACGGTCATGGCGCTAAACGCTCCGAAGGCTTCCTAGATATTCCCAACCGGGTTAATGTCGCGATAACTCGCGCCAGAGAACAGCTCGTGATCCTCGGCGACCAGGCATTCTTCCTTGGTGCCGGACGTGCCGAACACCTTCGCGAGCTTGCCCAAAATTCCTGAACATGCAAATCCAAGCCAATATCAGCATCGAGGTGGACTGCCACACCGTGCTGGCCGAAATCGCGACGGGCGCCAAACGTCCGGAACTTAGGAGGATCTGCCAAGCCTTCCGGGCGGACAATGATTCCGCAACCTTAGAATCCTTACGGGCAGCCTTGCCGGAGCAAGAAATCGTCCTCAATGCCGGCAAGCGTTACGAAGAAAGATTCAACGTACAGCTCAACGACCGTGCGCTTAATAATCTCCTCCAGCTCCTGTCAGACCTGGAACTAATCAAGGACGGCAAGCTAACCCCTCTGGGCCGAGATCTCTGCGACGATCTGGATTCGAAAGTTCCGGTGGCAGAACATGGCGCCTTCAGATTGGCGACCTTTTACCACGAAGCCTGCGGCCTCCAGGTCGAAAGCCTTCACCGTATCTACACCCAAGAAGTCCGTGGGCCAGAGTTCCAAAACCTACAAGATCAAGCGACCTACGAACTGGACCCGCTTCATATCCTCTCGAAGGGGAAATGGTATGAGACGGTCGAGAAGCCCCAACGGTTCAAGTTCCTCAGTTATGCCGGGCCTGAGCCACGTTGCATCCAGCATCCGACAGTTGCCAAATGCTTACGAGTTAACCTAAGCAGCGAGACAAGCCCGAGCTGGCAGCTGTTGGCCAATCAGAATGTGGCGGATGGGCCAGCACCACGGCCAGCGCCCAACCTTGAGGCGAATCTCGCAAGAATCATTGATTCCGTTTTGCGCCAAGCCCCAACAGGCGAATGGGACGGCCAGCATCTGGCCGTTGAATTTGACGCTACTAATGAGGCTCAACGAGCCACCTTTGAGGCTGACTTCGCCGTGACAGATCTGGAAGCGGCTTACCTGGGGCATATCACCGAGGCAGCTTGTGCCCAAATACCGCTTCGACCTGCAAGCCAGGATACGGCGGCCCATTGGGTGAAAGAATGCGCGCTCAACCTCAAATTAAACAGCCCAACCACCCGATCTCAATTTATCAAAATCATTGAAGCTTCTTTGGGCGCCTATGAAACACGTTTCAAAGGACTGGCTGCGACGCTGCCAACCAATCGTGCCTTAGCTCAAGCCCATCTAGCTAGTCACGATCATGCCAAGTCCGCAGACTACTGGCACCTGCAAGCGCCACTCGATTTAGCTCCGCGGGAAGCGGCGGAACTTGATACGTCCATCGACCTCTTTGCGCCCGGACACCGCCGCACAGGAAGCCTGGCTCAATCCACCGGCCTTACCATCGAGCATCATCAGCTGCTGGAATATGCCGAACTCCTCGAGGCGCTATGGGGAGAGGTAGGTGCGCCCGCTGACATTCTCCTGTGCGATCGGCACATGTTCGCTTACCCGCAATCCGAGCAGCTCCCAAAACTCTTGGAAGCTATCCGCGCGAAATGGCCGAACAGTCAGGTCGAGTTGTGGTATTCTGACTACAAGGAGGTCAAAAACAGCCTCCCGCTCATCGCGGACTGCAAGCAACAGGGCTGCAAAGTCCAGATCATCCCGGCACCGCTCAGAGATGGCAAAATCCACGACCGCTTTTTCGTCCTTAAGAGCCCAGATAGCCCCATGATCATCTGGGGCGCATCCAATACGCTGCTTAACGCCCGCGTCGTCGAGGGCCAGCTTCGCTGGCCGCAAGTCAATCTCACCCGCATGAAGCCCGCCCAGACCCATTCGCAAATCCGCAGCTGGGCCCAATGACCATGAGCCAAACACCCATTACCGATCAGGCCTTCCAGCACGTCGTTTCACGGGCCGGGACGAAGATCCCCTTGACCTGGCGACGACTTCGCGAAGCCGAGACCACTACTCCGAACTGCGATCACCTTTGCCCAGCCCTGCAAAAGCTTGAGCCGATTCGCTGGAATGCTTCAGCCCTGGGGATCTTCTTCAGTGAAAAGTCGGCTGATTTCCTGCGAGCTGCCTTGGCGACATGCGCGGAGAACACCCGAGTTTATCTCCTCGCGGAAGACAAGGAAACGGAAGCAGCCAAGAAGTTTGCCGCCGGGCTCGCACCTCTCCTCCGCCCGTTGCTCCGTACGATCAGCCGACAAGGTCCGACGGCCATCTGTACGCCGACCAACGGTCTCGCCTGGACGTCGACCCAGAAAGGGAAAGCGTGGCGTTTGGTGCTTAGCGCGGAGCAGAGCGCCGCGTTCTATGAGCGGTTTCTCTACACCTTCTGGCACGAAGCTTCGGCTCAGCATCACCTGGCAGGAACCACCTGGGTCGCCCAATCAGGCTCGGCCATCGAGGCGCCCTTCAACGTCCCGACTCCGGCCGACAGTCTGCTTGCTTTGCTGGCGAATGATGACGGTGGCCTTCCGGACGGTGAGGTTGCGCAACTCATCAGCGCCGAACTGCCTGGCCAAGCCAAATCTTCCTTAATCTTAACCGACCGGGGGCCCCACTCCTTCGCTAAGCTAGACGCTTTGCTCAGCCCTAGGGTGACCATTCAGGATAACAGCCATGACTTGCCGACGGCCTTTGTCGGCCAGGGCGACCAAGCCGCCTTGATTATGCAGCAAGCTGGCGGCGCTTATCGACTGAACCTATCCCCCGAACAGACCCATGATCTCAAGACCTGGGTCAAATCAACCGATGGTTGGCAATTCCTCCGGGAGATCCCGAGGTCTGTTGAGCCGAGTTATCTCGAAGCAACCTTCCAGCTGGAGCGCGGTCAAGAGACCGTGCCGGGCAAGGCCTTCCCCGGAGGCAGATGGGAAAAGGAACTAGGGTCGGTCAGGGCGAGCGACTTTGCCGACCAAAAAGATGGGCGCCTGCGCAAGGAGGCGTCTGATCTGCCGGAGCCACCGATCCTCGCGGTCGAAGCCGTTTACACGTGGAGCGTCAAGCCACCGGAAGCAGATAAGTCGGCCGGCAAGGTCAAGGCGTACGTCGAATGGGATACCACCTTTAAGACCATCAACGGCATCAAGAAACAGCTCCTCAAGGATTTCGAGGGGCTGCGCAAGGACCTGGATAATGCCCTCGTCGCCCATCCGGACTTTAAGGGTAATGAACTGGGCGCGGCGCAATTACGCTCTGATGAAGCCAAAATCGAACTGGAAAAACTCGAACCCGAGCAGTCCGGATGGAAGCACGGCCAAGCCGCGGCGGGTTATGATCCTTTCAAAACCTTGCGCACTTGGGCGGAGTATTACGAAAAAACCTACCGGCTACCGGTAGACTCAAAGGCTCACAAGAAATGGGGCGAAGACATCGCTGCGGCCGAGACGGCCTTTGACGAAGCCAAGGCCAAAGTCGACGAGATCAATAGTATCATCAAGCAGTGCGAAGACGTCCTCAAAGAGGAGGCCCCGGACGAGAAAGCCGAAGGCAAGCCAGACAAGGGCGCTATCGAAGGTCGGGTGAAGTCATTGCGGAAAGACCTCGAAAAAGCCCAGCGCGAGCTGGATCAGAGATCTAAGGATAAGTCCGTCCCCGCCCCGGCACCCGGCCAACCCGGGGATGATCGCCTCGCCAAGCGCACCGACCTCGTGGCGCCCGCGCGGCCACTTCCCGCCGTCGGCGAACTCCGCCTCATGCCCAAAAGCGAAGATTTCATTCTCTGCATCCAGTTCGAGGAAGAGATCTCCCCGGGCGAAAAAGAAGCCGAGCGCCTGGCCAAGTTCTACGGCAAGTCCATCCGCCTCGCGAAAGGGTAAGCGCGATCAATTTTGGCTCTACGACTTAAGATAACTGGCAATAAGAGGGTACCATGATTCTTGGGCCATCGCAGATTTGAGCTCGGGACTGACTTCGAAAAATCCGGGGTGCAAAGCATAGGCCAGTTTAGGGAAATCCTTGGCATCAACTTGCTGACGCCCCTCCATCGTGGCAGCACCCTTGAGCCAACGAGATGCCCGGATCCATGCGGATGTCGGTAAGGCCCGGCGGGGTATTCTGCGGGGCGTCGCCGCCTGGCTAACCATCGCGTCCTGTTTCGCCCGATATGAGTCGAACTCGATGCAAGCCTTCATGACGTTTTCAGCCTCGTCGTTATAGCTAACCGACCCGACCAGTTCACGGTAACGGGTGATTTCTTCTGGTTGGATTATTTCTTGGTCACTTTGCACATTGAGAATGACGGCCAACTGATTTCTGGCGTCCGCGGCTGGCGGAAGCCGGAGATAAATGGTGGGCTCACTCGCCCAGGCCGAAGGGGTGTTGCTGTTCGAGCGACCATCGCACAAGGTAATCATGGACTTTAGCCCATCGCGCCTGAATTTCTTCTTGTTCCATGCCCAGAGCTCACCAAGCAAGCGTGAACTCTCCGCGTTCAGTCCGTTGTGCGCTTGATTATCAAACAATAGACGATCTTCGGCTTCGACCTGACGAAACGTGCTCATCAGCCAATGCTCGATTACTTCAAATTGCCCTCCTGGCTCGCCAATCATCTTGGCATTGATGCCCATCGCCACGGCCTGCACTAACGCCCAGCCGTCTTCTTTCTGGCTGAATAACCCTGCGGGCAGGGCCTCCACAATAAGCGGGTGCTGATTTCGAATTCCCGCTGAACTGAAGCTTAACATTAGAATAAACTATTAATACCCGAGGTTAAGGCGAGCCAACTCCGAAACATTAGATCAGACGGGGGCGCAAAAATGGGTCAGGCCGTTACTAAGTTGGGCTTATACCAAATCCTCTACTTCCACACTGTTTTAGTATCAGCGTGGCACGAGTAATGGCCTGACCCCTTATTAGGGTATGACGTTCGAGATCCGAGGTAATGACTAGGTCGGCACGCAGTGCCGACCCTGCCGGAGATACAACGGACGCGTCGCCGATGCGTCCCTGCCCGAGGCAATCAGGACAGCACGTGGTGCTGTCCCTACCTCAGGATATCGAGGGCGAAGCCGGCGGTGAACCAGAGCCACCAGGCGAAGGCGAAGATGGCCGAGAAGGCGAGGGAGAGGAGCAATGACGGCACGCCGAGGAGGAGGACGCGCAGGGCTCCGAGGCGGTGGCGTTCGGTGATGTCGATGAGGAGCCAAGCCAGCGTGATAAGGCGGATGGCCACGAGGCCGACGCCGAGGCCGAGGGCGCGCGAGAAGAAGTCGTCGCCGTAAGCAACCTGCCACCAGGTCCAAGCCAGCACGGCGAGATCGGAAGCACCCAGACACATGCCGACCGAACGAGCGGTGGCCCGCCAGCCGCCCGGCGCGCCACCGGTGATCCGCAGGACGAGATGAATACTGACGAACGCGAGGAGCGTGACCGAGGCTGGGATGATTACCCCGAGGAGTAAGGCCCAGGTGCCCATGAGGGCTTTCCCGGTGATGGCGTATGGGGTGACGTACTGGTTAA
>JACCDP010714787.1_pt1 | contig 11751 bp, 9 predicted proteins | sample 7445841 | NCBI WGS metagenome assembly JACCDP01 (sample SAMN15323441, study PRJNA562643) | freshwater metagenome | isolation source: river surface water | place: USA:Blue River Watershed | collected 2017-08-17
AAACCAATTATTAAATGAAAAACTAGTATTATTAGAAAATTCAAATCAAAATAATATTACATTAAATCAACAAAATCAATTATTAAATGAAAAATTAAAATTATTAGAAAATGTAAATGAAACTAATACTAAATTAGTAGACCAAAATAATTTATTATCTGATAAAATTATTGAATTAGAAAATGTAAAAGCAGAAAATAATAAATTATCACAACAAATATCTGTATTAAATGATAAAATAAAAATATTAGACGATTTACAAATTACTAATATTAAATTAAATAAAGAACTTAATACAAATAATGAAATAATAAAAAACCAAATGTCTAGATTAGCAGAATTAGAATCAGTATATGAAAACAATCAAAAATTAAAAGAACAAAATTCTAGATTAAATGATGATATTAATGATTTGAAATTAGAAAATAAAAAAATATCAAATAAATTAAATGATATTAATGAACAATATGAAAGATTACAAAATAAATTATTATCATTAGAAAAGAAATAAATTAATAATAATATAAATAATAATTCATATATTTATATTATTAATAAAAAAAATTGAAATTTTAAGTGTAATATTACTTTATATACAAAACAACTATTAAAAACAACCCCCAAGCCCAAGCCAAAGTCAAAACCAAGCTAAACCAAAGCCAAAGTCAATATCAGAATGTCAGTTGATTTCTCTCAAGAAGAAATTGATGAATACCTTGCAAATAAGGCAAGAGATCAGTCTCTCGATAATTCTTATTTTGCTAAATTATCTGACTGGATTCAGGAACAAGATGAAAAGAGTGTACCTTTAGAGTACGATGACTCACAAGATGTTCCTGTAAAGAAACCCAACAAACCCAACAAACCATCACCCGGTACTAAAGCAAAGAGAGAAAGAAGCGTCAAGAAAAGAGAGAAGTTTGCACAGGCAATTCTCACTGGTACAATTGCCAAGACTAAAAAGTCTGATATTGAACAGGAACTAGTAGATGCGCTCCCACAACATGTGAAAACATTCGAAGCTCGTCGCAAGGCCCGTAAGACAGAAATTAATCGTGCACGCGCCGCCAAGATTCACTATAATACAGCAGGTCCCACACCTTCTGAACAAGAAGAATCACAAGAGTTAGAAGCTGAACAAAGTAATTCATTTTGGGACAGATATGATGATGCTCACAATGCTCACATGCGAGATGTTCAAGACAGACTAGGTAACATGTATAATTACATGTGCTACGAGTTTCATTCTGATTTTATCGACATGTGTGAACACATGCGTGTTGGTGAGATATTGGGACACGAACACTTAGCAAATGTAAACAGTAGCAACTGTGATTATTGGTATTAGGAGTCATTCAGCTTTTGTTCTGATTAGAATAATATTTTATTTATTTTTATTTTATAAGTTTGAATAATATTTATTGTTATTTTATAAATTGACTAAAAAAATTGAAAATATAATTATTACAACATATTAGTAATTAAATAATTATTATAATAACCAAGTAACAAGTAACCAAAACACAAAACCGATACTAACTAAGAAATGCCCAAGATTAGAGACGATAGTAAATCAACTAAATTTGAGATGAGGAGTGATATGACTCCAGAAGAGAGAAGAGTTGTCAAGTGTGATCGTGAAAAGAATAAGAAAGAACAAGACAAAAAGAGAGCCCAAGAGCGCAATCAACGAGATAAGATGAGAGGATAAATATATATTTTAAATATAAATGTCTTATCACATTGTCTAAATATATTTTCCTTAAACAAATTAAAGTGTTTAAGGTTTTAATTATTTTAATTTAATATTAAAATTTTAATATTAAATTAAAATATAAGTATAAATAACTTAAAATAAGTAATGAAATCAGTTGAAGAAACATATAAAAAATTTAGTCAAATTGAACATGTATTAAATAAACCAGGAATGTATATAGGTTCTATAGATAATATATCAAGTAAACAATTAATTTATGAAAAAGATAATATTATAGAAAATACTATTTTATATAATCCAGGTTTATATAAAATTATTGATGAATTAATAGTTAATGCATATGATCAATCAATAAGAGATAAAACATTAAATGAAATTAATGTAAGTATAAATAGTGATACATTTACTATATTTAATTCAGGAACAGGAATTCCAATTGAAAAACATAAAGATTATAATATTTATGTACCTGAATTAATTTTTGGTAATTTATTAACATCAAGTAATTATGACACAACTGAACAACGGGTTACAGGTGGAACTCATGGTATAGGTAGTAAAGCTTCAAATATATTTTCAAAAAAATTTATAGTAGAAGTATGGACAAATAAAAAATATTATAAACAAGTATTTGAAAATAATTTGAGTATAATAAATAAACCAATAATAGAAAATAATACAACAAAAAAAACAGGTGTTCAAATAACTTGTCAACCAGATTTTGAAAAATTTAATTGCAAGAACTTTTCAGATGATATGCAAAAATTAATTTATAGACGTGTTATTGATTTAACAGCACTAGTTTCAAATAATATCAAAATAATTATTAATAATAAAACATATCAAAATGGTTTTGAAAATTATTTAAGTTTATATAAAAGTGAAAATAATAATAAATGGTTTTATACATCATGTGTAAAAAATAATTTATGGTATTTTGCGATTCGTATTAATGATGGAGAATTAGAGAATAATATATCATTTGTAAATTCAATTTATACTAATATAGGTGGTTCACATGTTGAATATATTTATGATATGTTAGTTCCTAAATTTCAAAAATTAATAAATAATAATATTAATAAAAGATTTTTAAAAGATAATATAACTTTGTGTTTAGTTACATCTATTATGAATCCAGTTTTTAATTCACAAAGTAAAGAACAATTATCAATGCCAGTTGATAAATTTGGTTTTGAATGTTCAATTAATAATAAATTTTGGGATGAAATAAAAGATTCAGTTTTAATAAATAAATTACGTGAAATTTATTCAAAACAAGATTTAAAACAATTAACAAAATTTGATGGGTCTAAAAAAAGTAAAATAAAAGGTATTCCAAAATTAGATGATGCAAATTTAGCAGGAACTAAAAAATCAGAACAATGTGTATTAATATTAACAGAAGGAGATTCAGCAAAAGCAACTGCAATAGCAGGTATTGGTGGATACAATCATAATAAATTAGTAGGTAGAGATATTTTTGGTGTATATCCATTAAGAGGAAAATTATTAAATGTAAGAGAAGCAACAACATCACAAATAACAAATAATCAAGAAATCTTGGATATAAAAAAGATTATGGGATTTAAAACAGGAGTTAAATATACCAAAGAAAATTTAAATGAATTACGTTATGGTTCAATATTATTAATGATGGATGCGGATGAAGATGGTTCACATATAAAAGGATTAATTATTAATTTTCTTAATTATTTTTATCCATCATTATTAGAAATAGATGGATTTTTAAAGGTATTAGTAACACCAGTTGTAAAAGTGTTTTTAAAAAATGAAACATTAAAATTTTCTAATTTAAGACAATATAATTCTTGGTTAAATAATAATGCTAATCAAAATTTTAAAACTAAATATTATAAAGGTTTAGGTACATCAACATCAAATGAAGCAAAAGAATATTTTTTAGAATTAGAACAAAATACAGTATCAATAATTGATAAAAATAATCAAAATGATATATTACTAGCATTTGCAAAAGATAAAGTAAATGAACGTAAAAATTGGTTATCAAAATATAATCCTGATAATATTTTACAAATTGAACCACCAACAAATATAAATATTGGTCAATTTATAAATCAAGAATTAATACATTTTTCTAATTTTGATAATATTAGGTCTATACCTTCATTATGTGATGGTTTTAAACCTTCTCAAAGAAAAGTATTATTTGCATGTTTAAAAAAGAACTTAAAAACTGAAATGAAAGTTGCACAATTAGCATCATATTGTGCTGAAGTGACTGCATACCATCATGGTGAACAATCTTTAGTTCAAACTATTATTAATATGGCACAAGATTTTGTAGGTTCAAATAACTTAAATTTATTATTACCAATTGGTCAGTTTGGTACCAGATTAACCTCAAAAGATTATGCATCAGGAAGATATATTTTTACTCAATTAAATCCATTAGTTGAATATATATTTAAAAAAGAAGATGAGCCATTATTAGATTATTTAATTGATGATGATATGAATATAGAACCTAAATTTTATTTACCAATTATTCCAATGATTTTCATTAATGGAGCTGAAGGAATAGGAACCGGTTTTTCTACATTTATTCCAAATTATAATATTATTGATATTATTGAATGGTTTGAAAATAAATTATCTAATAATAAAAATGAACAAAATGAAAAAAATAATAAAAATAATAAAAATAATAAATTAGAACCATATTATAATAAGTTTAAAGGTAAAATATTTAAATATGATGATACTACTTATATCAGTGAAGGAATATGTAAAATAGAAAATAACATAGTTAATATATCAGAATTACCAATTAAATTTTGGACAACACCGTATAAAGAATTTTTAGATGAATTAATTGAAGCAAAAAATAGTGCATTTAAATCATATTCTAATTTTAGTACAGATACAGATGTATCATTTACATTAAAAATAGATAATCAAGAATATATAAATAATTTGAACAATAAAATAGAAAATAATTTAAATGATTTAAATAAATTATTAAAATTATATAAGACAATTAAATTATCAAACTTAACATTATATGATTCAGAATTAAAAATAAAAACTTATTCATCACCAGAAGAAATTTGTGATGAATTTTATAAATGGAGATTAGAATGGTTTGAGAAAAGAAGATTAAATATGATCGAAAATATTAAAGCACAAGTTGATTTAATATCAAATCAAGTTAAATTTATAGAATTAGTAAAATCAAAACCAGCAATATTTAATATGGAACAAACAAAACTAGAAGAATTTTTAAAAAGTAATAAATTAAAACAAATAGATAATTCATATGATTATTTAATTAATATGACATTTAAACAATTAGCAAAAGCTAATTTAACGAAATTAACCGATAAAATGAATGAATTAAATAAACAAAAGAAAGAATTATTAAGTAAAACAAATAAAGATTTATGGTTAGATGATTTAATAATATTAAAACAAAAAATAAAAATATATTAAAAAATAAATTATTAACTATATTATGAATTATAGCCTTTTTGAGGCATATATACGCCCTTCGGGCTATGAAGAGAAATATATAAAATATAAAAAAAAATATACACAATTAAAGAATCAAATAGGTGGAATTGTAGAAGGTAGAGGTTCATATGGTATTGTTGTATCAAATCCACGAATAGCATTTAAAGATGAACATATTATTGATGTAGCTTTGATTGATAACGAAGTATCAAAAATTTTTATAAATGAAGATTCTGAAGTAAATATGAAAAAAGAAATAGAATTATATAATAAAATAATAAGTGAGCATTCTGATATAATAACATCAGAAAATTATATATTACCAATAAAATATGGTGAAATAGATAAATTATCACTTTTTATAAAAAATGATAATTGGTTTTATGATATTAATAATAATAATTATAAACAAATATTAAAAAATAATTTGTTACATGTTAATAAATTATATCAAATTACATTTAATAAAGGTAGTCCAATTAATTATAATTTAAGTGATTTTTTAATAAAAATATTAGATATTATAAAATGTATTAAAATAAACATTCAAAATAATTTATATTTTGATGATTTAAAATTAAACAACTTAATTAAACATGATAATAAAATTAAAATAATTGATTTTAGTTCATTAATAGATTTAAATAATTTGTCAGAAAATGAAATATTTAGTAATATTTTAAAATCATTTTTATATGAACATTTTTATTTTATTAATAATCCAATAATTTCAATATTTTTATCTACAAAAAACCTAAATTCTATAAAAATTATAAAGAACTATGTAGAAATAGTATTTAATAATAGTGATATGTATAATGATTATTTAAAAAATATTTATCACTATAGTTTTTTAAATAAAATAGATAAATCAATATTTATATCATTAGATATATATAATATTACAACAGAAAAAATTGAAAGTGTTGATATAAATAGTAGTAATTTAAATAATAATTTTAACATTTTACATTTATATATAATAAAAAATAAAATAAACATATTAGAAGAAGAAATAAAAAAAATAAATAATTTAGATGAAATTAATGATGAAAATCAAGAACAATTAACAAAATATATTGTTGAAATAGATAAATTGTCTAAATATTATAATTATTATATTCAAAATATTAGATTTTATTCAGATAGTTTATTTTATAAATTATCCAGTGTATCAGATAATTTAGGAAAAAAATATAAATTATTAGAGTTATCACAAATATATATGATTGGTATTATTTTTGTATTTAAATTAAATAATTATTTTAAATTAAATAAATCATATGATATAAATCTTATTAAAAAATATTTAAAAATAATATCAATGTGTTGTTTATTATTTGGTAAAACAGATAATGGTGATTTATTTTATACAAATTATTCAATAGATGATATTATTTCGTTTATTCAATCTTAAAAATATTTATGAAATATATATTTTGTTTTATCAACTAAGTTTATTTTGTATATAGTAAGCCATATATTCTAGTGGATGTTCATATTCTACTGAATTTATAGGGATTATTTCAACAGAATTTATATTAGTTGCATTATTATTATAGATACTTCTCATAAGTTGACCATTTTTATTTGTATAAACAAAATCATCCAAGTCAGGATTTGATCTAATGTTTTTAAAATTAGATTTATGAGAATGTTTTTTAAAACCATTTTCTTTTAGATATAATTCGATATCATTAAGATATTGTTTTTGATACACATGAATTTTTTCGTGGATGAGTGTTGAAACTAGTGTATTAGTTGACATATTTAATAATTTTTTTGGTAAAATAATTATATCATTACGTGTATGTGGCATACCTGCTTCATAATTATCATCATTAACTAAACCAATTTTCCATTCTAATTTTGAACATTTTTTTGCATCAAATCCTTTTGGTGCATCTTTAAATTTACTAATTTTGCTATTAGCAATATTAATATATTTATTTAAATATTCTTGTTCTGTATCAGAAATATTAATACATGATTTTTTGATTATTTCATAATATTCATCTAATGATTTAATATTTCTAACTTTAAAATCTGTTTCATTAAATTTTTTATAATAATTATCATAATCTTTTATTAAATATTTTTCTAATTCAGATTTTGATAAAAAAATGTTAGAAGTATTATTGAATCCATCTCTTTCTTTAAAAAAAACTTGCCATAATATTAAAAGAACAATAAGTGTAATTAAAATGTTAATCATTAATTTATGTTAGAAGTAATTTTTATAAATTTTCATAATATATTTTTATATCATCGTTTTTTAATGTTCTTTTTTTATTATCATAAATTACTATTTGATTTTTTAAATAATTAGGAAAATTATTTATTATTTTATCAACATCTTCATATGATTGAATATTTTCAATAACTATTTTTCCTGTACTTTGTAATAATATTGGATATGATTTAATAGAAAATAACATGTTTTCAATTGTTCCGATATTTGAAAATATAATTATATCAAACATAATATTTAATTTTGTTAAATCATTAATTATATTATTATCATATGGATATTCATCAACTATTTTAATTTTTTTATGTGTTGATGTTTCTTTTAGTTTATATATAATTTTATCTTCATTTACAATATAAATCATGGTATTTTTAAAAGTATTATAAAAATAATTTAATTGTTCTTCACTAATATTACCAACTAATAATATATTATTAGTTTCTACTGTTATATCATTTAATTTTTCTTCATAAAAATCATTAGAAACTGGTGTAAATGCTTCATTATGACATTGGAAAAATAGGAATAAAAAAAACAATAGTATTATTATAAAATATGTATTCATTATATTATAATATATTATAAAATATTTATAAAATTATATCAAAAATTTTTTTAAAATATAATAAATCATCAGGATTAATTCTATATTTACTAATTTCTTTTAATATAATATTATAATCTTCAGGTTCAATATTATATAAATCATAATTACAATTAGTATAGTCATTAATAATATTTTGTATTAATTCTAAAATTTTATTTTGATTATCATATTTTTGAATTTTATTAATTGTATTTATAATATTAGTTAATTTAATTTTTCTTTCTATTTTTTTTTGCTCAATTTCATATTGTTTTTCAGATTCTTTCATTATTTTATTTAATGATTCTTCAAATGATTCATCTAATAATTTATCAATTGATTCATTATATAAATTTAATGACATTTCTATTGTTTTTTCATAATCATCCTTTTCTTGATCAATTTCTTCCGAATCATTTGGTCCTTCTAATAAACGTTGGCGAATTACTGGATCAGGTTTTCTAGGTTCTAAAACAGTTTCAGCTTCTAAATCATGAATTAATGATTCTAAATATTCTTTCTCAATGTCATCAGTATATTGTTTTTCGATTTCATCAGTATTATCCATAATATTGATGAAATTAATTTATATTTTTTTTATTTCAATTTTTTTAATTCTGAATATTTCATTTTTTTAATTCTGAATATTTCATTTTTTTTAATTCTAAATATTTCATTTTATATTTTAAATATTTCATTTTAAAATCTGCATCATCACTACCTCCTCCTCCTGATGCACTTGAACTTGATGCACTTGGTTCTATTTTTACTACTTGTGAATATGCTAAATCTGGTTTTTGATAACTATTTGATGAATATGCATGAGATACTAATAAAATATTTTTATCAGTATTAGTGTCATTAATTCTATCAACAGTATTTCTAATTCTACTATAATATTTAGGATATGGATATTCTGATTCAAAATTATTTTCATTTTCATTTTGAATAGTACAATGTGTTCTATTTAATACTTCTAAATAACTTTTTTCTTCTTCAGATAATTTAGTTAATGAATGTTGATATATGGCTTCGATATCTAAGCTATCATTAGTTAAAGTAAAATCAAATTCTGAAATTAGTTCAGATAATCCATAATCAATATAAATTTTAGTAATTCTAGGTGTTAACTCTTTTATTTTTAAAGCTGTTTGTATACATCTTAAAAAAGGTGAAGATATAATAACATTAATATTTTTATCAACCAAGTTACCTGTTAATGTATCAATATAACTACCTATATTATCAGATAAATATGGATTGTGTTTATTATTTATACCTGATGAATCAATAGTTGCCCATTGACGTATCATCTCTAAACTTGTAATTTGTAAACCAGCATCAACGCGTGGTAAATGACGAGTTAAATAAATATTATTAGACATTTTATATTATATTATATTATATAATGTAAAATTAATTTAATTTAAAAGGTACCACACCCACCTTTCATTGCAATTGCCCAAATAATATAAAGGTGAGGGCAGAATAAAGCAAACATAAATTGAAGAGGATTAAAACTTAAAACTCCATTAACTTGATTACATTTCCATGATAAATAAAGGGCAAAAAATGCAATAATCATATGAGTAATAGAATATAACATCATATAACAAGGTTTTTCTTTTTTATTAACAACAAGATTGTTATCGTTTTGAACAGTAAAATAACTTTCACTCATTTTATATATACTAATTTAGATTATTTTTATTAAATAAAAAAACTAAATTATTTATTAGACTGGATTAATTGTATAATTTCATTAATTGTAATATCATTTGGTTCAATATCTTTTGGTATGGGAATATTTTTTAATACTTTTTTTTTAGAATTTAATAATTGTAAATATGGTCCAAATTTACCATTTTTAACATTAATAACAGTATCTTTTACCTTAAATGTTTTTAGAGCATATTTATCACCAGCTTCTTGAATATTTTTAAAATATTCAACATCTACTTTATCAATATCTTCTTGATTAAATGATATATTAGCATCACCATATTTAAAATAGAAACCAAATTTACCTTGACATAGATAAACAGTTTTTTTATTATATTTACCTAAATCTTTTGGATATTCTTTTTTATTAGATAGTAATTGAATTGCTGATTCCAACGATAAACATTGTTTATCAGTATCATTAGTATCATTAGTATCATTAATATTATCAGAATTAATAGAAGTATATTTTTTATCAACACGTAAATACTCACCATATTTTCCAGTGCCTTGCCATATTTCTTGATTAGTTTCAGGATCTAGACCAATTAATATTTCATTATTTTTAGTTTTTACAACAACTTGACTATTTAATTGTGTAACCATTGGTTCAAATAATTTATAAAATTTATCTAATATATTATGATATTTTGCTTTACCTTCTGCAATCATATCTAAATATTTTTCAAATTCTGATGTAAATTGAACTTGCATAATTGGATTAAAATTAGTAACCATAAAATTATTTACTTGATTACCAATATCAGTAGGTACTATTTTTTTATTTTCTTTACCTAATGTTACAGTATTTATAGTTTCTTTTATTTTATATTTTTTATCAAGAATTAATTGTTGTGATTCTGCTTTAATACCTTCAATATCTTTAATTTCAACATAATTTCTTTCAATAATTTTATTAATAATAGATGCATAAGTAGAAGGTCTACCTATGTTATTTTTTTCTAAATATTTAACTAATCCAGCTTCATTATATCTTAATGGTAATTTAGTATATTCTTGACTAATTTTTATATTATCAAAAGTTAAAATATCATTTACTTTAATTTTTATTTTTTTATTTTGTTCCTCTGAATCTTTTGCATCTTTTGCTTCATCTGGATCAGGTTCTTTATCATTATAAACAGCAAGATAACCATCAAAATCAATAGTTTCTGATTGTGAAACCCAAAAAGTATTTTCAGGTAATGTATTTAATGTATCAATTTTAAGTATTTGAATAGTTAATTGAGCTGGTGACATTTGTGAGGCTATTGTTTTTCTCCAAATTAAATCATATAATTTAGTTTCATCTTTTCCTAAATCTATTTCAACTACATTTATTTTTGTAGGTCGAATAGCTTCATGAGCTTCTTGTGCACCTTCTTTATTAACATTATATTGTACTGGTTTAGAATATTCTTCACCAAATGTTTTAATAATATAATCTTTACAATCATTGATTGCATCTTTTGATAAACATGTTGAATCAGTTCTCATATATGTAATTAAACCAGCTTCATATAATTTTTGTGCAACTTGCATAGTTTTTTGAACACCAAATCTTAATTTAGTAGATGCTTCTTGTTGTAATGATGATGTTATAAAAGGTGGTGATGGTTTTCTAACAGATTTTTTTTCTTGAATATCTATAACTTTAAAAATAGAATTAGTATTTATTTTACTTAAAAATTCCTTTGCAGAATCTAATGAATCAAATTTATATAATCCATATTTATTTTCAAGTAAACCATTTATTTTATATTTTCCAAATGTTAAATTTACAACTGATTTAAAATATGCTTCAGATAATGATTTTTTAATTTCTTCTTCTTTATCGATTATAATTTTAACAACAACAGATTGAACACGACCAGCTGATTGTGCATTTTGACCATATTGTTTCCATAAAAGAGGACTAATTTTATATCCAACTAATCTATCTAATAATCTTCTTGCTTGTTGTGCATAAACCATATTCAT
>JACCDP010844582.1_pt1 | contig 11751 bp, 7 predicted proteins | sample 7445841 | NCBI WGS metagenome assembly JACCDP01 (sample SAMN15323441, study PRJNA562643) | freshwater metagenome | isolation source: river surface water | place: USA:Blue River Watershed | collected 2017-08-17
CAGGCGACCACAATGACCTACGAACGCGTCGCTGCCGAATGGCGCGGCGGAACGTGGGGCAGAACATAATACGGCTGCAGTGACACATCCTGGTTCCCGATAACTCGTGTCAACCAATCATCTGGTTGGCGGGCACAATCTGGCGCGAGCAGCGCTGATGGTTCGTTTGGACGCCAATGTCCAGCGCTGACAGCTGCATATTGCATTCCGTTCGTATCGCAACACCTCGGCGAAATATCCCCACACAACTGGTCCTGACACTACGATCGTAGTGAACGACGAGCTGCAGAACGCTACCTCGTTTCGATGGTCAGCATGATCTTGACAGATCCCCACCCGTTCATTGTGGAGTGATGTTGGTGACGAAAATCTGTGTACATACGGTCATTGTCGGTTTTTGGTACGAAAAAACGCCCCGAAATCACGAATGATTCCGGGGCGTCAACGCGTGGATGACTACTTTTTGGCTTCGAGCACTGCTTGTGCAGCAGCCAAACGTGCAATCACGACGCGATATGGGCTACACGAGACATAGTTGAGACCCGTGTTGTGACAGAACTTGACACTGGCTGCTTCGCCACCGTGTTCGCCACAGATACCAGTCTTCATCCCAGGGCGCGTTGAGCGACCGCGCTCGACGCCCATGCGTACCAGCTGGCCGACACCTTCCTGGTCAAGGACCTGGAACGGATCTTCGGGCAAGAGCTTCTGCTCGACGTACTTGGGCAAGAACTTGCCTGCATCGTCGCGGCTCATGCCGAAAGTCGTCTGGGTCAAGTCGTTGGTACCAAAGGAGAAGAACTCTGCTTCGGCAGCAATCTTGTCGGCGGTCAAGGCAGCGCGGGGCAACTCGATCATGGTACCGACCATGTATTCGAAGTCAATACCACTTTCCTTCTTGACGTCCTCAGCGACACGGACGACCAACGCCTTTTGGATGCGCAGTTCGCTGACATCGCCGACCAGCGGGATCATGACCTCTGGCAACACTGTGATGCCGCGCTTTTTGACAGCCACGACCGCGCGGAAGATAGCCCGGGCCTGCATTTCGGTGATTTCGGGATATTCAATACCCAAGCGGCAACCGCGGAAGCCAAGCATCGGGTTCGATTCGTGCATGCCTTCGATTTTGCCCTTGAGGATTGCATACGAAATGCCCATCTTCTTGGCCAATGCTTCGATTTCGGCTTCACCGTGTGGCAAGAACTCGTGCAATGGTGGGTCGAGGGTACGAATGGTGACCGGGAAGCCGTCCATCTCGGTGAACAGACCTTCAAAGTCTGCCTGCTGCAATGGTTCGACCTTGGCCAGAGCCGCTTTGCGCTCTTCCACCGTCGAAGCCACAATCATCTGCCGGATGGCATCGATGCGGTCGCCTTCGAAGAACATGTGCTCGGTGCGGCACAAGCCGATACCCTGTGCACCGAACATGCGTGCAATCCGGGCGTCGGTTGGTGTGTCTGCATTGGCGCGCACACCCATTGTACGAACTTCGTCAGCCCAGCTGAGGAACTTGAAGAAGTAGCCGTACAGGAGGGACTGTTCGGGCTTCAGCGTGCCACGGATAACCTGAATGACTTCGGATTCGCTGGTCTTGATTTGACCGTTGTATACCGTGCCACTGTGCCCGTCGACGGTGATGAAATCACCTTCCTTGACGACCACGTCACCAGCGGTGAAGATGCCCTTTTTGTAGTCGATATCGATGTCGCCACATCCACAAACGCAGCACTTGCCCATTTGACGTGCAACCACTGCGGCGTGACTGGTCAGACCACCGCGTGCGGTCAAAATGGCTGCTGATGCGACCATGCCGTGGAAGTCTTCAGGAGCGGTTTCGGTACGTACCAAAATGACCGTTTCGCCCTTTTCGGCCCACTCTGCAGCACGATCTGGGTCAAAGCAGACCTTACCGCTGGCTGCACCAGGGCCGGCTGCCAAGCCAGTGGCCAGCTTGGTGGTAACGGCAGCTACTTTGCCGTCGACGATGGGGAACAAGAACTGGTTAAGCATCTCGGGTTTAACACGGCTGAGAGCAGTCTTCTTGTCGATGACGCCTTCTTCGACCAAGTCAACCGCAATGCGTACTGCGGCCATGCCGGTGCGTTTGCCGTTGCGGGTCTGCAACATCCACAATTTGCCGCGCTCGATAGTGAACTCAACGTCTTGGACGTCTTTGTAGTGTGCTTCGAGCTTGCTGGCAATTGCCAAGAATTCTTTGTGGGATGTCGGCAATTCCTGTGCCATCTGTGAGATGGGCTTCGGCGTGCGGATACCCGCGACAACATCTTCACCCTGGGCGTTGATCAAGTACTCGCCGAACATGTCGTTTTCGCCGGTGGCGGGGTTACGCGTGAAGGCAACGCCGGTGGCGCTGTCATCACCCATGTTGCCGAACACCATGGCTTGCACGTTCACACCAGTGCCGATGTTATCGGGAATCTTCTCGATGCGGCGATAGTCGATGGCTCGGCGACCCATCCACGAGTTGAACACGGCCATAATGGCCATTTCCAATTGTTTGTTTGGATCTTCGGGGAAGTCGTTGCCCGTATCTTCCTTGATGAGTTTCTTGAATTGATTGGCAATATCCGTCAATTCGGCGGCCGTAAGGTCGGTGTCGGCGCGGTTCTTGCCCTTTGCGTGATTCATCACGTGTTCGAGCTTTTCGCCGTCGACGCCCAACACAATCTTGCCGAACAACTGCACGAAGCGGCGATAAGCATCTGCTGCGAAGCGTGGATTGCCGGTCTGCTTTGCCAAACCTTCGAGGGTCTGTGCATTCAGACCAAGGTTCAACACGGTGTCCATCATCCCTGGCATGGATTCGCGTGCACCAGAACGAACCGAAACGAGCAATGGATTGCTGGCATCGCCGAACTTCTTGCCGGATTTTGCTTCGACATCTTTCAATGCCTCACGGGCCTGATCCCACAAGCCTTCCGGCATTTTCTTGCCGTGCTCGTAGTACGCGTTACATGCTTCGGTGGTAATGGTGAACCCTGGAGGAACAGGAACGCCGGTTCGGGTCATTTCGCCCATTCCTGCGCCTTTGCCACCAAGCAGTTCACGCATGGTGGAATTCCCCTCGGTGAAGAGGTATACCCACTTCTTTGACATGGAAAAAGCTCCTCTACTGTGCAGACTACGTATTTGGATGTGCGTTCACGCAACGGAGCGGCATGTGCGTCATTGCAGGCCGACATCTCCACCAGAATTTGGCACAAAATACCGCGCCTAGTGTACGCCAACTTGCCGATTCGTGCAAGCTGACGGATACGGTGCGGTGATTTCGTGCTGTTATGTGGTACGGAGTAACCCAGCGCTGCCCAACTCGACCATGACTTCTGCTGCAGCCCGTTCCCCCGACTCGATCGCACCTTCGAGCGTGTTGGTCCAGTGTGTTGCGGTTTCGCTCCCAGCCCAGTGGATGCGACCGACCGGTGTCGCTACATTGTGGATGTATGACGCTGCACCGGGTGCGAGGTATCCATTTGCGCCGCGATTCCAGCGTTCTGCGTTCCAATCGCGTTCAATCATGCCACGATACGCCAGCGCCTCGGGTCCAAACCAACGTTGTAGTTGATGCACCACCGCAGTCAACCGTTCGTTGCGTGGCTGCATACCCCAGTGGTGGGCAGCTTCGGCGCTGATGATGCATGCGAGCGCCCCTTCGTTGGCGTTTACCGGTGATACATCATGGCATATCGAGAATGGACCTGCATCGTCAATCACCATTCCGGATTTGCCGTTCTCGCGCCAGAACGGGTAGTCATAAAAGACCACCATCGTCAATGCGCGACCCATGATGATTCGTTGTTGGAGTGCATCGCGTGCGGGCGGCAAATGTGGTTCGAAGTAGATTTGCTGCGAGACCACCGGAGGCGTTGTCACGATGGCATAGCGCGCGCGGAACGATGTCCCGCGGGAGTACGCAGTCACGCTGTGTTCATCTTGGCGCATCGCCAGAATGGGCGTGTCGGCGATGATTTGCTGACGATACTGTTGACTCAACCGTTCGGCGATGCGGCTGCTCCCCCCCACAACACGCTCTTGGCCGTGTGCCGGACGCAACCGAAAAAGCTGTGCAGCACCCCGGTGGGCCGAAACCTGGTCGATGATGTAATACAGCGAAATCTCACTCGGTTCGGCATGGAAGTGGATGCGTGTGAGGACCGTCATGAGTTGCGTTGTCGTGCGTGTGCGACAGGTGTCGTGCAGCCACGCGGCAAAAGAACGCATGTCGATTTGGCGCGCGCGTTCGAGGGTTTCATCGGTGGGTGCATCGAGCCGACGAGATAGCGCATCAAGAAGACGAATCACACGACGGTAGTCCAGAGCAACATGAGGTGCAAAGAAAGGGGATCGTTTGCCAAATGTTGTTTTCCGGTGCCGTACCCCGATGCTACTTTCACCTTCGTGATATTGGTGCGTGAGCGGCAGGCCGAGTTTATGGGCCAATGTACGCACAGCAGTCGCATATTGACCGATCCACTGTGCCCCGAGGTCATACGATTCGCCGTTGAAGGTACCCCCGCCCATGCGGCCACCTGCGCGGTCGCGTGCCTCGAGGGTGATGACGTTCACCCCTTCGTGTACCAATCTGCGTGTCGCCATCAAGCCGGCCATCCCTGCACCGATGATGACCACATCGGCGTTGAATCCCAGCATGTTTTGGTCGAATTGCAACGTACTCACGGATTATTCCCCATGTCTACGAGATGCGCGTGGTCGTTCAACCCGATCAAATGGCGTTGTTCTGCTGAGATGCGAACTGTTGTCAACGAACAGTTATCGATCCAGAGCTTTCGATGATGTGCAATGTCGAGTTCGAGCACTGCACACACGATTGCATTGATTGTCCCACCGTGACATACGACACAAATCGATTCTCCGTTTTGATGTGCTGCGATGATAGCATTCAGACTTGCATATGCACGTCGTTGCAGCATCGCAAATGACTCGCCGTTGCTATACGGAGTATGTGCAGGATCAGCACTATGGGCCGCATAGTGGTGCGGGTATCGTTCAACGACTTCGGGGATGGTGAGATGTTCCCAATCGCCGACATGTTGTTCGCGTAAGCCAACATCATAGTGAACCGATACCTGTTGCAACGCTGCTATTTCTGCAGCGGTTTGCATTGCACGCACGAGATCACTCGAATAAATCCGTGAGACAGGTATAGCCGAAAGGCGTTTGGCAACCGCACGCGCCTGCATAAGTCCTCGTGCGTTCAGGCTGACCTGTGCATGGCCATACATACGACCTTGGGCGTTGTAGTCTGTTTCACCATGACGCACCAGCAGTATATTCACGCAATTGTCCCTTGTGCAGTGGCAGGGATATCTCGGTCTGGTGCAACAAACGCCTCTTCTGCATGTGCATTGTCATTGAGAGATACAAGACGGATATGACCATCGTGGATGCGCAACGTGGTCAACGCACAATTGTCTATCCACATTTTGTTGTAGTGGTTGACATCGAGTGCCAGTAGCCAACATGCTATCGCGCGGATGGTTCCCCCATGGGTACAAACTACAACCGTATCGTCTGGCCCATGCCGACCAATAATGTCTTGGATTGCGGCAACCGCGCGCTGCTGCAGGTGGATGTAGGATTCGCCACCGACATGTACCGTAGCGCCGGGATTTTGTTTATATGCGGCATAGTTCCCCGGGTAGGTTGCGCTGATTTCGGGGATAGTCAGGTGTTCCCACAAGCCGACATCGATTTCGCGGAGACGCTGATCAAGCGTGAGCGGCAGTCCGACCGCGGTAATGAGTGGTTGGATCGTCTGCAGGCAACGGACCAAATCACTGCTGTAGATTGCCTGGATTGACCGATGCGCAAGACGCTGACACACACGGGTTGCTTGGTGCTGCCCGAGGGCGTTCAATTCGATTTGGACGTGACCTTGATAGCGTCCAACGGCATTGTAGGCAGTCTCGCCATGGCGGACAAGCAGAAGCAACATAATGCACCTATTGATGCGGATACGCTGTATTGTACTGCATTCTATCCACAAAAAAACAGGGACATCGCGTAAGCGATGTCCCTGCCGGCAACGAGACGAATTACTTGCGATATTCGCCGACGTTGTTCTTGATGTACATCGACCCTGGTACGGTGCTGTAGGCAGACATACCTGGCCACTGGATACCGGAGAATCCAGCCTTGTTTGGCTCGAGCTGGCTGCCGCCGACGTATGGCTTCAGCAAACCTGAGTTGACACGGTGCCAGAGGAAGATGCCGCCGACGTCTTCGACCAGGATCTTTTCAGCTTCCTGGAACTGAGCGATACGACCGGTCTGATCGTTCGAAGCCGAAGCTTCGTCAACCAGCTTGTCGAATGCGTCGTTGTTCCAGTTATGGCGACCGCCCGAACGGAACACGCCCAGCATGTTCGAGGCATCGAAGAAGTCGATACCGTACGAAACCATACCGAACTGAACCTGGGTTGGCTTGGCGTTCAAAGCTTCCATGAAGACTTTTTGTTCTTTGTTGGAAACTTCGACTTCGATGTTCAGGTTGGTCTTGATGGAGTCAGCGATGGCCTGGGCAGCAGCTTGGCGTGCCTGGTTCTCGTTGCGCAACCACAAGGTCAACTTGGGGAAGTCTTTGCCTTCTGGGTAGCCTGCTTCTGCCAACAAGGCCTTGGCCTTCTCGACGTCATAGGCCTGGATGCTTGACAGCCCCTTCGAGTTTTCCGAGTGGAAGCCCGGCATCAAGAAGGAGTAAGCTGGGATAGCCTGGGTGGTACCGACGGCACCGGCGATCAAACCGTCGCGGTCGATCAGGTGTGAGAACGCCTGACGAACCTTGACATTGTTGAACGGTGCGGTCTGGTTGTCGAAGAACAAGTAGTCGGTGCGGAAGTCATTGGCGTTGACGCGAACCTGTGACTTCAGGTCTGGGTCAGCTTGGATGATGTCCACAGCGGCCTGGTCCAAGTACTCGCCGCCGACGGAGTCGACTTCACCGGCGCGATAGCCTGCGAAGAAGGTCTCTGGCTTGGCTGCGATGCTCTGGATTTCGCGGAGGAATGGCTTGTTGGTGCCGGTGTATGAGTCGTTTGCAACCCACACAACCTTCTCACCCTTGGTCCATTCCTTCAACATGAATGGTCCACAGGAGACGGACGTCTTTGGATCGTTGTTGTAGTAAGGACCATACTTCTCGAAGGCAGCCTTCTGCAGCGGGGTGCTGTAGAGTGCCTTTGCTGGGAAGAACGGTGCTGGCGTTTCGGTGGTGAAGACAAGGGTTTTCTCGTCTTTTGCAACGACGCCCAACTGATCGTCAGGTACTTCGCCTGCGTTGACCTTGGACCAGTTCTTGATTTCGCCTGGTGCCTGGAAGAACCATGCGAAGTCCCATGCATGTTCCTTGTTGGCGGCGTACTGGAAGGTGGTGACGTAGTCGGCAGCGGTCACCGGCGTACCATCGCTCCAGTTCAAGTTCGGATCCAGGTTGAAGGTCCATTCGGTGCCGTCAGCATTTGACGACCACGACAGAGCTGCAGCTGGCTGAGGAATGAAGTTGTTGTCCAAGCGAATCAATGGCTCGCTGTGAACGTTCGTCACGCCTGCTTCTTCGTACACGCTGACCAAGAAGTCAACAGTGGTGAAGTTGAGGGTGCTGTCGAAGTACACCTTGTACACCTGGTCGGCGACTGGTGCTGCGTCGTCTGGCAAAACATTGCCGTTTGGCAACTTCTCGCCTGCGCCGCTTGGTACTGCGGTTGGCTCCACAGGAACTGGGGTTGCATCAATTACTGATGCAGCAGTTGGGATTGCAGTGGCCTCTTCGGCCGGTGCAGCTGTTGGTTCTGCTGCTGGAGCTGCGCCACCACATGCCGTTACCAGCATTGCAATGACGAGTGCCAGTGCCCAACGTGCACCCTTGTGCGTACGGGTCATCTGTGAACTCCTTAACGTAAAAAAACCATAGACATTGTGTCGCCACTTTGTCATATATCAATCCGAATGTGGACCGCCCACATTCAGAGATTGACCAATGTTACCGTGTTATGGGTATTTTAACATAAGACTGTGGAGATTTCCTCTAGTGTATCATGTCAACTTCATAACGAATTCAGAAATAAGTTACGGAATAAAAAGTCACTGAGTTGTACCCTGTGTGCCGCTGTCGAAACGATGAAAACGATGCGTCGGTATATGGTATCGAGACAACAAAAAAGCACCTCGTGTAGAAACACGAGGTGCTTCGATGATGCTTACTTGCGTAGGCGTGGGTCGAGTGCATCACGCAATCCGTCACCCACAAAGGAAAAGCTCAGCATGGTGAGTGCAATCATCAGCGTGGGGAACAATCCTAAGTGCCAATAAATCTCGATGTTGCCGAAAGACTGTCCAGCCATTTTGCCCCAGCTCGGGATAGGGTCGTTGATACCGATACCCAAGAAGCTCAAACCTGCCTCAGCAAACATCGTTGCTGGGATGCCGAGTGTGAACGAGATGATCAACGGTGACAGTGCGTTGGGCAGCAGATGCTTGATGGCAATGTTCACATTCGTCACCCCGATGGCACGAGCGGATTCGATGTATTCTTTTTCGCGGAGCGATAGAATCTGGGCACGGGTGAGCCGACACATTTCGATCCAACTAATAATGCCTAATGCGATGATGATATTGAGGAGACCGCCTCCCCATAGAGCGAGCAAAAACAAGGCAAACAATAGTTGTGGTATTGCCGTAAACACTTCGATGGTGCCCATCACAATGGTGTCTACCCATCCGCCCAAAAATCCAGCCGCTGCACCGAGCGTCACACCAATGACGACAGCGATGAGTTGCACGCTGAGGCCGATGGTGAGGGAAACACGCGCCCCGTAGATAATCCGGCTTAGTTGGTCGCGGCCAATGGTGTCGGTACCCATGGGGTACTTCAGACTGGGGAACTTACGGGACTGTGTCAGGTTCGTCTTGTCGTATGGTTGGGGCGAAATCACGTCAGCGAACACTGCCATGAAGACGAACATAAACACCACAAACATAGCACCGACTGCCAATTTGTTACGACTAAAGCGGATCGCAGCATCACGCCAAAGGTTGGCAGGTTTTCGTTCGTTGAGCGGGATAGCAGTCATTGCGTTTTCCTTTGCGTAGGCCGATTAGTCCAGCTTGATTCGTGGGTCAATAATCGTGGCAACAAGGTCTGTCAACAGATACAAAATGCCCCACAGTGACGCAATGATCAGCATCAGAGCCAAAATCATCGGGTAATCGCGGGTGGTGATGCTGGTAACGAAGAATTTACCAATACCGTTCACACGAAACATGGTTTCGACGAAAATCGTACCGGTAATCATGTTCGGGACCATCGGTCCCAACGCGGTGATAATCGGGATCAGAGCATTTTTCATCGTATGGCGCCAGATCACCATCGTCTCGGACAAACCCTTCGCGCGGGCTGTACGAATGTAGTCAGCGGTCAACACTTCGGTCAAGCTGCCGCGAGTAAATCGGGCTGCAATGCCCATGGGTCCCAGACCGAGGGCAATAACCGGCATGATCCATGCTTTGGGATCGCTCCACCGATCGGCATCAAGTGAGATCGGCAACCATTGGAGCTTCACGGTCAAAATCAAGATCATCCAGATAGAAATGATAAAGTTCGGTACGGTCATGCCTAAGGTCGAAACGAAGGTAACCACGGTATCAACCCAGGTGTTTTGTCGAATGCCCGCCAAAATCCCCATAAAGATCCCAAGCGTGATTGCGAGTATAACGGTCGCACCACCAAGTTGAATACTCTTTGGCCATACTGACGAAATAACTTCAATTACGGTGCGGTCTTTGAACTGATACGAGATCCCAAAATCGCCTTGGAGGGCATTACCCACGTAGGTGAGGTACTGTTCGTGCAGCGGTTTGTCGAGCCCGAATTTGGCCATCATGTTTGCACGCTGTTGTTCGGTCAGATTGCGATTCGTCTCGTCCCATGGACCACCTGGGACGTTGTGCATGAGTAAAAACGCAAAAATCGTCACTACGAAAAAGACGATTATGAGTCTGAACAGTCGCGAGAGGATGTACATTACCATGCAGGTGCAATCCCTTTCATAACAGTGCCGGATTCTGTGCGTGCTACGCCGGTCTGGCGAGTAGCGCTGTTTGTACCCCGTTGTACAAGCGTCATATGCACCCATTGAGTGAGCAATCGACAAAGACTGTCTTCACGCAGTCAAGGTACTGCAACGCACCCGACCGTCTGCATATGACCGTTACAAAAAGTGTCTGACATACATTACCACATTGATGGCATATTTGCATATACGAAGGTGCACATTTTCTTATTGTCGAATTAATACATTCTCAGAAAATGGCTTTCGTCGTTGTGATTGTAGTGGTGCGACGCAGTGATGATAGAACACATCAACACATCTGAGGAGAAAATTCTACCGAAATCAGTGTCATCACCTGTTATGTGACAGTTCCGTACTTGTGAATACGAAACATCGCAACGAGATCGACCGGGTAGAAGTCACCAATTTCGCTGGTGTTGAAAACACATTGGGTCGGTGCAGGACCGGTATTCTGTGGGAGCACATACAACCACCACGGATTGTAGTAGATGGTACAATAGTGACATTATTTTGAGGTAGATAGACTCTATGCAACGCTTTGTCCTGCGCTTTTGGTACAGCATGATTGCTGTGTTTATCGTTCTGCTGATTGTTGCACCGGCATCTGCAGTTGTGGGTGTTATTGTCAAAAAAGTCATTGATCGTCAAGCAGTACTCCCCGATGAACTTTCTACGCCTCGTAACGAGTTTGTTGACATAGATCCCATGCCTGCCGAAGATGTGGTTGCCCCATCGACCCAACAACGAGTCACACTCGGGAGTGGTGCAGCGCACACATGTGTGGTGGTGTACTCAGGGCATGTGATGTGCTGGGGAGCAAACGACGAAGGACAGCTTGGATTCGGCAACGATGGCACAGCGCTCCCGTTCTCGCGGGCTGCAAATGTTGTGGCTTCCCTCCAAGATGTGTCGAGTGTCGCCGTAGGGTTGCGGCACAGTTGCGCACTGGTGTCGAGCCCCGGAACTGTCTGGTGCTGGGGGAGCAATGTAACCCGCCAAATCGGCCAACGCGCAGTTGGTCCGATGACCTCAACATCGTATCCGCAGTTGGTTGTCGGGCTCGACCGAACGGTTTCGATTGTGGCAGGTGACGCACATACATGTGCCCGAGCAGACGATGGGACGGTCCGTTGCTGGGGCGCCAATGATCACGGTCAACTCGGTACTGGGCAGCCAGATAAAAGCGCAGGAGTACAGCTTGTCCCGCTGCCTGAGCCGAGTTCGGATTTGTTTGCCGGCGGCAACACAACATGCACCCGGTTGGTGAGTGGTACGTTGTATTGCTGGGGGAGTCTGCCATTTGGCGGGTTGCGCGATGTTGCAACTCCAGAACTCATCGAACTGCCCGTTGGTGCACAGTTGGTCGTGAATACTGCACAGCTGTGTGCATTTGTGCAAGCTGCTGATGTTCGGTGCTGGTCGGCACAAGTACCACAGGGATATCTGGTGGTACAGGCAACTGGTGCAAACATCGTGCGTGCACGCAACGACGGTACCGTCTGTGCAACGGGCTTGGCCAACCCTCTCTGTTGGGACGATACCGGGCGCGTACAACCATTGACTGAACGCGGCGTCATGGATGTCTCCGGCGGGGATGCGTTTCAATGTATTGCCTTGCGCGCAGGCAGGGTGCGCTGTCGAGG
>JACCDP010633968.1_pt1 | contig 11750 bp, 12 predicted proteins | sample 7445841 | NCBI WGS metagenome assembly JACCDP01 (sample SAMN15323441, study PRJNA562643) | freshwater metagenome | isolation source: river surface water | place: USA:Blue River Watershed | collected 2017-08-17
ATCCGTAATCCACTACCTGTATGTAGCTTTCGCTCCTACTGAAATTCAGTCATTATTGCTTTTGTCTCCAGACAGTTAGTTCGTGCATTGAAATGTTAAAAGTGCAAAAAGTCAGAGAAGGTTATTCAATATATTCCATAATTTAACGGTCCGTAATTTATAACGGCCCATGATTTAACGGGGATTTTAACCTATTGCGGACTAATATTCGAAGTGGCACGTATTTCTCTCCAAATGGAAGCCATGCTCAACCAACATTTTCAGTCCCGGAATCGTTTGGAAAAGATGGTTGTGGTCGCTAAAAAAGAAGGGATCCAACAGACGAGATTTATGATGAAGATTTACAAGACTTTTATTCAGACAGATGGAATTTTATGATGATTCATTCTGGCAAGCGACTTGGAAGGGAAGTAATGTGAGCGCTGCAAAGACAGAGTTTATTCTAAACTAATCCTAGATTTGGGATTATTAGTAGGAAATTGTTATCGATATGTTTCCTTGCACTACGTTTGTGAAAAGGAATACGCAGATTGTCGTGGATCATTTGGCAAATTTGTGGCAAGACAAGTTCCTATCGGAATCGGACGTCGCTTTCAAATGTAACGAAAAGTCGATCAAAGCACACACCTTGATCTTTGCTTCTGGCAGTTCTGTTTTTGCTGCAATTTCAGAGAAAATTAAATTTAATTACTTTTTGAGGATATTTTGAAATGGAAATCGTCTTTGCCAATGCTAAGAATTAAGACGGTATGTGAATGGAAACCCTAATTAAGTGTTTTATCATCACCAAAAGACAAAGTCCAAGAAAAGGTGCTTTTCCGAGAATTGAAGTGGAAAACTTGGAGGTGCGGGACGTGCAATCACGTGTTAAATACACGTGCCCGTGGGTACAATCTTGTCATTGATTCTAGAGTTTATACCTTGCTTACGTAAGAAAGTTATTGTCGAACACGATGGGTGGATGTTTGCGGGCCATACTTTGATGTTAGCATCCGGAAGGCTCTTGTATTGTTATCGAGCTTCGATCTCTAGGTTTCCACTCCGAGTCCTTAATTTAGCCGCACAGTATATTGACACGCGCTAGTGCACGCCGCACATGGCCAGGCTTATGTTTTCTTATACCTACTACTCACGGTGCAATAATTGTGGGTGTGTACGTAATCCGTTCAATTGAAGGGATTATGGATCAAAAGACGCATAAGCCCCAATTATTCTGTCGTCTATGCAGCAGGTTTTCAATAGCTAAAGCTCTTGCTATGCTAAATCGTGTTTTTCACACCATGTATGTATGTTTACGCTGTTTAAGGTTCGTGATTTATAGCGCTTGATGCGCATGCATTTATGCAGCGATAGCCGGATAAATCCGGGACTAATTACTCATTAGTCAAGTTTCAAACAAGAATCGGTCTAACTTTTAGATTCAGCCAATATGGTGTCGTCATTTGAGCTAGAGCTAAGTGAGGGTTGGGCGCAAATGGGAATAGGGCTTAAAGTCTACTAATAAATAGGAAAACAAGTAAGTTTAGGAGAACAAGTAAAGTTTTCACAAGTAAACCGTTTTTCAACCCTCACTCCAGCTTTATATTTTACCTACTCCCAATTGTTTTTACCCCGTTGAACTCTTAGTCCTTACTACGCCTCCGCGCTATTAGGTAGCTTTACGTGCGGTACTAGTACTAGTACGGGACGAGGGTTATCTTACACTACGAACTTTGTTTTCCTTCAAGCGGAACTAGTTTATCGTTTTTAACTAGTGGTAATTATTTTGCCCATAGTTTAAAATTAATGGTTATCAAAGTCCTTGACGGATCCTTTAATTTTAGATGGAATTAGTAGCGACTGTGCAGAAAATCGGAAATGGATCTTTCTTAATTTCATGGGTTGTTGACTACGAAACCCTCTTTGATGTTGCTCCTAAACAGCAAGCAGAAGTCACTAAGAGTGAAATTTTCGAATCGTGCCAATTGACTTTTGAAATCGATGAAGACAACGAAAGATTGTCGCTAGAAATGACCCACGTGGTATTTGCAAAAGAATTGATGTCGTTGCGTATTAAAAATGACGGAGTGATCGCAAGCTATGATGGAATTCCACAAACAATGAAGTTTCACAAGTCAAAGTGGAAAACTTTCTGGAAGACGCCCAATTTGCTTCCCGACTGCTACCTCTGTAACTCTAGGCTTATTCGAAGCTCCTCACTCGTATGTTACTGGTCCTTTGCATGTCCTAACTCATGCAAAACTACGGTAAATGTGGCCAAATTCGTTTTTCAAATCATAGTAGAAACTGAATCTACTCACATCAAGTTATTGAAAAATGGAGAAAAAAGAGTCATTGATCATCTAATGAAACTTTGGGAAAGCAAATCACTAGCCGATGTCACTTTCGAATGCGCGGGAAAAAGCTTCAAAGCCCACACCTTGATTCTCGCGTCCGGCAGTCCCGTACTCGCTGCTATGTTTCGACATGATCTTGTGGGAAACCGTGAAAGAGTCATCGACATTTATAATATCAACCCAATCGTCTTTGAAAATCTTCTTCGCTACATCTATACTGGAGACGTCGGTCTGCTGGAAATCAGTCACGTAGCCCAGCTGCTAGTCGCTGCGGACAAGTACGATGTTGGCTCTTTGAAAGATGAGTGCGCACATTTTCTATCACGGAACGTCACAATGGAAACCGCCGCCAAGTATCTCCTGTTGTCCCATCTTCACAATTCAGCAGAGCTTCACGAATCGACTTTGGATTTCATGTCAAGGAATGCCGAAGCTGTATGTTGCAGAAAAGACTGGATGGAGTTGATCAAAAATTATCCGGAGCTCAGTTTCATTGCTGTGCAGCGAATGGTTAAGAAAAGTTTGTGCTGATCAAAAGGAATCTTAAGTTATTTGTGTATTTTGAGAATTTATTTGTTATTCCTGGTTATAGTTCTGCCAAAAACTTCTTAAATGAAGAATATAAAAAGTCAACTCTTGAAGTTGGTCGTTATCCTGTTATACTCTAATGGTTTAAATTGATAGGAATTTAAATCTTGAGGGTTGAGGTAGATGTGCCCTTATGATGAGAGGATAAAGTATTTACATTAGATTTAATTCCTCAGTTATTGAAAAAAAAACGAACTACGTACATACTCTGACTACACTGCATATAACAAATTGCATTTGCTACTTGCTAGACAGAACACAGAAGTAAATATGTGTCCTTTCCCTGTTCCCTCTACATTTTACCATTCCATGTCTTTTTTTCTAATGCAGTCGTATATAATTAGTACGTTAATAAGTTCTTCAAGCGATTTATCGAAACAAGAAGATTGGGCAGTTTTATAAGAGCTTTTAGGCGCCCATAGTTACCCCGTTTTTGTCCAAAGTTACCCAAAATACGGTACCGATCATTACCGAAGAGCTAGCTCTGGCTGAGTGGCAAATTGTTAATTGTGCATAAATAGCTATATGTATCTCAGCAAAACAGATGAGAAAGACTGATTGGTCAACTTTTAAATTATTAATAAACACTCTGAAAACAAAGCGGGAGAGTTGATGAAGTTGCAAATTTTAAATTCCAATATCGCTCTCTACCCTCGCCGTAATTTTTCGCCCATACCAGTCCGTTCACCCCTTCAGCCGAAAAAAAAAAACAGACAAATAATTTTCCAACCCTTACTCCAGTTTTCATGTCCATGAATCCATCCTTATGGTCAATGCTCAATGGTTTTAGTCTTAACTCTCCTTTTGTGATCATAAGTTGTGTTGTACTCGTTACTGCTACTTGACGAAATTCGCATGAGAGGGAGAGGGAGTGTTTTATTGTTACTGATTTATGGTACGTAATTGTCCTATTTAGAATTTACATGTGGTGGCTTTCACAATCCTTAAGGTTTGGTTTCATTTAAGATGGAATCGAACGAATCAGGTCTAGCGACAGCACGAAAAATTGGAGATGGATTATTCTTCATTTCATGGATTGTTGACACAGATAGCCTGTTAATGGACGACTCACCTAGAAGACAAGTGGAACTCGATAAGAAGGAGTTTTTCGAATCGTGCAAAATGACGTATGAAGTAGACGAATTCAATGAAATGTTATCGCTAGAATTGGAAATTGTTATGACACAATCGCTGATGCCCTGCACTGTGAAAAACGATGGAGTGCTCGCCATCTACGACGGAATCCAACATGTGATGAAATTTAAAGATTCAAAATGGAAAACCTTATGGGAAGAAGTTCAAGTCATTCCCGATTGCTACCAGTGTGCGTCTAAGTTGTATTGTGGAAACTTAGTGGAAGACTTAACCTACTACCAAAATCACTTCACATGTCCCGACACGGGTGAAAATGTTCCTTTTACGGCCAAATTAGTGTTTCAAATCCTGGTGGAAACTGAACCTGCTTCCATGATGCTTCTGAAAAATGGCAAAACAAGTGTCCTTAATCATCTGTCGAATCTTTGGGAAAGCAAAACTCTAGCTGACGTCACTTTCAAATGCAAGGAAAAAAGCATCAAAGCCCACATCTCGATCATCGCGTCCGGCAGCCCCGTACTCGCTGCCATGTTTCAGCATGATTTCGTGGAAAACCGTGAAAGAATCGTCGAAATTAGCGATATCAAGCCAATCGTCTTTGAAAGTCTGTTACGCTATTTCTATACTGGCGACGTCAATCTGGAAATTGCTGACGTAGCTCAGTTGCTGGTTGCTGCGGACAAGTACGGGGTCGATTCTTTGAAAGACGAATGCTCGCAATTCCTTTCGCGCAATGTCGCATTGGAAAATTCCGTTCAGTATCTCGTCTTGTCCCATCTTCACAATTCAGCAGAACTTCACGAAAAAACACTGGATTTTTTGTCGAGAAATGCTGAAGCCGTATGTTGTAGAAAAGACTGGATGGAGGTGATCAAAAACTATCCGGAGCTCAGTTTCACTGCTATGCAACGTATGGCAAAGAAATGTTTGTGCTGCTGATTAAGAAGTTAAGAAGCCATTTTCGTAATTATTACAATATTTTTTGCTTTTTTTGGCATCCAGCGATTTTTTTTCCTATTGTTATATTAAAATTTGTTAACAGTTCCATCTAAAATATGTCAATGATTAATAAACGGGATTCTTTAAGCTTCAGCCAACTTACTAGGTCGAGATATTAATGTATTGAAAATAAAAAAAATTACGTAGTATTCAGTTCTCCGTTAATATTTATGAAGGTCCGCATATGTGTCCTGAGCGAGCCGCGCATTTAATACATTTCTCGCCTCTGATGTATCAACGAATGCACGATTAAATTTTGTTGCGTGTAAACCTTAATAACGTATACTCGTGTTTAATATCTAGAAAATTTATCAGGTCCGTCCTCTGTTCACAGTAAAACGAACTAATCACTGGAGGTAGGTAGATGTGTCACCCTTTCCTCAACTGCTTCCACTACAGTCCACCAACATTCTAGCGGGATGGGTTCGATTTTCCGCTAGGAAATGCAACCATGCAACACGTAGTACATCTATGCAGTAGAACAAGTTTATTGACCTGTCTGGATTCGTTTTTCAAACCCTACCTCTTCCTCCTTTCCTGACATTGAAAGAATCTTTCATATCAGTACCGTGTTCATTTTAACTTCGTCCCGTGCTTTCGTTAGTCCGTGCATTCTATAGCGCTCTAGCTACTAAAATTTGTATTGTGCACCAATGGCCACAGCTGGGCAAATCAGAGACGGATTATATCGAGTATCATGGGCAGTCAAAAAGCGTATGCTTTGTTGCTTAAGTGGCCAAACAGAAGTTTACTTGACAAAAGTTTTTCAACCTTGCAAGTTAAAATTCAGCGTGTTGAGTCAAAAGCTGTATCTCGAAGTGGACATTGTGTTTCCCAAAGAATTAAATTCGCCTAAAGTTTTGGATAACGTAGTTATCCTCGCTAGCAAAGACAGCGTCCAGAATAAGATGGCGTTCATTACTCCATCCACATGGAAAACTGGATGGAGTTTCTATCCCGAAGACTACTACTGCCAGAATTGTGGAACAAATTCCGATCTCGTTGGATTCAATTTTGAGATTCTAATAGACTTTCACTCCAGTTCCAATATTCCTACCAACGAGTGCGCAAATAAAGGAATGAGAAATGCCCTGGGACTTTTGTCAAATTTATGGGAAGAAAAGAATCTCTCTGATGTGACTTTTAAATTCGCGAACAAGACAATCGAAGCCCACACCTTAATCCTCGCTTCCAGCAGCCCTGTACTCGCTGCCATGTTTCAGCACGGCTTCCAAGAAAATCGAGAAAGAGTCGTCGAAATTCAAGACATCGCCCCAAATGTTTTCGAATCTCTTCTTCGTTACATCTACACCGGAGGTGTCGACTTCAAATGTGTCGATGCAGCGGAACTGATGGTTGCGGCGGACAAATACGGGATTGTTTCACTGAAGGAAGACAGCGCACAATTCTTATCTCAGAATATCACGTTGGGGAACGCATCCTGCTACCTTGTTCTATCACATCTACATACTTTACCCACACTTCTCCAGTCTACTTTGGATTTCATGTCGAGAAATGCGCAAGCTATTTGTTCCAGTAATGATTGGATGGACGTCATCAAAAACTATCCAGAACTCAGTTTTACCGCCATGCAACGTATGGCGAGGATCTGATATAACGAAAACAAGCTTTTATTGCTCTTTTTCGAGTTCTTTTCATATTTTAAATAGGGCGAGCGGTTGTATATGCGCATTCCCCGCAGATAAAGAATGCGAATGTATTTTTTCTATGTATTTATACAAAGTCAAATTCAAATTTTCAGTTTGGCGTTTCATTGTGTTAACACGCAAATTGCTAAATTCTCTAATTCAGTGAATTGTTTTGACTTGACTGTTTGTCTTTTATCGTATTACGACATTTAAAAGCAGTGTGCAACAAACGAAGCACTTGGCATTAATTAATCGAAGGCTGAAGTAAATTGTTTCCCTCTCTTTTTAGAATGGGCAGCTATAAGGTTTTAAGTCCTATACCGTACCGTCTTGGTTTGAACAAACAGATTTCGTTCAAGGACAATGGCCGAGCCCGTAAGCCATTGTTATTTCCGTGATTAGGTTTGTTTAAGTAGTGAATGTTTCTGACGAGCAGTTTATCAATGACACCAACCTAGATGGCGTGTTAACAACAGAAAAGTTTAGTAACGAAATAACGCTTGTAACAAACGCAAAAGGCAGGAGCGATGCTGGAAAGTTGATGAGTTTTATTCAAATACTTGCTGATGAAGTAATACAAGTTAAGCAAATAACTATGAAGGAGATACGTAACATTGCAATTTCCTTTTGCTATGCCTTTGTGAAAACGGATGTTTTTCTGGGGGTAGGAGGAACAATTTAGTTGGAGATTTTGATTGACTTTACACCTGAGTTATCAGCAAAAGAGATGCTACAAAGCCTACTCTTGGTCATCTTTCCCATCTGGGGACAAATGAGACTCTGTCTGTCTGATCGTGGTACCTTCAAATGCGAAGAAAAGACCATTGAAGTTCATACTTTGATCTTAGCTTCCGGCAGTCCGTTGCTGTTAGCTGCCATGTTTCAACGGTTCAACATCACTCCAAACGAAACCTTAAAAAAAGAGTCATCAAAATAAAAGTATTTTCTTCAATACATCTACGCCGAACACGTGGGCTTCAAGTGGGTGGATGTTGCGGAATTGATGGTTGCGGCGGACAAGTATGGGGTATGCAGTCCTTACCGGTAGTGTGTTTATGTCCGGCGCACATAATAAGGCTCGACTTTTAGTGGTGTTCCGCTGCGAAAGGGGTAAATTTTCTCTTCCCAAATTTTCATTGGAGAAATTCATTTTGTTGAAGTATTTTTTAATAACCTAATTCAAATGTATAAAATCGCCCTACATAGCTGCTTGTCCTTCAGATCAAAACACATGTGCATTCTGCATTGCAGGTGGAAGTGGATTTACCATCCCCCTTCTTGCTCATGGGCGAGTACAGACGGGAAAAAAGCGTATTCGGTTAAAGGACGAACGCGGAACGCTTAAGACAACATAACAAACGAAGGATGGTCCATTCCGTGCCTTATCGATTGCGGGACAATTGTAAGTAAAAATTATTGGGTTTCTGCGTAGACAAAAGACGCACAATTATGTTGGAAATCTCCTCGGAAATCTCCTCCTTTTTCTTGCATGAAAGAGCTGTCGGCATTCAAGACATCAAGAAAGAGATATCTTAAGTACAATTCTATTATACGGAAGAAGTGGACCTGAAATGCGCTGATGCTGTACCCAAGTTGCGGGTGACGTCACACAAGTACGTCACGAATTCCTCGAAAGAAGAACAACTAACGCTGCAAGTTATTCTTTAGGGTGTGCTTTGAAAGACGTCGTGTGATGTTTTTGCGTTCTAACACATCTACTATCGATTCCTTAAAACTTTTTCATTCAATTTTAGATACGTGCTTCGGAGAACGCAGACACTGTAATAGTAAATCTACCCGTCTACCCGTTTCATAACAACGCGGCGTTTGTTTTCAAGAAATTATTTGCATATAATATTCTCAAAATATTTAAGATATAATTTTGTTTGGTTTCATGGTTGTACTCGCCCGTGTTCTTTATGCGTTAAAATATTACAAGAATTGGCACTACGTTTCTTCTGGTTATAGACATGTGTCGTCACTCGTCACTGTGTGCGTCGTCAAGTTAATTGATTGGGTAGGTGTATATTAAATGAAGGGTCAACAGGTCGATTACGGATATTTGTTTGCGTATTACGTCGTACCCCACAACCGGACTTGATTTTCATTTAGCTTCCTAAATCTCTATCATGGACGTCACTCCGTCTCTGTCGCTGCAATTAAAGAGATCATTCAACCTCACGCGAGGCTCAGAAATTTTTCGGGGCTTTTTCTGCCTCAGACACAAGAAGAAGAAGCACAAACACCCACAAAGGGAAAGGAAATCTCAGCATTACGTACTAGAGACTACTGGGGTGTGTGCAACATTTCTGGAGCATTCCGAATGAGATATATAGATCGAAGCTAGCCGAGTAGTAAATCCAGAAAGCTTTAGCCATCCAGAAACGTCCACCTCCAACTATGGACTTACCCTCTCTTTCTTTCACCGCTTTATTGGTTTCTAATGAAAAGGAAGATAGATGTATCATTCTGGGCACATGTTAGGAACGCCTTTTATCCCCATGCGATGAAAGTTGGGTTTCTTCTGTGCGTTATTTGTTAGGTTCTATCACTCCCAAATAAGAGGACACTGCTCTGCTGGTGATAAGATGAGAAAGTGATGTAGAAGCGTTCTAAGATAATCTTTTAATATAGACCAAATCTGACGTCGACAGACTTTTTGGCAGTCCCAAAATTGTAGATAAAATCTAAAAAATTAAGAAATTAGCGATCTAAAGGCGCAATGTAGTTGTTGAAAAAAAGAATTTCTTTAATAATGACAAGATGATGTTATACAACGTCGACTGAGCCTCGGGGTAACGTATTGTGGAAAAAAAACTTTCTCATTCTTTTTCAGGGTGGAAAAAGCGCAAATAATGAAGATGTTCATAATGTAGGACAGATAAAGACTAGGTAGACAAAAGGGTGGGGGTTTGTTCTTCTCGACAGCAGCAGCAGAGCCGGAGAATCAGTGAATAATTGATGCTGGGCGAGCCACGAGCAAACACCCGAGAAAAAAAAACATCAAAGCCGTCTCGTAAAAAAGATGGAGAAAAGTGAAGAGGCGGGATGGATGGAAAAAACTGGGACCGTTCTCACGCAAACTGTCCTGGCGGATGCTGCAGGACCCCAAAAAGACATTAACAACACCGGTTTTATTTCCCCCTTTGTATACTTCTTAACGTTATAAATACAACCAGAATGACCGATAGCAGTCTAGGACTTGCGTCAGTCTTCACCTTAGCTATTGTGTTGTTTCCAAGAGAGAAAACGGTAGCTAATACGGACAGTAGACCGATCGATAATTCATCAGTTATTCATTGAAAACTGAAAAAAGAGATAGGAGAAAAAAAGGGCATCAAGTTGCGACAGATGGGAAGACTATCACAACTCAATAACATTTTGTTGATCAATAATATTATGTTTCCCCGAATAAGAATGGTCTTCTTATGTTTAGTTCTTACTATCCATTTCACGCCATGAAGCTTTACTGTCAACGTTAACCTTAATCAAATTGAGCATATGGATATTATTGAGACTCGACGTGCGCGTTTTTACGAGTGTCATGCACGCTTTTTGAATATATATAAGAAAGATGAAAACCATTGAGGTTCCGCAGTATAAGAAGATAGCGAGGCCTACACAAGAGTTTAGGCTTTTCTGTTGATGCGTCGATCTATTGTGTGCGAGTGAAAAAGAGGCCTGCCGCCGATGTCGACGACGTGAACGACGCGCACGAGATCGAGCCATTCACGGAGAAAAATTGCACCCCCACCATTTTCAAGACTCCACTGCCCTTCATCACCGTTGAGATTTGCCGACTCTCCCCAATCCTCCCCCGCCATCTAAATTTATGAATAGTTGACTTTAAGTCACTGTGAAAGAACAACTAATTTTTTTTTTTACTAGTAAGAAACAAGTTTTCGGTGACCTTCTATCCAAAAGAATCGTTTGATACAATCTTGCCGACAACTTGAAAGCCTAGAGAGTCTGTTATTGAATTAATCGTGCCTCACCTTAATTTGCCTGTTGTGTGGTCAGAAACAACATTAACCTAACCTAGACCCTTTCCCCTTGCACGGAACATTTTGGGTTCATTGAATGTAGCTAGATATGTCGGCAGGGACCTCTTGACAACAATTGTATAGTTTGTCACGAGCGTAGATTTGTGTTCCGACAGCAGAGAGATGGAATTCCCTTCCCACGTGCGTGGTTCGTCAAACTAGGACGCTACGCAATCAAAGCTGTTTGAGTTAAAGGGCACAAACTATTTGATTTACTCGGCATTTGGGGACGCTCGGGGTCGTCGGATCCCTCGAGTCCCAACTTTGCCTGTTTGTCTCTTGTCCTCGCCGTATCTGGTCAAAAGTTGGTCGCTACCCAACAAGGCCACGCCACTCGACTTTGGTCGTTTCAATCAGCACCACACAGTTGATGATCAAGTCGCATACACCGCAAACGTTCCAGAATCCAGAGACCCAATCAGGCAAGCGCTGCTGGATTCCACCAGCATTTACTCAAAGTATTTCGCGCTAAGTGTTTGCTGACGCAACTGTATCGATCTTGTTTGAAAGTACTTCCAATTCCATTCCGACTACCGTTCTAGTACCCTAAACAACGACTCATTCATCATCAATCGATAAAAAAGGGAAACAAAGAAGAAGCCGACAATAATTGTTTGAACTGTTTGTATTGAATGGCTGAACTATGCTTACGAAATTAAGCGGAAGTAATCGACCTCCAATTTTAGAGGAGTACTGAATTGACGATGGTCGTTGTACCCGCCGTGTTCGCGAAACAGTCACGTGAAACGGCTGACTGAACTTTAGTGATATGAACGGAGAAAAGTGAAAAACAGCCTTGTCTTTAATCAACTTTGATGTTTTTGTCATTGAATTAGGTGACTGTTTGACGTTGTATTACTGGCCTTAAAATTGATCGTCCTGTTGTTTATTAATATTGCTCAGGAAGAAAACTTTAAGGGTCCACTCCATTTTTCCCTACTTCACGTATTTTCAAATATTGCTCCAAACGCTTTATTACCATATTAAAACCTATGTTGAGGCAAAAAAGACGAGCAAATATTTACAACAACTCGTTCGTG
>JACCDP011140012.1_pt1 | contig 11750 bp, 11 predicted proteins | sample 7445841 | NCBI WGS metagenome assembly JACCDP01 (sample SAMN15323441, study PRJNA562643) | freshwater metagenome | isolation source: river surface water | place: USA:Blue River Watershed | collected 2017-08-17
ATTGACTATTTATCTTTTCTTTATAATGGAGTGGATTCATCAAAAGTATCCTCAATTAGTATTTTTCATTTTTTAAAGTGTAAAAGTATTACTGATTCCAAAAACATAGTAACGTTTGAATGAGCTGCATTTCTTTTCTCTTAATTGTATATTAGTTCACTTATCTATATTTTTTATTATTTGATAAATAAGGAAGTGATGAACAATCAAAAATTGAATATTTCAAATGCTGTCATGAGAATGTTGTTTAGAATCATTTTCATTTTAAATAAAATAATAGGAGGTACACGATTGGTACATTGGTTGTGTATTTGGCATACTCATCCTGTAGAGAGTATTCTTATTTAACATAATATTAATTATAAGACAAATAGTATTGATATTACTATATTACAAACTTAAAATAAATTAAATAGTTGAGGACTCGGTAAATTTGTTTTCCCAGTGATCATTCAAGATGGCTACTAGTCTTCTCGACATGTTATTGAAATAGCGCTTCGTTCTATAACCGCTAACCCAGTTGATTCCGCGAATTGCATTCGTGAAAAATATTTCATCAGCCGCCAATAAGTTTTGTGGTAATATAGTGCATTCATAAACCTTTACACCATTTGCCAATGCTAGATTAATGATTTGCATGCGCATTGTACCAGCCAAACAACCTTCATCCAAACCAGGGGTGTATAAAACGCCGTTGCTAACAACAAAAAGATTGCAACTTGAACTTTCTAAAATACAACCGTTATCATTCGCAATCAACACATCGTCAAGTTTCCGTTCTGTCGCATTGATAGCTGCCATCACATAGACTAATCCACTTTTTGTTTTGTAATTAGATAACAAATGCTTTTGCTTCCTTATTTCTGTGTACTGATCTATTTCGAGACCTTTTGCATTCAATTCAAAATTGTTACTCTCGTAAGGATATACCTCGATAAAAAAGGTGCATTCATTTGATTCAGGCTTATAAGCACCGCCCATTACCCGATCCAAACTTATTCTACACCTACCTCCTTCACTTATTTCAGATTTCTGGCAAAGTTCAATGATCTTCTCCTTGAAAAATTCTGTCGTAAAGAAACTTGCAGGACGCATTTTGATTGCTTTTGCACCCTCAATTAGACGCCGAATATGGTTGTCCATATTCAAGGGATAACCATTCATGATGCGAATACTTTCAAAAACACCATCCCCATATACATGTCCACGGTTGCCAGCCTCAATGGTTGGTGCATTGTTGGGTAGAATAGATCCGTTATTATTGATATATAGCATCAAAAATGGAAGATTAAGTTCATTAATTCTTTTCCTTTGTCAATATTAATAAATAAAACATAAATAATCCCAAAAATTGCCCCACCAATATGAGCGTCATGCGCAATACCTGTATTTCCTCTTTTATCCGCATAATATTCTGCAATTAAATAAAGTGGCCCGAATAAATAAGCAGGAATTGGGATAGGAATGAACAATAAACTCAATTGCATGGTCGGATTCCAAACGATTGCGGCAAATACGACCGCTGAAACCGCACCGGAAGCACCTAAGGCTCTGTAATGTGGGTTCTCATGGTTTCTTTTATAAGGTAATATGGTTGCGAAAATTCCCCCAAAAAAATAAAGGATTAAAAAATGAGTGCTTCCTGCAAGTGGCCCCCAATGAAACATGAACTGACGTTCCAATAAATCACCTAAAAAGTATAGGGTGAACATATTAAACATCAAATGAATCCAATCTGCGTGTATAAACATATGCGCAACTATGCGCACGTATTCATGTCTGTGCTTGATGTCATATGGGCTATATGAATACTTGTCGGTAAATCGCTGATTACTGAAAGCGCTAAGTGAAATGAATGTTGTAACAATCAATAGAATATAAACAACTTGAATGATCATCTGATGAAATCTTTTTAACTTGCGCTTGAATACGAATTTAATCAATTTGTTCCAATCCTTTATGCGCTATTTTTTATTGCTCTTTTTAGCTTCAATAGTACTCGCAAGTTGCTCCAATAAACCTAGCAAAAAGAAAATAGTCATTTTTGAAAACGATTCAATTCCGTTGCAATTAAAAATGAAGAAATTGACTGAAGCCACTTATTTATCAACTTTTGGATTTAATGGAATTGAGATAAATTGGATCCAGGAATTTTATCGCTCACGCAACTATAACGCATGTTGGATCAATGATTCAACCCTTTCTGATGAAGGTGTAAAACTAGACAGTACACTTCAAAAATCAATTTATTTCGGCATTCCAACCAATAGACTTCGCCTGAAAGGAATCAATAAAAAGTATTGGATACATCGTGAACTACTGCTAACCTGCCAGTTAAGCCATTTTTTAAACGACTTGAACATGGGATTGATCGCCTATGAAACGAAAACAGCACATCCAAAAAGATTTTATCCGCTTGACAGTGTTAATTTTTACCTTTATCAAAGGGATTCTTTGTCCTTTGATCAAATCTTTCTGAAGCAAGGTCCAACTGATACTAATTATCGTTTTTTATCGCAGAAAATCTATGAGTTTTGCAAGAAATTTACATTGGACAAATCAACTTTTGCAGTAAAACCAATGAAGGAAGATTCAGCCAATGTTTTCAGAAAATCAAGTAAAGCACTAATATCCAAAGGATATTTGGATTCAATTGTGAATGAAAATGATGAAAAATATATTCTTGCATTAAAAAATTTTCAGAAGGACAACGGTCTTCGTGAAGATGGAAAAGTTGGTAAATACACCGCAAAGGGATTGAATGAAAGTACATATCATAAAGTGCTTCGTGCTGCAATAGCTTTGGATAAAATGCGTCAAAAACCTGATTATCCAATTAAATTTGTTCGAATAAATATTCCAGAATTTACTTTGCGTTATTATGCGCATGACAGCTTGAAAAGGGTGCATCGCGTTATAGTTGGGAAGCCTGAAAATCAAACTCCTGAATTAAATTCGAAAATCATTCGTATGATAGCGTACCCCTTTTGGAAGGTCCCCTATTCCATTGCCAGTAAAGAAATCCTTCCATCAGTTAAAAGAAGTGCAGGGTATCTGACAAAAAATAATTACAAACTATACAGAGGTGAACAAGAGGTGAACCCAAACGGAGTGAACTGGTCTAGAATCAAAGACAACACCTTTCCCTACCAGGTAATTCAGCAACCAGGGGAAAACAATAGTTTGGGAATTTTTAAGTTTGAATTTCACAGCAGTTACAGTGTATATCTGCACGATACTCCTACAAAGTATTTATTCAAGGCAGATATACGGGCCTACTCACACGGTTGCATACGCTGTGAAGAACCATTGGAATTGGCCAAAGCTATGCTGGATTATGATTCGCTGAAATTGAAGCGGAACCATCTCACACGCGATTCACTCGATAGTTTAATGGTAATCGCCAAACATTTTCCTTTTCGATTGATGGATCCAGTTCCTATTTTTATTGAATATGTAAGCGTTTGTGCAGACAAAGAAAAATTGATTTTCTACCCTGATATATACTACAGAGATGAAGAATTTATAACCCTTTTAAAAGGTTTATAAGTATATTCGCAGGAATCATAACGAGTTTTATTTATGGGTCATTTAATCTCTCCTTCTCTCCTATCGTGTGACTTTGGAAATGTGCAGCGCGATGTCGAAATGTTGCATCACTCGGAAGCCGACTGGTTGCATTTGGACGTCATGGATGGTGTTTTTGTTCCCAATATTTCATTTGGGTTTCCTATCATCGAAACTGTAAGGAAGCATACAACTAAAACATTGGATGTGCACCTGATGATCCAGCATCCAGACAATTATATACAACATTTTAAAGACGCGGGCGCAGATGTTTTAACCGTTCACTACGAGGCTTGCACGCATTTGCATCGCACAATTCAAGCTATTCGGTCGACAGGTATGAAAGCAGGCGTTGCACTCAACCCACATACGCCAATTGATCTTTTGAATGATATCATTCAAGATTTAGACCTCGTTTTAATTATGTCTGTAAATCCTGGTTTTGGTGGGCAGAAGTTTATTAGAAATGCCATCTTAAAAGTAGAACAAACGAAAAATCTCATACACCGCCATGGTTCGCACGCTTTGGTGGAGGTGGATGGAGGTGTTAATCTGGAGAATGCCAAAGAACTTTTGCAAGCAGGGGCCGACGTGCTTGTAGCTGGAAGTTTTGTTTTTAATTCAGCCAATCCAAAAGATACCATTCTTCAACTAAAAAATGTATGATGTTCAAAACCTTTTTTGAAGACAAATTCAAAAGAGAACATTCAAGGCTGCGAAGAATTATTGAGTTTTTTGAGGATCAGGAAAATAAAATTCCTGAATCTGTAATGAAATTAATGGCGCATATTATGAACGCGCAACACATATGGTTGTGTCATCTTAAATCAATTCCTGCTGAATCCGATTTCTGGGACCTCCCCCCACTTCATTTTTTTCATCGGTTGAACAACCAGAATCTCACGGAAACACTAGATTATCTAGAGAAAGAGGTATTGCTCAATACTATTCAAACAAATCCTTATGAAGAGGAACAACAAAAGCGTATCATGGACGTACTTCACTACATGCTCGAGCATGCAGCATATCACCGGGGGCAAGTAGCATTGAACCTAAAAATTCACAATTTACAGCCTCCCGAGCTCCAAATGATGACATTTGATTAAATTTAAGTTGAATGGTAACGTTTGCTTGTTGATTGCGTTCACACGTGTATGAAAAATTGGATTGTAATTTTCATTGTGTTTATTCCCCCGTTTGTTTATTCACAAACAGATAGCCTCTTCTTTCAAAAAGAAAAAGCGCTGGCCCAGTTGTTGAATGATTTAAGAGCCGCGAAAGATGACAGCGCTAAATCGACAATGAATGAAAGGTTCAAAGCAGAATTAAAGCTTGTTTTGAATGAAAAAAAAGCGTTCACTTATCCTTTTAATTTATTGAAATCTGTTGGATTTGTTGATAGTCCAGATGGTCAATTACGCATTGTGAACTGGAATGTCGAACAAGATGATGGCACCCAAAAATATTGCTGTTACCTTCTTTACAAAGACCCAAAAAAACATGCTACTATTCTTATGGAATTAGCTGATAATTCAACCAATCCTTCTTCTTTACAAAATGAAATAATTGAAGCGGATCAATGGTATGGCGCACTGTATTACAAAATCATTCCCGTTGAAAAGGCTCAAAAAATAATGTATACACTTCTCGGTTGGGACGGAAACAATTCAATGAGTACCATTAAATTAATTGATGTGCTTTATTTCTCTGGAAATCAACCAAAATTAGGAAGTCCTATTTTCAAACATTTAAACACTACCTCAAAACGTGTTGTATTCGAGCATTCAAAAAAAGCTGTAATGTCATTGAAATATGAAGAGCAGTACAAGCGAATAATATATGATCATTTGTCACCTGAAACACCTGATTTAAAAGGCTTTTATTCTTTTTATGTTCCAGATTTTTCTTACGATGCCTACTATCTTGAAGGCTCAAAATGGCTATTAAAAGAGGACGTAATCGGCGTTAATACTGACGACAAGGAAAAGATAAATGTTTTGATCAAAAATGAAAAAACTGGAAAAATTGAAAAGAAATCGATTAAAAATAAGTGGGAAAATCCATCAGATGAAAATGCCCCAGGCGGTGGAAGTGTGCACATCCCTGTAACACCAGAAGATACAATTAAAAATCCTGATGAATCCGAAAAAGAATTAAAGAAAAAAAGTAACAAGAAAGAGGCTGATCCAAGTAATCTTAACCAAACATTGGGAACGAACAAAAAAAGGAAACGAAAAAATAATCGGTAGTAATATGTTTTTTTTCAATGAATTGTCATTTATATTCATTTGAATGTCTTTTGGTTATATTTCAAATATTTTTCCCTATTTTTAATCAAACTTTTGTATCATGAGTAAAAATCTGTACATCGTTCCTTACGATTTTACCCCTGCCGGCGACGTTGCTATACAAACGGCCCTATTTCTTGGTAAATATGTTCACACGGATATTAAATTGCTTCACCTTACAAATTCGAAGAAAGATTCTATTCAGGCTGAGCTCAAACTGAAAGCTGTAATAGAGAAATTGAGTTTGCCAGATGGATTAGAAATGAGTTACATCGTTTCAGAAGGTTCTATTTTTGAAGATATAGGAAAGATTGTAGCGAAATACAACGCACAACTTGTGATAATGGCTACTCATGGCGCTTTGGGACTTCAAAAACTATTTGGCAGCAACGCAATGAAAGTTGTAACAAGCGCAGAAGCACCTTTTTTAATTGTTCAAAAGAATACCCAATTGAAAGAAATTAAAAATATTGTTGTGCCGATTGATTTAACCAAAGAAAGTCTTCAAATTGTTAATGTCGCTGGTGATATAGCAGATATTTTTAAATCAACAGTGCATGTCCTCGGTGAAAAACAAAACGATGAATTGTTGAGTCAACAAATGAAAAATCGGATTTTAATTGTTAAGAATCAATACGAAGAAAGAAGAATTCCTTGTTCTGTTGAATTCATGAAAGGCGGTGGCTCCTATCAGAAAAAAATTATGCAATACTGTAAGGATAATACGATCGATATGATTGGAATTGCCTACCACTCAGAAAGTCTGTTGCCTCAATTCGATACTTTTGCTCAATCACTGATCACAAACGATATACAATTGCCTTGTCTTGTTTTGAATTCTAAACTGGCTTCGGCATTGTACTTCTGATATGAGGCTTGGTGAATTTAATGATCTGACAATTTTACGCTTTACAGCGCCAGGTGCGTACCTTGGAGATGAAGAAGAGAATGATGTTTTATTGCCTGGAAAGTACATTGATGATGCTTGGCAAGTTGGTGACGAAATAAATGTATTTCTCTATAAAGATTCAGAAGATAGAATTGTTGCGACCACCGAAACCCCTTTTATTACCTTAAAGCAATTTGCTTATTTAACAGTAAAAGAAACAAATGCATTCGGGGCATTTTTAGATTGGGGCTTGGAAAAAGACCTAATGGTACCATTTAAGGAGCAAAATCAGCTTATGGAAAAAGGTAAGCGATACTTGGTTACCTTACAAATTGATCATGCCACCGATCGCTTATTTGCCAGTTCGAAAATTAATAAATATTTATCCGAATGCCATGACACATCCCTGCTTCATCAAGCTGTAGATCTTTTGATATGTGAAGCGAGCGATCTAGGTTTTAAAGTCATTGTAAACAATTTGTATAAAGGATTGGTCTTTAGGAACGATGTAAGCAAACCTATTCGAACTGCTGATAAATGTCTCGGTTATGTAAATAACATACGGTCCGATGGGAAGATTGATATACGTTTGGATCCGATTGGTTTTCAAAAGTATGATGATGCCTGTGAACAAATCATTTCGCTGTTAAATAGTAATCAAATACTTTATCTTTCCGATAAAAGTGATGCTGACGAAATTCGAGAAAAATTGGGCATGAGTAAAAAAACATTCAAGCAATCCATTGGGAAATTGTATAAAAACAAAAAAATTAAATTGTTCGAGGACAGGATCGAGCTAGTCTAATTGGGTATATTTAGCCCGAATTACTAATAGGTTTTATGTATCTCTTTGGAATGTTTTTTGCCATGTCACGGCGATGAAAAAAATAATTCAACTTTTTTGTTTTCTTCCTTTTTTGTCTGTTAGTCAATGGTCTTCAATTCCACATTTTGGTGCAAACATTGGATTACTTTTAAATGTTGGTACGCACGTCAATCGAATTGGATTTACGATAAACGCTTTCTATTCAGATTACTTTTATCAATTAAATCTGGGAAATAGTTCCACTTTCAATCTTACATCTTATGGAAAAAGAAAGAATTTTTTCGAATCCAGAAGTTCAATCGGTATGCTCTTACTTGCAGGGAGAAAAAACAATGAAATTGACATCCAGTTTGACGGTCTTTTGCACAATACCTCCTTTGAATATGGGCTAGGCTTCAATTATTTGTGGTACCTAGACAATGTAAATACCTCACAACTTTCAGGAGGTTGGGGATTGCACATCAAGAATATCTCAATGTTGTTTGAAAATGATGTGTTTGGCGGACAAGCTCGTGACCGGTTCAGGACCGGTCAATTGACTTTTCGTTACAGGAGAGAAGCTTTTGCCGCAACATTTGGACTTTACTTATGGACGGGTGAGACAAGGAATACAAATTGGGTAAAAGAATCTACCGACCGATGCCCAAATGGATATCGTTCATTAGAAGATACCGAATATGGAAGAACTAGTCATGGGATTCTTTTTGGCGGATTCAGTTATCACCTCGGATATGGACAATTTGCATTCGTCAAAACAGGAATTGATAGTGAGCATATTCGGCATGCCTTTCAAAATAGATTGATACATGACCTGATATTTTTACCAAAAAAAATGAAACGCAACACACCTCACTATCCTCGTTTAGACGCAGATGGATGTCCCGTTTTTGACCCAAGCAAAGTAAGGAAAGACAGGTGGTATTTTCAGATTGGATCAAATGAAAATTGGTCAAACTAATGCGGTTTCTTTGTTGATACTTTGTTCATTCTATTTTGATGAAAATCTTCGGAAATTGAAGTAATGTACTAACTTTGCCACCCGTAGTTGCATTCTTTAGTTCATGTCAAATTCAACCAAGTATGTTTTTGTCACCGGTGGGGTGACTTCCTCTTTAGGCAAAGGGATAATATCTGCCTCTTTGGCCAAATTACTTCAGTCAAGAGGGTATTCCACAACTATTCAGAAATTAGATCCTTATATTAATATCGATCCCGGAACCTTGAATCCGTATGAACATGGTGAATGTTTTGTCACAGATGATGGCGCAGAAACGGACCTCGATTTAGGTCACTACGAAAGATTTTTAAATGTATCAACATCTCAGGCTAACAATGTTACCACGGGTCGTATTTATCAATCTGTCATTGAAAAAGAAAGGCGGGGCGATTACCTTGGTAAAACTGTACAGGTCATTCCACACATCACAGATGAAATAAAGGATCGGATACAACTTTTGGGTAAAAAGGGAACCTATGACATCGTCATAACTGAAATTGGTGGAACAGTCGGTGATATAGAATCCTTACCATATGTAGAGGCCGTGAGACAGATGATGTGGGAATTTGAAAATGATTGCATTGTTGTTCATTTGACACTTGTGCCCTATCTTGCAGCTGCAGGTGAGCTAAAAACAAAGCCTACACAACATTCAGTAAAACAGTTACTTGAACTCGGCGTACAACCCGATATATTGTGTTGCAGAACTGAACACGAACTGGACCTAACCTTGCGCAAGAAAATTGCTAAATTCTGCAATGTAAGCATGAATGCAGTTATCGAATCTAGGGATGCTTCGTCGATTTATGATGTCCCTCTTTTGATGCAAGAAGAAGAACTGGATAAAGTTGTACTCGAAAAACTAGGACTCCCCTCCCGCTCTATCCCTAATTTGGAAAGCTGGAAACAGTTTTTAGACCGATTAAAAAATCCTAAAACCGAAGTAAACGTTGGTTTGGTCGGGAAATATGTTGAATTAAAAGACTCTTATAAATCAATCAGCGAATCTTTTATACACGCTGGCGTTGCCAATGAGTGCAGGGTGAACGTGAAATGGATTCATTCGGAAAAATTGAGCAGTAGCAACATTTCAGAAGAGTTAGCCGGCCTAGATGGAATATTGGTTGCTCCGGGTTTTGGCTCTCGCGGAATATCCGGAAAAATTGAAGCCGTTCGATTTGCAAGAGAGCATAATATTCCATTTTTCGGCATCTGTTTGGGCATGCAATGCGCAGTTATTGAGTTCGCACGTCACGTATTAGGCTATTCAGATGCGCATACAACAGAAATTTCTGAAGATTGCAAGTACCCTGTAATTAGCATGATGGAAGAACAAAAATCCATTTCTAACTTTGGGGGAACCATGCGTTTAGGTGCATATAATTGTCAATTGAAACCTGAGTCTCGCATAGCACACGCTTACAACACAGACCGTATATCTGAACGTCATCGTCATCGTTTTGAATTTAACAATGCTTACCTTAAAGAATTTGAAAATGCTGGCATGATAGCTACAGGAAAAAATCCTGAAACAGGATTGGTAGAAGTCATAGAGATCCCTAATCATCCTTGGTTTGTCGGCGCTCAATTTCATCCTGAATACAAAAGTACAGTCGCCAATCCTCATCCACTTTTCGTGGCATTTATACGAGCAACAATAGAACACAAGAAATGAAACAAATGGACAAGAATACAGTATTTGGTCTGGTTTTAATCGGATTATTATTAACTGTTTACACTATATACAACCAGCCTTCAGAGGCCGATTTAAAAAAGCAACAGGCTGAAATTGCTCGTACTGAAAAGAAAAACAAAGATTCAAAAGGTATTGACAGCAAAAAGTCAAATGAAGTTTCCAATGGTCAATCGATAAAAGGTTCCAATAGTAAAAAGAATGCTTCGTTACCAACTGATGATTCCGGAAAACTTATTCGACTTGAAAACGAAAAATTAATCATCGATTTCTCCACAAAGGGTGGCCAGGTTTCAGCGGTTTATCTCAAAGAATATGAGAACTATTCGGATTATTCCAAGAAAAGCAAGCAGGAGAAACGACTAAAGTCAGCAGTTAAACTCAAACCGCTCAACTTATTTCGCGAAGGCGATGCAGTAAATGAGCTCCAATTCTCATTGAATGGCAAACAAGTTAAAACAAGCCGTTACATTTTCGATATAGCCCAACAAACAAAGGATCAAATCGTCTTTCAGCTTGATCTAGGTGAGGGAAAATACATCGAACAGCATTACCGATTTAAGAAAAATGCATACGACATTGATTACTCCATTCAGCTAAAAGGAATGGGTAAAAGTGTTCAGGCACAGAATATTCGTTTTAATTGGGAGACAGCATTTCGCCGAACTGAACGTCTGATGAGCGAGCAAAGACGTGTGACAACAATTTGTTTTTATAACAATGACGAGGGCATCGATTATTTGAGTGAAATGAGCAATGATGACGCAAGTGCTGAAACTAATTTGCAGTGGATCGCATACAAACAGAGTTATTTCTCATCGATTCTCAAACCTTCCAATGGATTCAACAAAGAAGGCACTCAATTCAAAACCATTACATATGAAGGTTCTCATCCACGTATGTGGACACACATCAAGGATTTCAAATCCTTCGCTAACTTAAACTTTCCAAATGCCGATAACGCTCGGGTTGACCTGAACTGGTATTTCGGACCAAACGATTATCAAACCTTGCATGCATACAATAATCATTATGAAGATATTCTAAACTTTGGATGGGGATTGTTTCGATGGATCAATGAATATGCATTTCAACCTTTGTTTACATTCTTGACCTCCAACGGTGTTGGTGTAGGAATGGCGATTTTCTGGATGACTATAATATTAAAATTCATTTTGATGCCGATTCAATGGAAGATGTTTACATCTTCTGTTAAGATGCGAATCTTAAAACCTGAAATCGATGAATTAAACGCCAAATATCCTGAAAAGGACGACGCGATGAAAAAGCAAATGGAAATGATGACCTTGTACCGAGAATCGGGTGCTAGTCCGCTGGCAGGTTGTATCCCAATGCTTATTCAAATGCCAATTCTAATGGCCGTTTTCCGCTTTTTTCCTGCTGCTTTTGAACTACGCCAACAACCATTTCTTTGGGCTGAAGATTTGTCTTCTTACGATTCCATTTGGGATTTTGGCGTGAATATCTGG
>JACCDP010820923.1_pt1 | contig 11749 bp, 11 predicted proteins | sample 7445841 | NCBI WGS metagenome assembly JACCDP01 (sample SAMN15323441, study PRJNA562643) | freshwater metagenome | isolation source: river surface water | place: USA:Blue River Watershed | collected 2017-08-17
CTCATCATTAGCTTGTATGACCCAAGAAAATATACCGAAAAGATTCCGCCCAAACCCGAAGGGGAAGATTCCGTTATTGTGCTAAAAGAAAGTAAGAATGGGTCGAATGAATACTTTTACGACTTCACTACTTCAAAAGTTTTAAGTCGATCTGAATTTGTCGCAGAAATAAAGGCAGGTCGTTACCCAGGCTACAGTGTAATAAGAGTCAACGGAGCCGACTTCCCCATTTCAAAAAGAGACAGCAGCGGATTCAATAATCTCGGCTAATAATACAATATTTCTGAGTTTATTGAAGATACGGGTCGCTGGGGTGCACCCATCCTAAATATTTTTTTACGGGAGCTATTTGACACTGGCTTCTTTGGAATTACATTAATAGGGTGGCGAGTGCGTTGTGCGCAGTCGCCCTTTGTCTATGGAGAGGAGGTTTGTACATCCATGGCCTGGTTTAAGCGTATATTCCTGTTTGCATTGGTGAATATTGCCGTCGTTGTGACCGTTTCTATCGTTCTTAACCTGCTCGGCATCGGTCGGTATCAGACCGCCGGAGGCGGGATTGATCAGGGGGCGCTCATAGCGTTCTGTCTCGTCTGGGGTATGGTCGGTTCGTTTATCTCGCTCTTGATTTCTAAGCCCATGGCAAAATGGACTATGGGAGTCCAGATCATCGACCCGAACGCAGGTGGTTCTCACGGAGAACTCGTGCGCATGGTGCATCGCCTTGCTCAGGGTGCTGGCATATCTAAGATGCCCGAAGTTGGAATTTATCCGGGCCAAGAGCTGAATGCTTTTGCAACTGGTGCAACAAAGAACAGCTCGCTTGTTGCTGTTTCAGAAGGACTGCTTCGCCACATGGATCGTGATGAGGTCGAGGGGGTTCTCGGTCACGAGATCGCCCACATTGCGAATGGTGATATGGTTACCATGACGCTCATTCAAGGTGTGGTGAACGCGTTTGTCATGTATATCGCGCGTATGGCAGCCTTTGCTGTGAGTCAATTTTTGCGCGGGAATGATGAGGAAGAAGGTCAGGGCCTCAGTGGACTAGCCTATTCGTTGACAGTTATGGTCTTCGAGATCCTCTTTGGTATTCTGGGTTCGATGGTGGTCGCAGCGTTTTCGCGCTACCGCGAATACCGTGCAGATGCAGGCGGAGCAAAGCTTGCAGGCCGCAACAAGATGATTTCAGCTTTGCAAAAATTGCAGGCGGGAATTCAGCTGGAACAAGGCGCTGGAGGGGCCTCTATGTCTGCCTTTAAAATATCCAGTCAGCCTTCAAAGTTCTTGGCGTTGTTCTCGACTCACCCTCCGCTAGAAGAGCGGATCGAACGTTTACGCAAATACGCAGTCTAAGATTTTAATCAGCGACGAGTATTTGAAAGGGCTGCCTTCTGCTGAAGGCAGCTTTTCTTTTTCATCTAGGAACACATCATGGCCAATGCCCCCAAACTCCCTTCTCTTCAAACTCCAAGGCTTATTCTGCGTTCTTTGACTATCGATGATGCCCCAGCCATCTTTGATTATGCGACGGATCCTGAAGTGAGCCGCTATACCCTTTGGGAGCCGCATAAAACCCTCAATGACTCGATCAGCTTTATCCAAGACTATGCTTTCAAACGCTATGCTGATGGGCATCCTGAGCCGTTTGGTATGATTCAAAAAGAACAGCCCGATATCGTCATTGGGACTATCGGTTGCTTTTGGGTCTCTCCACGCCACAGGAGCATGGAGTTGGCTTATGCTATCGGACGAAAATATTGGGGCAAGGGTCTTGTGGTCGAGGCAGGGCATGCTCTCTTGAAGTATGTTTTCAGTCAATTTGATGTCGAACGACTCCAATGTCGCTGCAAGGTGGAGAATCTCGCCAGTGCTCGTGTGATGGAAAAGCTAGGCTTTCAGAAAGAGGGCGTGCTGCGTTCGGAGGTGTTCCACCGAAATATTTTTTGGGACATGCACTACACTTCCCTACTCCGCTCTGAATGGGATACCCGTTCTAGGTCGTGAGCTGGTTTTTGTGCTGACTTTTTGACCGAGAAAAAGATGATTTTTCCTCAAAAATTCTTGCATGGACCCATCTTGCTGTTATACAACCCTGGTTCTAGCTTCGTGTCTCGCCTTGACCAGAGGGACATGGAGGGATGGCAGAGCGGTTGAATGCGGCGGTCTTGAAAACCGTTGTGGGGGCGACTCCACCGGGGGTTCGAATCCCTCTCCCTCCGTACTTACTGAAGTTAGATCCATGAAAAATGGAGAGATGGCAGAGTGGTCGAATGCACATCCTTGCTAAGGATGCGTCTGGGTAACTGGACCGAGGGTTCGAATCCCTCTCTCTCCGTTCCTCTTTTTTCTATTTTAAATCCGAAAAAAAATTAATTTTTGCGTGCCTCAGTTTTTTCGATGCGCCCTTTTGCGTTTTCAGGACGCTCGCCTGTCTTGTCTCTAGCTTTTTATAAATTTCTCTCCGCTTTCTTGCTTATTTTTTGGGCAGGCCATGAGCTTTTCTTTGTCTGGGAACGAGCATGGCTTTTGTGGCGCGATAAGTGCGCAAATATGACAATAACGAACTTATCCACAAGTTATCCACAGGTTTTATCCACTTCTGTGGATAAGTCTCGCGAGAGCTTTTTTCTTCGTGTCTTTCTGCTTATTTTTTAATCACTGCACTCGATTTCGAGTCTTTTCAGGCTTTATGAGGATTTCTGGAGATTACTCGAAGCTCTCAGGGAGGCCTTTCATGACAATAGGACGCTGATGGAGACGTCTCCAAGCACCTGAAAGTCATTGTGGCCATGTGTGTGGCGAGGGAGCAATATTTTGCTCAGCTTTTTTGTATAAAAAATAGGCAGCTCAGGATGAGATCATATTACGGGTTTTACCAAGATTTTTTTGAGCTTCTCAAAAGACCTCAGTGATACACGAACACATCGCGCTTGCCTTCGAGTCTAGTCTTGACCCGCAAAGCTGCGTTGAGCAAGGTGTTCACGCCCATCTCTCCGGTATAAAAGTACAGCTCCTTCGTTCGAAGGAACGAGGCATCTACTGCAATTTCTTCGATAAGCGGGAGAGATATTTCGTCACCTTTTGGATCTGGTCCAAAGTATAGCCCGATCCTCTCTGGCTTAAGTGCCTCAAGCGTTTTGATAACAAGCTTTCGTATGTCCTCACTCTGCGAGGCATTCGAGAGCTCAGGAAAGATGTAAAACTGTCTGGGACTCTTCCCTGGGGTGTTATCAGAAAGCATGAGAGGCTTTGTTTCCGCGAGACCTTGTTCATTCAAAAGAAGGAAAAATGCTTCCAAGCTTTCGCATTGCATCAGGTCTTTGGTGGAGGCTGTTCCTCGCCGGTAATGGCTGAGCCAGAACGGGCACACGCTGATTTCAGGAGGGCGTGCAATGATCAATTGCAAGGGTTCGGGACCAAGTCTTGGGACAGAATCCGAAGGACCTGGCAAGTGACTGCCGATTTCCCCTGCTGAATGCTGCAATGCTCTGCCTCCTTTAACCAACCTAAGTGATTACCTCCATTTTAGGTCAATTGCAGCGAGGTTGGTATCCAAAAGAGACGCTACGGAGCATTTCTTAGAGGACAGTACTCTCCTCCGGGGGCTGTGGTGTAAGCTCGGTATAAAAAGCGGGAACTTCAAAAGTTCTTTGCCCTACTGTGAGGCGTAGACGATAGCGTGATCCTTTGGACTGCAGGAGTTCGAGGCGGTAAGCCTCCCCATCCCACAAGCGTTGCCATTGAGATACAACTTGAAACTCCTTATCAGATTCGGTCGGCTTCCAGTTTTGATAGGCTGCTGTGAATCTCCGAATTCGCACATCACCATTGGGAAAGCTGACAGATTGATAAAGAGGATAATAGAAGAGTGCTTGTATTTTTTCTGTCAGTGGTAGTGCGTTTATCCCCTTTTTTTCCTGCTCAATCCACTCTCGGTATGCGCTGACGCGAGTATACACACCAGGGCGTTTAGGACGACCACAGCCAGTTCCCCAGCTTACTATTCCAAACAATGTTTCAGGACTCTCCTGAGTGACGAGCGGACCTCCGGAATCGCCATCGCAGCTATCGTGGGCACCATATTTAAGCTCACCAGCGCACATCTGCTCTTCGATAACCTGACCGTAGGCACCACCTAGCCTGAGGCAGTTGCTTTGGGGGACGAGGTTCAATTCAGCGGTTTGTAGGGTTTGAGGGTAAATATAATCCTTTCGTGAGATATTTCCAAAACCATAGACTCTGAGTTTGGGCGGAGTTCTACTCTCTTCGGCGATGCGGATTCCATCAGCGATAGTAGACTCAGACATACGACTGACAGTGAGAATAGCGATATCGTGCTGCAAGCGATTAGTATGATAGCGCGGGTGAATGCGGACAAGATCAACGGGAAGTGATTCAGGCCTCACACCCAAATCTTGGACTCCCAACCATACTGCTAGAGGTCCTTCCGTCTCACTTACACAATGCGCAGCGGTCAAGAGATGTTGCTCATCGATGCGCGTAGCACCGCAGAAGGGACTGCTAGCCCCAGGTGTATGCAGCGCAGCAAAATAGCTTGGAGCCATGGCATTGTGGCCGCCAATGACGGCCAGGTTTTGCTCCCCTGGGGAAATTGGGGAACTACAGGAACAGAGCGCAAGTAAGATACTCAAACAGACTTTGTGAAGCATTCTCGACACGAAACCCTCCTTCGCAAAAGCTAAGCTAGGGTCATCTCACAGGTGAGGAGGGCATGTCGCAGGACATGGTGAGGAAATCTTAGGTCTCCATGCAGAGAGTCGTGACCTTTTCGGCAAGGCTATGCTAAGGAAGAACTTACAGCATGTGTGGCGATAGGACCTCCTTAGGAGTCGATATGACCAATGTAATTCCCTTTAAAAAGAAAGATGCAGCTTACTACTTTGCCGGTACGAGCCATCTTTTTGATAAAGGACATGTCATTGAGAGCTACAATAAGCTCAAAGCTCTGGGTCCTTTTTGCGCGGACATGGTCCGTGACCATGTGAAGAGCGCAGTAAGTCAACCAACGCAATATGCTGATCCTGCTTCGCGTCTAAAGACTATGGCAGCGTTGCTGGTCCTTTTTGAGTGGAAAGATAGCTCTCTCTTTCGCACAATCCAGCACATTTTCCAGGATGAATTTGCACTTGCTGAAGACATCCTGACTGCTGATTTTATCGCCTACCTTCCGCAGATTTTGATTGGCGTCATCGATGTTCCGCAGCTTTGGGAATTGGTTGAGTCTGAAAATCAATCAGAGATCATGCGCGCTTCCGCTATCCAAGGGCTAGTGACTGTTTCGCTTGAAGGCCAGGCTGAGATGGAACAGGTGAGGGATGTGTGCTGGCGCATATGGAGCTCGGCACGCAAATCTAAAGAACTGGTTTGGATGGCAGCATTGGAAGGCTCCCTGATCCTAGGCGACAAGATGCGCATTCCAGCTATTCTCAAGGCGCTTCAAAGCAAGCATATCGAAGCAGAGAATCGCGAACGCTATCTTGAAATCGTGGAAGCTCTTCAACATCAAGCAATCGCGCACTACCTTGAGAACATGCGACAGCAGCCCCACCTCCAATCGAAGGTGGATGTAGAAGGGTTTTTCAGTCATCTTTCACTATTTCATGAAATTGAAACGGTGATGACAGACGAGGAAGGCCCTGATGCCAACACTCCTACGACGGTCTACACTCTCGAAGTGAGCCTCCAAAAATCCGATTTTAAAAGTACTCTTACTATTGCAGATTCCGCGACTTTTGAGGACCTCCACGAGGGTATACTTGCCAGTGTTGGGTGGAAGAACGATAGAGCCTATGCCTTTTATCTCGATGATATCTTTCATAGCTTCGATGAAATCGTGGTCGGAGGGAGCGAAGATCTGATACCAGAAGATGGTGATCCAGGTTATGACACTTTTGTGTGGGAAAAAAATCTCACCAAAGGTCAGACCTTCAGCTACATCTTCGATCTCAGTGACGAACAACGCTTTCGCATCAAGGTCAAAGAGGTGCGAGATGTCGAAGAATTGGCAGAATTCACCCATTTTGTGTATTCCGTCGACTCCTATGCGCACCGACCTGATACCCGAGCCAGTTTCGATGATTGTTGATGTCAAATGGACCTAAGCATGGCATGATGTCCCTCATCCGTTTGTTAGAGGAGGGCTCTTTCCGGTGTCGCATAGCCAAGCTTTTCCCAGTTGGGGCCTCTATCCACATGCAGTCTCCACTCCTTTGAGCTGGGTGAGCCGCTCGGATCCTTTGCCGCCAGCTCCTTCGGGCCAAAGTCTATTGCTATACGGGCTGGGACGTAGCTATGGGGATTCCTGTCTCAATGATCAATCGGCTCTCATTCCGACTCATCGTCTCGATCATTTTCTAGAGTTCGATCCAGCCACCGGAATTTTGCGGTGTGAGGCTGGGGTGGCCTTGGTGATGATACTCAAACTTGTCGTCAGTCAGGGTTGGTTTTTGCCCGTCACTCCGGGAACCAAATTTGTGACGGTTGGTGGTGCTATCGCCAACGATATTCATGGGAAAAATCACCACTGTGACGGAAATCTTGGGCACCATGTCCTGAAATTTGAGCTGCTTCGCTCTGATGGGACTCGTATGCTCTGTTCACCCACAGAGAATCCAAATTTTTTCTATGCGACGATTGGAGGGCTCGGTCTCACCGGAGCGATCACCTGGGCAGAAATACAGCTCAAACGAATAAAGACACCTTTTATAACCCAAGAGATCGTCCGCTTTGCCAATCTTAAGGAGTTTTTTGAGCTCTCGCACGAATCTGAACGGGATTACATGTATACCGTCTCTTGGGTCGACTGCTTAGCGAAGGGTGATAATCTCGGACGAGGTCACTTTATTCGTGGGAACCATGCTCCCAGTGTGGTGGAGACTGATCGCACATGGAAAGCACCACAGAGTGCCTTGGTCCCAGTGTTCTTTCCCAATTGGGCGTTGAACCCTCTTTCCGTGAGGCTCTTTAATTTTGCGTACTACAATAAGCAGCAGAGTCGAGTGACGTCCGCTGTCATTCCCTATGACCCTTTCTTTTATCCTTTGGATGCCATCCATCACTGGAATCGGATTTATGGAAAGCGCGGCTTTCTCCAATGGCAGTGCGTTGTGCCCTTTAAAGAAGGGGAAGATGCTATCCGAGAGATTTTCCACCGTATTGCTCACTCTAACCTAGGGTCTTTTCTCGCCGTGCTCAAGACCTTTGGGGCTATGCCATCGCTTGGGATGCTTTCCTTTCCAAGGGAAGGTGTGACCCTGGCCCTCGATTTCCCGAATGTCGGCCCTAAGCTCTTCCGCTTGCTAGAAGAGCTCGATGGCATTGTGAAGAGCAGTCAAGGAGCTATCTATCCAGCCAAAGATGCTCGGATGAGTCGTGAGATGTTTGAGATTTCATTTCCACGTCTAGAGGAATTCAAGCAGTACAAAGATCCAAAGTTCTCAAGTTCCTTTTGGAGACGAGTGCAGGAGGTATCTCGCTGATGTTAAAGATATTGGTCCTAGGCGCGAATTCTGCAATTGCAAAAGCTGTGTGTCGTCTCTGGGTTGAAGAAGGGCATGCTCTCTACCTCGTAGGTCGCCAAGCCAGCAAATTAGAGGCGCTGCAAGCGGATCTCAAGGTGCGAGGCCAGGCGCAGATTTTTGCCGAAACAGCCGACCTGAGCCTAGTCGATCAACACAGTAAGCTTTTGGCACGCGCTAAGGAACAGCTAGGCGGTCTTGACCGCGTTTTTATCGCCTATGGCGAACTAGGTGATCAACAAGAAGCAGAACTCTCTGTTGCTGCGATGGAACGAAGTTTTCAAAGCAACTTTGTCAGCCAGGCGGCGTTTCTCACCCTGGTGGCCAATGAGTTTGAACAGGCTAAAAAAGGGCAAATCCTTGTTATCACATCCGTGGCAGGGGACCGAGGGCGGCAGAGCAATTACGTCTATGGGACAGCCAAAGGTGCATTGAGTCTTTTTCTATCTGGACTAAGGAATCGGCTCTATAGCTCTTCAGTAAACGTACTTGATCTTAAGCTAGGCTTCGTAGATACACCGATGACAGCAGCGATCCCCAAGGGTGGACCGCTCTGGGCCAAACCACACACGGTTGCCAAAGCTATCGTTCGTGCAGCTAAGAAGCGGCGTGATGTGGTGTATATTCCGTCTTTCTGGGGATTGATTATGTTGATCATAAGGTCGATTCCAGAGGGTATTTTTAAACGCCTTAAATTGTGAAGGCAGTTGTTGAAGTGAGTCGACTATGCTTGATCGCAAGCGCATCTTTTTTCTCTTAAGTCTTACGTTCTGTCTTTTGATTCTCTATCCCGTTGCGTTTCCCATGGCAGCAGGGCTTGTGCTCGCCTATCTCTGCGAGGAGCCCGCTGCGCGCATTTTAAATGTTCTTAAGATCGAAAGCGAGCGTGGACGTTGGATCGTAGCGGTGTGTCTAGTTACGCTGCTCCAAACCGTTTTCATCGCTCCCCTTCTCTTTCTTTCGTGGACAGCGTTTCAAGAACTTTTGCAGTTTTGGCAGGGAATGAGCAGCGATGGCAATGTCCTCGCGACCGGATTAAAGGCACTGCACTGGCTTGATGAGAAAATATCACCGCATCTTGCATCGCTAGGATTGGAGTTCAACTTTGAGCAGATTCAGGGCAAGATCAAGGATGCTTTGCAACCAATCTTACAGAATGTTGCGGTATACCTCGGCAGTATCCTGAGCTCGACACCCCAGCTGATTATGTTTGCAACCGTTTCGTGGATGTCATGGATCTATTTTCTAGTTTACGGGCGGGAACAACGGGCAAAGTTTTTACCGATGCTCATCCCCTTTTCTGAAGAACGCGCTGTCCTCTCTAAGTCACTCGGGGACGTTCTCAAGGCGATGGTGCTGACGAGTATAGTCCTCTCCCTCGTCCAGTCGTTTTTGGTCTTCGTCAGTCTAGGAATTGTAGGGGTCCCTAAGTTCTACATCTGGGGTGCCTTCTCGTTTTTTCTCTCTTTTGTGCCAGTCGTGGGCACTGCACCAGTTATGCTCAGCTCTGCGCTTTATGTGTATCAGCAAGGCCAAGTCTTTGGTGCGATCTTTATCATAGGCATGGCGTTCGTCATAGGCATGGCAGACAATGTGATTCGGCCTCTCTTGATGAAAGGCGGGTCAGACATGAGCTTTTTCTGGCTGTTTTTGTCTCTTTTAGGGGGACTGGCTATGTTTGGATTACCTGGAGCGATACTAGGGCCGTGGGCCTTTGCACTTTTTCAAGAAACGTGGGCGGAGATGAACAAATAATTCAAATAATTCAGGTGTTTATAGTTTATTGGAAAAAGTCCCCCCACTTTTTCCAAATTTTACAATAAAGTGCCCCCACTTTTTCCGACCTCTCCTTCAGGCCTAGTGCGACATTGAAGAAAGTATCCTTAAGGTACTGAAATGAAAGCAACCCCCATTCGCTTAAAGTGAATTTTCTTAGCTTTTCAAGTGCCTTAACCCTTAAAATTATCGCTTCACCCAAAAAATCCCTTAACTTTTCGGCTATTTTGCCGTTAACCCCTGTGCTGAGCCAGCTGTGTAGAGATAGCTCCAAGCTTTTGAGGCAAGGGGAGTATTGGAATGTTACAGCAAGTCTATAAGCGCCAACTCTTTCTTGAGTTTCGTCGCAACTCGCTTGTGATGAGCGAAGTCTACGGCTATATGAAAAAAGAGTCTCAAAACAGCGTCGAGCTTCCCCTCCCCTCAGGTCTCATCCATGGTGATCAGCTGATAGATAAGGGTCACATTCTAAATTTGATCAATGATGGCATGAAAAAGCTCAAGCTCAAGCCGCTTGAGACTAAAGTGGTGCTCTTTTTCAAGACCTCCTTTACGCAGATGGCAGAGATCAGCTACATCGAGGGTGATAATCTCGCAGCTCTTGCAGTACAAAAGATCAGTGTACGAACGGGACAAGATGCCTTAGGCATTCGCCACTCTGTCTTTCCTATGGGGCGCACAGCACATGGAGAAAAGCGTGCTGTACTCTTTTATACACGTACCGATTGGATCCGAGAGATTGTGGAACTCCTCGATCAAACCTCGCTCCATCTCACAGGTGCTGAAGTCCATTATCAGAGTATTCCAGAGCTCCTCTCTCTCATACCTCCGGATCGTAGAGGCTACGGCGGCCTTATTAACGTGACTCATAACCGTATCGAGCTTGGGTTTTTTGAACACGCTCAAATCCTCGATTTTCAGGTCTATGAACTCAATGAAGGCCCTAATCCTCAAGCTATAAGAGCCTGGATGCAGAAGGTCTTCGCAGACTTTCGTGACCAGTATCAGGGTGGAGAATCACTGGATCTGCTCTATGCCTGCGCGAGTGTGGAACTGGGCTCTATCTTGGATTTGGCAACGGAAAGCTTTGGTCTGCAATGGTTGCGGTTAGACCCGATTAAGAAGATCTATACCCTTAGCAAAGAGGGGACCTTCGGGGCTGGAGCTCCTTCAACTGGGAACGGCCTAGGGAAAAAGGGAGGCGCGAAGTCGCCTCGCAAGGCGACCACCGTTGTTGGGCCATTGCCTGGGAGTAAGGCGGGTGGGAATAAGGATATGATGCGTTACATCGCATATGCTGTCGTGCTTGCTGCGCTGGCAGCGGTGTTTTTCATGGAGCCTTAATATTTTCGTTTGAGCTGGCCTAGATCTCTGCGATTTGATCAGATCTGACGTTTAATTTCATAAAATGAATCCGATAAGATCAAGGAAGGTACGCATATAATCAGGGCTTAAGCAGTGAGGCCCGAGAAGCTTGAATTCTATGAATCTCACCTAGAACTTCAGTTAACTCTGTGTGGTGGTCTTCGCTAATGATTTCGGAATTCAGCATGCGGGTAACAAGGCCTTCCATAGCGTTTAAATGAGTTGCTCCCATGCTTTCAAAAAGGCCGATAAGGTAACCTCTTCGGAAGCCTATTTCGTAGCCGATTCTAAAGCCCTCTTGCCGAGAGTTGTACATCGAACTATTCCAGTCAAGTTCAGCTTTTTCCTGCATGCGTTCACGCCGCCACTTTTTATTCGCAAGCGGACTTTGGTTGCATTTTTTGAGTGTGGCTAGTTTTGGGGATTCTGTCATGCGTTTGTCCAATGAGTTGAAAACTTGCAGCAAACACTCTTTTGCGCAAAGCATTGCTTCTGCTTTCAGAAAAAATAAGCTGATACTTAACTGACGCCATAGCCTAATTCACTTAATATTTCTCTGATCTCTTCGAGTGGAATTTTGGTCAAGCTGTGAAGTTCTTCTGCAGTTACGACCCGGTCTTTGGTGAGGGAGAGAGCTACTTCAATTGCTCTGATGTTGCCGATTTTGACTCCTTCCTGGAATCCAATTTCTCTGCCTTCTTGGCGTCCGATCTGAATACCCTCTTCCTTGGCACTATAATGCGAACTATTCCAGTCAAGCGCAGCCTTTTCGCGCATGCGAGCGCGCTCGCGCTTTTTTGTATCTTCCGAGATTTTCTGCAGTTTTTCCTTGGCCTTGAGGATGTCTTGGTCAGTCATAAAATCCTCCTGATTCTTAGGATCGGCTGGATTCAACAAAAACTTGGCCCACAAAGCAAGCCTCTTTTCGATGTGAGGAGTGATCCAGTCGGAATTGAAAAGATGAGTTAATTCAATGAAATGCAGTTCTAGATGAGGGAGGGTAAATTGAGGAACCCGGGAATGGGTCAAATGAAACTTGTGATGGAGGTGAGGCTCTATCTCCTTAA
>JACCDP011340809.1_pt1 | contig 11748 bp, 10 predicted proteins | sample 7445841 | NCBI WGS metagenome assembly JACCDP01 (sample SAMN15323441, study PRJNA562643) | freshwater metagenome | isolation source: river surface water | place: USA:Blue River Watershed | collected 2017-08-17
GACCTGATGTTGAAGTAGTTGGAATTGAGATCGATCCAATTCGAGTGAAGCAGGCAGCAGAGATTGCCGAACCAGGACTTGATTTTGCATATGGGGGATTTGAAGTTCCGCTGCCAGATTCTCGAAATCCAATCGCAATTCGAGCATTTAATGTGCTGCGTCAATATGTCGAAAGTGAAGTTACTAAGTCCTGGCAACTAATGACAAGTCGATTAGCGCCAGAAGGTTTTTTGGTTGAAGGAACTTGTGATGAAATCGGTCGGCGCAGTTCTTGGGTTTCGCTACGAAGCCAACAGAGCGTACCGGAAACATTTACGATTTCACTTCACGTCGGAAGTCTTGAGTTGCCATCTGAAATTGCACCTCGGTTACCGAAAGCATTAATTCATCGCAATGTTCCAGGTGAAAAAATCTACGACTTCCTGCAAGAATTTGATCGCGCCTGGCTGAGCAATTCAGCGATTATTCCGTTTGGTGCCAGGCAACGTTGGGTTGCAACAGTTGAAGCCTTGCAATCGAGTTACCCAATCTTGGATAACAAGGTCCGCTGGCGATTAGGTGAAGTTACAGTGCCTTGGGAAGTTGTTGCACCTAAATAGAAGTCTTTACTTCTTACCTTGGTTAGCCACAGCGGCAGCAGCCGTGGCCGCAGCCTCCGGATCTAAATATTTTCCACCTGGGACAACTGGCTTGAAGTTGCTATCAAGTTCATAGACCAACGGAATTCCAGTTGGAATGTTTAATCCCGCAATATCATCATCACTAATGCCATCTAGGTGCTTGACCAGAGCGCGTAGTGAGTTTCCATGCGCAGCTACCATTACTGTCTTGCCTGACTTCAAATCTGGAACGATATTGGATTCCCAGTAAGGCAACATCCGAACCACGACATCAGCTAAGCATTCAGTGCCAGGCAAGTCTTTGCCCAGATCTGCGTAGCGCGGATCATGAGTTTGTGCGAACTCATTGTTTGGATCAATTACTGGCGGCGGAGTATCAAAGGATCGACGCCACAACATAAATTGCTCTTCGCCATATTCCGCTAAAGTTTGGGCTTTATCTTTTCCTTGCAAGGCCCCGTAATGACGTTCATTTAAGCGCCAAGTGCGATGCACTGGAATCCAATGCCGATCTGCCACATCTAATGCAATGTTTGCAGTCTTGATTGCCCGGCGTAAAAGTGAAGTGTGAAGAACGTCTGGCAAGATTCCAGCTTCTTTAAGTAACTCGCCGGCTCGAGTAGCTTCGCCCAGGCCCTTTGCATTGAGATCGACATCGACCCAACCAGTAAACAAGTTTTTTTCGTTCCATTGGCTTTCGCCATGACGAACCAAGATCAAGGAGTAGTTACTCATACTTCAATTCTGCCCGATTACTCAAAGAAGTGAGCAAAGGCCTGCAGGTTAGCCATATCCATACCTTTGCTGGTGCGCCAAGCCCACTCTTTTTCAATCGCAGAGCGGAAACCTAACTCAAGCAAGATATTGAATGAATTGTCGCTGGTTTGCAGCATGACACCTAGCATCTGATCAATTTGTTCAAGATCAACGGTTGCAATCGGAAGCACTCCCGAAAGATAAATGTCTCCAAGATGATCCAAGCAGTAATTGATCACTAGTAGCTTTCGATTTTGTTCCAAAATCCAGCGATAAACCGCTTCATGATTCTCATCTGGATTTCGAGCCACAAAACTTTCAATCTTGAAAACCTTGTCCCCGATAGTCATTGCGACATTTACAAACTGTTTGTTCGTGCCGGGCAGGGAAACCACAACGGTTTTCTCTCCGGCTAGTTCGAATGCCAAATCTTGTGAAGTCAGGAATTCCGTGACGTCATTTATAGATAGCGTCATGCTTTTGCCCGCACAATCGAAGATTTAACGGCTTCGTTGTAAACCGAAATCAATTTGTCGGTGGTATCTTCCCAGCCAAAGTGTGAGGCATGTGCGATTGCGCCCTTGGAAAGTTTGGCACGCAAGTCTTCGCTAGAGACCACAGACATAATGTGAGATGCCCAAGTTTCAGCCTCGTGACCATCGACCAAGACACCACTAATTCCATCTCGAACCGCAGTTGGTAATCCACCAACCCGAGCGGCTATTACTGGAGTCCCACATGCCTGGGCCTCGATCGCAACTAGCCCAAACGATTCGCTGTATGAAGGCACCACACAAACCGATGCTGCCTGAAACCACTTAACTAATTCCGCGCGACTTGTTGGTGGCACAAACTTAACTACGTCTGATACTCCAAGTTGGTCTGCGAGAGTGACCAAGGAATCAGGTCGTTCCAGACCACTGCCAGATGGACCACCACAAATTGCCACAACCAATCGACTGCGTAATTCGGGATTTTGCTTCAAAATTTCTGCTGCAGCTTTAATCAAAACGTCCGGTGCTTTCAACGGCTGAATTCGTCCAACAAATAACAGCACGATTGCATCTTCGGCAACTCCCAAATCTTTACGAGCTGCACTTTGATTACCAGGAACAAATACCTCGAGATCAACACCAGGATGAACCACGCGAACTCGATTTGGATCTGCGTGATACAGCTCGATTAATTCTTTTGCTTCCGCATGTGTGTTTGCAACTAGGCGATCAGCTGCAGTTACTACCTGCTCTTCACCAATTTCTCGGATCGCTGGTTCAGGTGCATCACCTTGCGCCAAAGTTAAATTCTTAACGCGAGCCATAGTGTGCATCGTGTGGACAAGTGGAACGCCCCATCGTTCTTGCGCAATCCAACCAACTTGGCCGGAAAGCCAATAGTGACTGTGAATCAAATCGTAGAAGCCTTCATTCTTTGCAGCTTCGGCGCGCAACACACCAGCAGTTACTGCGCAAAGTTGAGCTGGCAAATCTTCTTTGCGTAATCCTTCAAATGGACCTGCAGGAATGTGTCGCACTAAAACACCGGGCGCAAGTTCGGTAACTTCGGGTTCTGATAAAGACGTTGCCCTGGTAAAGATTTCTACTTCTATTCCACGGGCAGCAATTCGCTTGGCAGTTTCGGCAATGTAAACATTCATACCGCCAGAGTCGCCAGTGCCTGGTTGATGTAGCGGGGAGGTGTGGACAGACAAGATCGCAATGCGACGCAGATCTGTAGATGTATTTGCCATGAGAACCCTTAACTAACTTAGCGAAAAGGGCAGAACTAAGACACTTTTAGAAAAAGTGCTTTAGTTATTGGCGTATGGTTCACCGGTAACGATGTAGATAACCCGACGCGCAAGGGAAACTGCGTGGTCACCAAAGCGTTCGTAAAAGCGGCTCAGTAACGTAACGTCGATTGCGGCCTCTACGCCATGATCCCAAGAGTCTGAAAGAACTGCAGTGAACAAGTCGCGATGCAAGCGATCTAAAGTGTCATCGTATTGCTTCATTTTGTCGGCAAGAGTTGTGTCGCGGGATTCAATAACTCGACCGGCTTCGGCCACAATCTTGCTCGCAGCATCGCCCATTTCCCGAAATGTTGCTTGCAAGTCAGCTGGGATAGAAGGGTTTGGATAACGCAGGCGAACTTGCTTTGCAATATGAACTGCTAGGTCGCCCATTCGCTCCAATGAGGTAGCCATACGAATGCCACCCATAGTCGCCCGCAAATCAGTAGCCATCGGAGCCTCAAGGGCTGCAACCCGGAAACATAACTCTTCAACTTCAGCATTCAGGCGATTGATTTCATCGTCACTACTGATTACATTTTCGGCCAGTGAAAGATCATCAGTAAGTAACGCAGTAGTAGCCGTTGCGATAGCGGTTCCTACAAGTTCTGACATCTTAACCAAATTGGCGTTGATGGTTTCTAATTTGTTTGGGTTATTGTCTGACATGGGTTCGAGTCTAAACCCAAGTTGTGGCTAATGCCGGGCTAGATTGGGTGACTTTAGGAAACAGTTAGCAACCAACTGGCTAATTCTTTGGCTAAAACAGGTGAACTCTAAGTGAAATTGGGCTAGCCATGAGGTGTCTAGGTTGCCTCCTCCCTATCCTTAAGTTGTGAGATCTTCAGTAGCCCAAATGCTTATGCGGTGTGGATTTTGAGCGTCCTAAAGCGCAACTCCACCGCTAAATTTGGCGCACCTGGCGAATCTGAACAACGTCAGGCAGCGCGCGTCGCAGCTCTAAGTCAGATTTTGGACGTGCTGCCGGATGCCGCCGCGATTGTTGATGCCTCAGACAATGTTTTGGAGGCCAGTGCTAATTGCGTTGCCATGGGATTGATTAGCAATAATCGAATCGCGCCCGTAGAAATTCGCGCGCTGAACCGAGAAGTTAACCGGTTGAGCAAAACCCAAAGCCGCGAAGTTGTTGTTAATAGAAGTGGATCGAGATTAGGTAACTGGGAAGCAAGAGTTCAAATTTCTCCAATTGATGATGACTTAAGTCTTTTGATCGCCCAAGATTTGAGCGAAGAGCGTCGACTCAATGATGTGCGCCGCGACTTCGTCGCAAATGTTTCCCACGAACTTAAAACTCCAGTCGGCGCACTTTCGCTTTTGGCTGAAGCTGTTCAAGCCGCAGATACTGACATTGAACAAGTACGCCACTTCACTAGCCGAATGCAAATTGAAGTTAAACGTTTAACTGCGATGATTTCTGACTTAGTCGCGCTGTCACAAGTTCAGGGTGATTTAGCACTACGAAATTCTGCTCCAGTTGAAGTTAGAAGCATCATTGCTGAAGCCGTAGATGCGACGAAGATCGCAGCTGAGCAACAGCACATTGAGGTTTTGATCAGTGACGAAGTTGAACCAGGTCGAATCTTTGGAGACGAACCACAATTAGTTACTGCACTGAGTAATTTGATTTCAAATGCGATTAAGTATTCGCCAACTCACACCAAAGTTGGGGTTGGCTCGCGTCGGGTAGACAACATGATCGAAATTTCAGTTACCGATCAAGGACCTGGAATTCCTGAAAGTGACGTCGAACGAATTTTTGAACGGTTTTACCGGGTGGATCCAGCTCGCTCCAGAGACACCGGTGGCACTGGACTTGGCCTAGCGATTGTTAAACACGTTTGCGCAAATCACGGTGGCGAATGTGTTGTTTGGTCGGAAGTCGGACAAGGTTCAACTTTTACATTACGTATCCCTGCCTACCTAAACGGGTCGGCAACTCCAGCGGAGGTAACAGGTAAATGACACGAGTACTGGTAATCGAAGATGAAGAATCATTCCGCGATGCATTGCAGTTCATGTTGTCGCGCGAAGGCTTCGATGTTGTTTTAGCTGCTGACGGCGCAGAAGGTATGAAGCAGTTTGATGCCAAGAATCCCGACATCGTGTTACTTGATTTAATGTTGCCAGAAGTTTCAGGTACTGATGTGTGTAAATACATTCGTACCAAGTCAAACGTTCCGGTAATTATGTTGACGGCTAAAGATACAGAGATCGATAAAGTCGTTGGCCTAGAACTTGGCGCAGATGATTATGTGACAAAGCCATTTTCAACTCGCGAGTTACTGGCTCGAATAAAAGCAGTTCTTCGCCGCGGTGGAGACTTTGAAATCGATTCAGTGGGCGCCGTTGAAGGTGGTCCGATTCGAATGGACGTTGAACGCCACGCACTTTCAGTCAATGGTGAGCCAGTTTCGATGCCACTTAAGGAATTTGAACTTCTTGAATTCCTGATGCGAAACTCGGGCCGAGTCCTGACTCGTGGCCAGTTAATGGATCGCGTCTGGGGATCTAATTACGTTGGCGATGGAAAAACACTTGATGTCCACGTAAAGCGGATTCGTTCAAAAATCGAACCAGATCCAGCAAATCCGGTGTACCTAACCACAGTTCGAGGACTGGGCTACCGATTCGAGGCTTAAGAATTCGCAAGCAGTTCACCTGGAGTTCACCTAAGCAGTACCCTGCGTATCCCTTGGCTTTCTAGTCTTTGGGGGTGAGTTTAGATATCCAGCGCACCCCAATGAACACCCGCCAAGTTGCTAAAGGCGATAGGGCATTTTTTGCCATATCTACTGCAGCGGCCTACTTCACGATGTCGCTAGTTTTCGCAGTACTGATCTTCCTGAGCATCCGGTCTTGGACAACTTTTTCAGAACAAGGTCTTGCATTTATAACTGGTTCGACTTGGGATGCCACTGGCACACCAGGAACGTTTCAAATTTGGCCGATGTTGGTTGGAACTCTCGTAGTTTCAATCCTCGGTTTGATTATTGCGGTTCCAACTTCAGTAGCTGTGGCTTATTTCATTGAATACATGGCCCCACCTAAACTTGCAAAAGTCGCAACCTCGCTCATTGACCTGTTGGCCGCATTGCCATCTGTTGTGATTGGCCTTTGGGGACTTTACGTTCTGATCCCGCATGCAGTGAGCTGGTCCCAACTACTTTCCACTCACTTGGGTTTCATTCCATTTTTCCGCACTGATTTTGACAATGCTCAAGGTGCCCCTTTCATTGCTGGCTGGACCGTTGCAATCATGATCATCCCAATCATCACTTCAGTAAGCCGCGAAGTGATGGGACGCGTTGATAAGGAATTAGTTTCAGCAGCCTCTGCTCTTGGTGGAACTAACTTCTCAACAATGCGTCGTGTGGTTCTGCCAACTGCGAAAAGCGGAATTCTTGGTGGAATTCTTTTAGGTCTTGGACGTGCCCTTGGTGAAACCGTTGCAATCTTCTTCGTACTGAACCTAGTTTTCGAGACGAACTGGATTCGAGTGCTTGAACCAAAAGGTGGCAACGTTGCATCTCTGATTGTTGCAAGATTTGCTGAGGCAACTGCATCTGAAATCAGTGCGCTGATGGCTGCTGGCGTGATTCTTTTTGTACTTACTTTGATCGTGAACATGATCGCAACATCGATTGTGCAACGAGCCGAACAAAAGATGGCTTCCTAATGACAACTCTGGAAATGTTACCCCGTCCAAAAGATGCAGCTCCATGGCGAATTCGGTCTACTTCGCTTTTAGTAAAAATTGCTTTGGCATCGACGATTCCAACAATTGCCGCCATTCTTATCGGTAATGCTTTTCAAATACCGGGTCCGATAACGCTGCTTGTGATTTTTCTTCCCCTACAACTTTTAGCTTCTGGTCTAGCTGCATTGTCCACCAGAGGTAAGCGTGGAATTGCAGATGCGCAATTAAACGTCGCAGTTCTGTTTGCTACAACATTCGTGGCAATCATGCTTGGTTCAGTTTTGTTTTCGGTAGTTGCATTTGGCTTGAATGCAATTAGCCCGCACTTTGCTTACCAAAACAATGTTTATGTAACTTCCACTACCTCACTTGAGTACGGCGGAGCCGGCCATGCACTACTCGGCACTCTTCTTGTGGTTGGGTTAGCTGCTTTGATTGCAGTACCAATCGGAATTGCCGTTGCCGTTTACTTGACTGAAACCCGTGGTCGCTTCCGCGGACCAGTTAGATTCTTTGCGCAATCAATGAGTGGTCTACCCTCTATCGTTGCTGGTTTGTTTATCTTTGCGGTCTTTGTTTCTTCTGGATTATCCCGGCCGGCCGGCTGGCTGGCCTCCTCGGCGTTAGTTCTATTGATGTTGCCAACTGTCATTCGAATGAGTGAAGAAGTTTTGAAACTCGTTCCTGGAGACTTAAGGTCCGCAGCTCTTGCGCTTGGCGCGCCACAACGCAGAGCGTTTTTCCTTGTCATCATGCCGGCCGCAAAAACCGGTCTTGTGACTGCGATCTTGCTTGGAATTGCCCGCGTTGTTGGTGAAACTGCACCGTTACTTTTAACAATGCGAGTCAATCCAAATACCAATGCGAATGTATTCAGTGGCGACATGTCAACACTTCCCACTTACATTTTCGCATTCTTAACTGCAGGTTTTGATACTGGTCGAGCGCGCTCATGGGCAGCTGCCTTCTTGCTGCTTGCAGTAGTTGGCCTGATCTTTGTAACCGCTCGAACGCTCAGTGCAAAAAGTATTAAGAAGTAAGTAGGGAGATTTAGATGACGACATTAGGAGAGAACAATATGAATCTGCAGACTCAGAATTCAAACATTGCAGTAATGGCTGGCGAAAGTCACCTAGAGGCGCGCAATATCCACGTGTGGTTCAAGGAACGCCACGTGCTTTCCGATGTTTCTTTGCAATTCCCAACAAACTCTGTCACCGCTCTTATTGGTCCATCCGGTTGTGGCAAGTCAACTTTCCTACGCACGCTAAATCGCATGCATGAATTGATTCCAGGTGCCGGTCTCGCAGGAACAATTTACCTAGACAACGAAGACATTTATGCCCCAGGCGTTGATCCCGTCAGCATTCGATTGCGCGTTGGCATGGTTTTCCAAAAGCCAAATCCATTCCCAACTATGACTATCAAGGGAAATGTTCTAGCCGGACTCCGCTTGTCTAACCGCCGGGTTCGTGACGAAGATGAATTGGTCGAAAGCTGCCTGAACCGCGCCAGTATTTGGAATGAAGTTAAAGATCGCCTAGACGCACCTGCAGGATCTCTATCCGGTGGCCAGCAACAGCGACTTTGTATTGCGCGCTCCCTAGCTCTTGCGCCAGAAGTATTGCTAATGGATGAACCATGTTCAGCTTTGGATCCAGGTTCTACCCGCCGAATTGAAGAAACTATTCGCGAATTGGCATCTGATATGACCGTAGTGATCGTTACCCACAACATGCAACAAGCCCAGCGAGTTTCAGATCAAACTGCATTCTTCTTAGCTGAAGAAGGCCAACCGGGTCACGTGGTCGAATTTGGCTCAACCGACAACTTGTTCTCTTCACCAAATGACCCACGCACCGAAGATTATGTAAACGGTCGTTTCGGGTAGTAAGACACCAATTGTTTACCTAGAAATCACCTAAATGATTCCTAGAGGTGAACTGCTGGTAACCACCAGATGTTGAACTTCAAACAAGCCGGAACCTCCGGGGAATTTCTTTAAGGAGAAAAAAATGCGCCGCACTCTAATAAGCGCCGTGGTAACTGGAGCACTTGCTGCTTCCGTGTTCGCCGCAACACCTGCAAATGCAGCCGAGCCAGACATCTCCGGATCAGGTTCATCATTCGCTAACAACTTCGTCACCAAGTGTGCCGGACAGTACCAGGCTAAGACTGGCAACAAAGTAACTTACACATCAACCGGTTCAGGTACAGGTCGCACAAACTTTGCAACTGGTACTTCTGATTTCGCTTTCACTGACGCTCCAGTTCAGGCTAGCGACAAGTCAAAGCCAGCTGGTCCTTACCACACCGTTCCAGTAATCGGTGGCTCAATTGCTATCGTTCATAGCGTCGTAGGCGTTAAGGAACTAAATCTAGATGTTGCAACTCTGGGCGGAATCTTCGCAGGCACCATCACAAAGTGGAATGATCCAGCAATCGCTGCCCTAAACAAGAAGGCAACCCTTCCTGATGCAGGAATCACAGTTGTTTACCGCTCCACAAGCTCCGGTACCTCACAGGGTCTACAGGAATACTTGTACGAAAACGGACAGACTTCTTTCCCAGCTGCAAGCGGAACATGGGCTGGCGTAAAGACTGGCGCAGCAGTTCCACTATCAACTGATATTGCATACAAGACCAAGAACACACCTAACGCAATTGGTTACGTTGACCTTTCTGACATCGACGTCAAGGTTGGCCGCGTTGCCATCAAGAATGCTGCTGGAAAGTTCGTTAAGCCATCAGTTGCTGCTGCTGCAACCATGCTTTCAAAGCAGACCATCAACACCAACGGTGACATCAACATCGATTACGCCAAGAAGGTAAAGGGTGCATACCAGATTGCACTTGTAACCTACGCATTGATCCCAGATGGTGGCACAGCAAAGGGCGCTGCAGTTCAGAAGTTCGTTGAATACGCACTTACCACTTGCAGCAAGAAGCCAGCTAAGGGTTACTCAGGCTTCAAGGGCTCTGTTTACAACAAGGCTCTATTCTTTGCAAAGCAAGGAAGCTAGTAGTTAAAAAGAAATAACAACAAGTGTGTGCGATCGCGATTGCGGTCGCACACACTTGTTAGTTTAGGAACTAACCGAAAGAAGCATGGAGTGGAAATGACCAGAACTAAGAACTTAATTGGCCTCGCTGTAGTTGCGCTATTGCTAACTGCCTGCACCCCACCCATGCCCCCAGAATTTAAAGCCGATCTCGCCGAGCGCTATGTAACTTGCTCCCCAGGCGAAATCGCAATTTCCACTGTGCCAGAGCTTGCTGAAGTTACTCAAGCGTGGGTTGATGGCATCACAGAGAACTGTGGAGACATGGCGGCAACGATCATTGATCCAGTAGTTGATGTGGACACTCCAGTAGACGTATTCATTACTGCAACAGGACAAACTCCTACTTGCACCCCAGCTGCCGGTTCTCCAGTTGGCATCGATGCCGTTGCGGTAGCAGTGACTGTAGAAGGCCTCGATGGTGTTATTTTCTCCCCAGCCTTATTACACCGCGCACTATCTGGCGGAATGACTTCATGGTCCGATCCGGAACTTCAAGAACTAAACCCAGAGATTGAGTTAACAGATACCCCCGTTGTTTTACGTGCTACGGCACGACCACAAGACATCGCAGCGCTTAATGACTGGATGGGTCGTTTGGATCCTGCAGGCTGGCCAGGTGCACCTAGCGGGCTTGTTGCCGATGCTGCTTTCGACGCTGAAACCGTACTAACTGAACTTGAGGTTGAAGGAACGATAAGCGTTGTTCCTGCCTCTCTCATAACAAACAACTCATTACAGTCAGTCAGCATTCAAACTTCACCTGATTTAGAGCCGGTCTACTTAAACACCGACACTGTTATCTCTGCTGGTACCCAAATGACTGCAACCACAAGCGGCTCAATCGTTACCGCTGCGCTAGATCCTGCGTTAGCTCCGGTACCACCTGCAGGCAGCGACGTGGCGCTTGAGCCATGGCAAGCCCTGAATCAGTTCACCATCACAGTTTGTTCTGGTGCCAATGAAATGGCGGGACGAGCTTTTGCTCGCTACGCACTTCGCTTAGATTCCCAAGGTGCGATGATTTTGGCTGGCTTTACTGAGCTGCCGGAACAGATCCGCACCGTTGGTGTTGCAGCGGTTTCAGAAGGTCTGCCGGAGCCAACAATTCCACCTACTGATGCTCCGGCTGATATTGCACCAACTGAGTTCCCATCAGATGATCCAACCGAAATGCCGTCTGAAGAGCCAATGGAAGAAGTAACAGACGCTGCTACGCCGGAGCCAACTTCTTAGTTAAATTCGGTCGCGCTATTTAGGAAGCGCTAGGAACTGGTTCTGGAGTAACAGCGTCAGCAGCAGCTGCTGGAATTTCGATGTCTGCGTAAAAGCCGGACCTAGCGTTGATAAGAAGTGACATCGGAGCTGATTGACCGCTACCGAACATGAATGACAAGTTCACAAATGTTCCTGGCTCTAGTGCACCGGTAACGCCCGTGAGAACAATTCGGTATTCAGATTCAAATCCAACATTTACTACCTCTTTATGTGGCAATGGAATGTTTACTACACCATCAACACCAATAGTCTTAGCAGCAGCTACGCCATCTAGCACGTCGTCTGTGGCATCGTCCGTGTTAATGATGGTCATTAAGACTGTGGCACGAGAGGTATCGGCAGGATCAACCACAACTGTGGCGTTGCGAATTTGGAGCGATCCAACATCCATACTGCGGCCATTGCCTGAGTCGCCCTGGGCATTCGTTGCGGCATCAAAGCCGGTGGCACAACCACTGAGCAGAAGTACTGCAGCACTAAGGAAAGCTGCAGCTGCGATGTTCTTACGTGCCATGAATGAAGTCC
>JACCDP011207467.1_pt1 | contig 11743 bp, 10 predicted proteins | sample 7445841 | NCBI WGS metagenome assembly JACCDP01 (sample SAMN15323441, study PRJNA562643) | freshwater metagenome | isolation source: river surface water | place: USA:Blue River Watershed | collected 2017-08-17
ACAGGTAATTCAAATAGTTATAATTTTGAATATATTGTTAGTAATGAAGAGTTTACATGTTATAATTTAGGAACAGGATTTTCACCATCAGGAACAACTGATTATGTTTCAGCAATACAAACTGATAGTAATTCAAATGTATATGTTGGAGGTACTTTTACTGGTTATAGTGGGAACGCATCAAGAAACCTTGTTAAGACAGATAGATTTGGTGATGTGGATACCTCATTTAATATTGGAACAGGATTTAGTTATACAACAATAGGATTTAATTCTTATATAAGTAGAATAATTGTTCAACCTGATGGTAAAGTTATTGTTGGTGGAAGATTCAACAGTTATAATGGAAATAGTATATCAGGAATATTAAGATTAAATACTAATGGTTCTGTTGATAACACATTTAATGCCCAATTTCAAACTTTTGGATTGGGTAAAAGAGTTAATGACATAAAACTATTATCTGATGGTAGTATGATTGTAGTGGGAGATTTAGAATATATTACAGGAACTACAGCAACAGATATATATAAATTAAGTTCAACAGGGGCCGTGTTAAATACATTTGGAACTTTTCCTAATACAATAACAGATGAAATTTATAGTGTAGATGTTTTAAGTACAGGAAAAATTGTAGCGGTTGGTGATTTTACTTCATATAGTGGAGTTACTACAAGAGATATTATCATGTTTAATAGTGATGGTACACTTGATACCTCATTTAGTTCAGGTTCAGGTTTCTCAGGTTCAACAAATACCGCAAACTATTTTGTAAGGGTTCAACCTGACGATAAGATTATTGTTGGTGGAACATTCTCAACATATAGTGGGGTTTCCGTTAATGACTTGATAAGATTAAATAGTAATGGTACAATAGACACATCATTCAATATAGGAACAGGAAGTAACGCATGGGTAGAATCGTTTGATATTCTACCTGATGGTAAAATATTAGTTGTTGGACCTTTTAGTACTTGGGATGGAAATACAAGAAACAAATTGGTTAGATTAAATTCAGATGGTTCTGTCGATAGTACATTAACAACATCAACAGGATTTAATGATCAAACTTTTAGAGTACATAATGATGATTTAACAGATAGAATATATGTTGGTGGAACATTTAACACATATAGAGGTTTATCTGCCAATCATTTTATCAGATTATTTTCCGATGGAAGTGAGAATATATGTTAATAATCAAGAATTTGGGAACTGATATAGAAAAAAAATATATTTAATAATATGGGAAGAAAGTATATAAAACAGATTGATAATCAAAATTTCGTATATCCAAATTACGATTTAACAGAATATGATACCGAGATTATTCATGATGTAAATGAAAATAGTGTAAGTGGAACGGTTGTTAGTTTAAGCGCAACCACAGTTAGTTATTCAGCATTAACATTTAGTTTATCTTATACATGGTCAAAAAATAATGCTGAGATATTCTTAAGAGAAAGTGGTAATGTATCTATTTTTACTGTTCACATGATGGCAGCAGGTCAAGAATATTTTAAACCATGGAGAACGATATATTCACAAAGTAGTATATTAACAGGTTCAACAACCTTTAGTGGAACAATATCTGCAATTACGGTATTACCATCAGACTTTGGTTTATCTCAATTTAGTAATGGTACATATTATTTTGAAGTTAGATTTATTGGAAAAAGAGCAGTCTATCCCGTATGTCAAAATGTTGTAATAAGTACAATTGTACCACCAGTAACTCCAACACCAACACCAGTAACTCCAACACCAACACCAGGTCCACCTACACCAACTCCTACTCCATCACTATATCAAAGTGGAGCAACATTAAACGTAACAGATCCTGGTTGGATTAAATATGATAGTCAAACAAATGGTGATGATTATTATGTATTCGTATCATCAACAGGAACTTATACCATAACAGAATGTGTATTATGTAGTTCAATTACACCTGGTTTTCCATTTGCAGATATAGCAAACTTTACAATAACCAATTGTGGAACAACGTGTAGTGGTTTACCACCAACACCAACTCCAACACCATCACCAACACCAGGATATTGTGAAGCAACAGAATGGTTTATTAATAATACTTCAAGTGGATATGATGTTTATTGGGGTGGTTTAGATTGTAATAACCAATCAGTTGGTGGAACAATTGGAGCATACTCATCAGGATACACAGGATGTGTTAAAGACGGAACATTAACTTACTCAGGATTCCCATTTGTTACATCAGCGGGAATTTGTTAAAAAAAAATAGAATATGGCCACAAAAGATATAAATTTTGATATTAAGGTTAACGGTAAACAACTTGATTTAGCCAAAATATCATTCAAGGATTTCGATAAGGTAGTTAAAGAAGCAAAGAAAGACTTACAGGCACTACCATTAAATGACCCTCGTTATAAGGTCCTTAACGCTGAGATTAAGGCGGCAGATAAGGCATGGAAAGAGGCCAGAAAATCCGTTGGTGATTTTGATAATGAATTGAAGAATGGTGAAGATGATGTTAAATCATATAGAGCACAGATTGCTGAATTAACTAAAGCACAAGTAGCGTTAGCAGCACAAGGACAGAAAAACTCAGAAGTCTATAATGAAAATGCCAAGAAGATTGCGGCCTTAAGAGACGCACAAGAAGAATTAGTAAGAAGTACTCAAGATTTAGACGATACCTTAGCACAAATACCTGGTCCAATTGGAATGATTGGTCAGGGTTTACAAACATTTGAAAGTGTTTCACAAAACGCCACTTCAGCATTTAAATCTTTAGGTTTAGGATTTAGTTCATTCGATAAAATAGTAAAAACCAGTTTAGTTGGTTTCTTAGTAGGTTTATTGGTTACTTTAGTATCGGCAGTAATGGACGCGGCCAAATCATTTAAACCACTTCAAAACGCGTTCGCCGCGGTAGGAGACGCAGTTGGCGCCTTATTCAACGCATTAAAACCAGTTACCGACTTTATATTAAATGTAGTTGTTGGGGCACTTAATATATTGGCAGGAGCAATCAATGCTGTAGCGTCAGCGTTTGGTGGAGTTAATAATGGAGCAAAACAAATGTCTCTTGAATTAGAAAGGTCAATAGATAGACAAAAGAAGACATTAGACAATTATTCATCTTTTTTATCTGAACATTATAGAGGTTTATTAGAATTACAACAAAAATATAATGAAAAAAGAAAGGCAGTATTAGATGATGAGAAAATGTCGGTAGACGATAAAAATACTGAAATACTTGAATTAGACGCATTATATTACATTGAAAAGGATTTATTACAGAAGAAATATGATAAAATCAAAAGAGATAGAGATATTGAATTAACAAAATTAGATAAAGAAAATACATTAAAAGGTATTGATAATGAACGTTATACACAAAAACAAACATTAGAAATACAAAAGGCAACAGAAGAAGAGTTAGCAAATAGTGAGATTAAGGGAGCAAATGGTAGGATTATTAGAATGATGGTTTTACAAAAACAAATTCAAGCCATAGCAAACCAAGGTTCAGAGGAAGAAAGAAAAAGAAGAGCAGAAACAATCGCAGCCTTAAATCAATCAATTGATGATGAGAAAGAGAATGTTAAATATTTAGAGGATCAAAAAGTTAAAATTAAAGCATCAAGTAATGCTGAATTACAAAAATTAAGTAGACAATTCTTTAGGGAGGATATTGCAGCAATAAATGAAAGAAGTAATCAAATTTTACAATTAGGTACTGAATTAATCAAGGAAGAAAACGCCCGTAATTTAAAAGCGGCAAATGATGCCTTAATTATATTAAAGGAACAACATAGAAAAGAAATAGAAGATGTCGCACTTGCTGGTGGTACAACTTTAAAATTAAAAGAAAAACAAGCGGCAGAAGAGAAGGTGTTATTGGAAAAGAAAAGATTGGCACAAGTTCAATTTGATTCTTATATTATCCAACTTGAGATTGATAGAAATAATAGATTAGTAACTGAGACAGGAAAAGGTACACAGGAATATTTTGACGCAAGAAGAAATGTAATTGATAAAGAATTACAACAAGAATTATTACTTGCTGATGGTAACGCAAACAAAGTTGAAAACGCAAGAACCAACCATTGGAAGAAATTATTTGAATTAGATAAGGAAGGATTAAATAATCAGTTAGAAGTTTTAAATAAACAACTTGAAACTGAATATGACAATTCACAAGCATACTTCAATAAACAAAGAGATATTGAGGTAAAAAACTACGAACTTCAACAGAAAGAATATCAGAATAACTTTGACATGTTGGAAATTCTCAAAAAGGAACATGACAAGAGAATGAACATGATTGATGTTGCACAATTAAACAACGCATCAGATTATTTCTCAAGAAGAGCAGAAACAGAGAAGAAACAGTATGGTGAAATGTTCAAAGATTTGGAACTTGCTGAAGAAATGTCTTATCAAGCAAGACTTAAAGCGGCAGGTGACAACGCAGTTGAAATTGAGATAATTGAAAGAGAACACACTCAAAGATTAAAGGATTTACAGAATCAAAAAATTCAAGCATACGCAGGTGTGGCAACCGCAATGATGGATTCGTTCGCAAACGTTACCAGCGCGCTCGCAGCCTTCTACGAATTTGAATCTCAGAACACTGAGAAATCCATGGCAGATAGAAAGAAGGCGTTTGAACAAAACAAAAAGTATCAAATTGCAACCGCAGCACTATCGGCAGCATCAGGTATTATTCAAATATTAACTCAACCATCAACCTTACCTTCACCATTCGATTGGATTGTTAAGATTGCAAACGCGGCAGCCTTAGGTATTATGACAGCAGTACAAATCAGTAAGATTAAAGCAACTGAATTTAACGCAAGTGGAAGTGGTGGTTCAGCACAACAAGGAAATACATTGGGTAGAAACTACGGTGATGGTGGTATGATTGACGGTCCATCTCATAAATCAGCAGCAGGTGGTGTTATGATTAACGCTGAAGGTGGTGAGGCAGTAATGACAAGAGGAGCGGTATCCATGTTTGGTCCAATGTTGTCAGCAATGAACCAATATGGTGGCGGAGCATCGTTTATACCAGGAGCAGCAGGGTCATCAAGATTTGATAATCCAAGTGTTCAAAATGTGGCACAAGATAGACAACCATTAGTCATGAAGACATATGTTGTGTCAAGTGACATGACGAGTGAAATGGAAAAACAAGCCCGTCTGAAGGACTTGAGTACATTATAACTCTATAATTTTATATATTTAATATTATGATAAGAAAAGACAAAGTTTTTGAACTTAAAATAGAAGAAGATGATGAATTATCCGGAATTGATAGTATTTCCCTTGTTGACGAACCAGCAATTGAAATTAATTGGATGTTCTTTAATAAAGTTAAACCTGAGGAATTTCATATTCCTGAAGGACAAGATAACGTCTATTTGGAAAAGTTCTTAGATAAAGGACAGAACGAGGAAGAATTATTAAACGATGGTTGGGAGGTCTATAAGACGGAATATAACAATAAAGAAAACTTTATTGACGCAAATCCAAACGCACCATCATTTGAGGATACTGACCAATATCTAATTAGATACAAATACATCCTTAACCCTGAAGCACCAGGTTCTCCTATCAAAGAAACAACAAGAGATTTTTGTAGAGACCTTGTGGTAAAGAACTGGGTATTTCGTATTGAAGATATTGAGAATATTACCAACGATGAAGGTTCACCTGCCATGATATGGAGAGGTGGATATAATTGTCGTCATTTGTGGTCTAAAATCACTTATAGAAGAGGAACTGATATAAACATCAAATCATCTGATAGAAAGGGAAGAGTGGACACAGGATTGGATGTAAATGTATTAGGATACCCTCAACCAGATACAAGAGTACCTGAGTGGCCATCATTCAATAAGATAAATCAGTTTGAATATTTAAATCCATTACCATCATATGTTGATGAAGTATCGGGTGATACAATATCAAAATCATTAGTTAAACCAACAATGTTTGATAGTTATTCAGATTATCCTGATAGTGTTAAGAATAACGCAAAGGCGGTATTGAAATATGTTGAGGAAAATGGATGGGGAGATTGTGGAACAGATGTTGGTAAAGTTAGAGCCAATCAACTTGCCAATGGTGAACCAATTTCTGAAGATACAATCCGTAGAATGTATTCTTATCTATCAAGACATGAAGTAGATTTGGATAGTTCAAAAGGATACGGTGATGGTTGTGGTAAGTTGATGTATGATAGTTGGGGTGGTAAGTCAGCATTATCATGGGCTGAGTCAAAGATTAATTCAATTGAGAGAGAGAAGATGTCTAAACAACATTTCCAAGTTGAGAACGAAGAAAAAAGAATAGTTGTTGGACCAGCAATGGTTCCTGATTTAAAGATATTCAGAAAAGACTCAATGGGTAATCCTTATTATGTATTCTTCAGCGCTGAAACTATTAAGATGATTGCTGAGAAGTACATGAGAAACAAGTACATAGACAATAATGATGAAAATCATGATGGTAAAGCGGTAAAAGATGTATATGTAATTGAGTCATGGATTAAAGAAGACCAACAAGACAAATCAACAAAATATGGATATGAATCGACACCAGTGGGTACATGGTTTGTATCCATGAAGGTTAAGAATGACAAAGTATGGGAAAAAATTAAAAATGGGGGTTTGAATGGATTTAGTGTTTCAGGATATTTTGAGGAAGTTAAAGCGTTCACCAAAGAAGAAATGTTCCTATATAAAGTAAGTGAAATATTGAAGAATATTAAAGATTAAAAATAAATCTGGTAATATATATTACATTTTATATATATAGTTAGAGAAATAATAAACAAAACAAAATCAAATTATGTCAAATTCTAAAAACGCCATTCAAGAGATTAAAAAATTAATGGTTCAATTTGGATTTATGGCTGAACAACCTACTTTAAAGTCTTTCAAATTGGAAGATAATACAATAGTTGAAACAAAAGAATTAGTTGAAGGTGAAGAAATTACCAAAATTAATGAAGAGTTTGAGCGTGTTGCATTAGAAGATGGTTCATTCAGACTAGTTGAAAACTTTGAAATAGAAGTTAAAGACGGAAAAATTGAAACAGTAAAGGAAATTTTCCTTGACGCAAAATTAGTCGATGGAACTGTAGTAAAAGTTTCTGGTGATAGTTTAGTTGAAGGAGCAAAAGTTGTAGTAGTTCAAGGTGATGCTGAAGTTCCAGCACCCGATGGAGTACATGAACTTGAGGACGGAACTAAAGTTGAAACCAAAGACGGTATCATCGCAAAAGTTGAAGAGGTAGTAGACGACCTTAAAGAAGGTGAAAAACCTGAAGTTGAAGTTGAAGTAAAAGTACCTGAAGTTTCTATGGAAAAAGAAATTATGGAAATGTTACAAGACTTCGTTTACAAAGTTGGACAAAAGATGTCTGACATGGAACAAAAAATGTCTGAGGTTGAATCTCAATTCGCAGCATTCAAAAAAGAACCAGCAGCAAAACCTATTGCAAATGGTAAAACTGATTTTAACAAATCAACTAATAATGACGATTCAATTGAAGCCAAATTGGCAATGATTGCTGAGTTAAGAAAAAATAACAAATAAAAACAAAATAAAAGAATTATGAAAATTTTATCAAAAGAACAATTCGCTTATGACGTAGCATCTATCGGATCTTACGTTGACCAAGTTGGTGGTGAATTACTTTCAAAGGCGTTAATCGGTGGAACTACTGCAAAATACGCAAACGTAAGATTAGGTGTTAAAGGTACTCAAGCATTGAACCTTTTAAACTCTACAGCTTACTTCAATGACGGTACTTGCGGATGGGAACCATCAGGTACAACTACCTTCACTCAATCAAACATTACAACTTGTCCTGAGAAGTACAACGAGGCACTATGTTACAAAGATTTGTATGATACATACCAATCAATGTTAATGGCACCAGGTCAAACTTCTGAGACTGTTCCGTTTGAACAACAAATCGCTGACTTAAAAGTTAAACAAATTCAACAAAGAATTGAGCAACAATTATGGCAAGCAACTACTGGAACTTCTTGTTTCAATGGTTTAAAGACTTTAATCGCATCAGGTCAAACAGGTGTGGCAGTATCTGCATCAGGTACAACTTTCTCATCAAGCGCAGCTTACGGTGTAAATGGTAACCCAATCACTGAAGTTGACAAATTAATCAACGCATTAGACGATAACGCAATGTCTCGTGAAGACTTAGTTGTGTTTATGTCTTATGGTAACTTCCGTTTGTATGTACAAGCATTGGTAAGAGCAAACTTCTTCATGAACTACATCGGTTCTACTGACGTAACTTCTATGATGGAAGCAACTCACCCTTCTACTAACGTAAAGATTGTTCCAACTATCGGTTTGAATGGTTCTAACGCAGTAGTAATCGGACCTCGTGAGTACATCGTAATTGGTTTTGACTTATTGTCTGACCACGAGAAATTAGTTATCTGGTATTCTAAGGATTTTGACGAATTACGTTTAAGAGCAAACTATAACTATGGTGTAACCATCGCAAAGTTTGGTTCAACAGCATACTTCGCAACTAACGGTTTAGCGTAATTAAAAATATAAAAACTGGTGGGTGAAAGTCCCACCATTATTAAAAAATAAACTAAAAATTAAACATATAAATTATGTCTTGTTATATATCAAGTGGAGTAGCGTTAGGATGTTCTGATGGTATCGGTGGTATTAAAAAAATCTATATTGTAGGTGGTTCAGGTACTACTAATGGTGGTGTTACTGGTTACACATACGATGCAGATGGAGCAATCACTGGTGCAACTTCAGCATCTTCAACCGTACTTTACGGATTTGAATTAAAAAGAAATACAAGTTCATTATCTCAAAATACTACAAAGAATTTTGAAAATGGAACTGTATTCTGGGAGCAAGTACTTACTGCAATTTTGTACAAGTACGACCAAGATAAGAGAAACCAATTGTTAATCTTAGGTCAAAATGACCAATTAGAAATTATCGCAATTGACCAAAACGATACTCAGTATTTGTTAGGTCAAGTAAACGGTATGTATTTAAGTGGTGGTTCTGCCGCAACTGGTACAGCATATGGAGATAGAAATGGTTTTGAAATGATTTTCACAGGTCAAGAACCACAACCAGCAAGAGTTATTGAAGGAGCACTTTCTGCAGTATTCACTGGAGCATCTATCGTAGGATAATCGTAGGTTTAAAAACCGAACTTTATATCTCTAACAAAATTGGGGCCATCTGGCCCCTTTTTTTTATTCTACCAATTCAAATTAACTTTTTTTATATTTAATATTAAGAGATAAACATGTTATACTTACAAAAATCACAACAGAACACATTAGTTCTTAATATAAACAACAATAGTAGAGATACATTTTCTACTTATACTTTGGATTTTACACATGTAATGAGTAAAGAATCTAAGGTGTATACAGTTAATTTATCTAATCCTGCTCAATACTTTTCAAACATTAGATACTGTGAAATTTACTTAAATTTTACAACTAACGACCTAAACTATTTGGGTCAGTATGTGTTGAATATATATGGGGATGGTGATAATAACAGCAAGGTTTTCAACGGAATGGTGGTATTGGAGGGAACTCAAGAATCAAATCCATTCACACAATACATTTCTCCTAATGAGGATAACGAAAACTTTATATATATAGATAATTAATATGAGTGAAATTAAAAAAACAGAATTTAAGAAAATAAACTTTGAGGCGGCAAGTATTCCAATATTTGCTGAGGTATTACAACGTAGTCCATGGGTTTATTATGGTGAAAATAATCTATTACCTCAATATTTTATTGGGTTATATGACAATTGCGCAATCCATAAGGCGGTGGTTACCTCAAAAGTAAATCAAATCATGGGTGATGGTGTTGTATCATTAAACAATCCTATGGCCACAATTAACTTAATTAATCCATCTGAGAACGTTACTGATGTAATGAAGAAATGTGTATTGGATATGATGATGTTTGGTGGGTTTGCATTGAATGTTATATGGTCAAAAGACAGAAAATCAATTGCAGAGATTTACCATATCGACTTCAGTAGAATTAGAAGTGGTAAAATAGACCCTGAAACAGATAAAATAGATTGTTATTACTACTCTCCTGATTGGAAAAATGTTAGAAAGTTTCCACCAATTGAAATAAAATCTTTTAGTCAAGCAGAGAAAGACCCAAATCAAATATATTATTTCAAAACTTATATGCCATCCATGTCTTACTATCCTGTACCTGATTGGTCAGCAGGACAAAGGTCAATGGAAACTGATATAGAAATTAAAAACTTCTATATGAATAATTTAAGAAAAGGTATGATGCCAAGTCTTTGGATAAATTACCAAAATGGTATACCTGGTGAAGAAGAAATGTTGACCATTACAAGAGCGTTGGAATCACAATATGGTGGTACAGACAACGCAGGTCAAGCAATCATTTCATTCAACGAATCAAAGGAACAATCTCCTGAAATTATACAAATTCAAAGAAACGATAACGATACATATTATGCACAAATTACAGACGATATAACTCGTTCAATATTATCAGCACATAGGGTATCATCAGCAGAACTATTCGGTATCGCCACATCAGGTAAATTGGGTGGGGCAAACGAAATTACAGAACATTCAGAGTATTTCCGTAAGATGGTTATTATGCCATATCAAAACGAAATCCTTCCTGTATTCAATAAACTTTTATCATTAAAGTTTGAAAGACCTACAACATTAGATATTAAACCATTAAGTTTATTCTTAACTGGTGATGTTAAAGAAAATCCAACTGTAGATGATAAACCAGTAACTCCAACATTAGTATAAAATGGGTGTATTATTAATATCAGAGGTAAAGCTGAAAAACTTTACCAATATCAATAAGAATGTGGACATGGATGTGTTAAAGGCGGAAGTTCAGATAGCACAGGACGTAGACCTCCAGACAATCCTTGGCACATTATTCTATAACCATTTATTATCACAAGTAACATCAACGGGTAATACATTTAATGCTGATGAAACAACTTTGGTAAATGATTATATCCAACCATACTTGATACAACAAGCGTACTTTAGAGCCATGCCAAGTATCATGTACAGGTCGATGAATAGATCAATTGTACAAGGGTCTATGGAGAACGCTGAACCTGTTTCTATTGAGACATTTAAGTACTTAAGAAACATTCAGAAACAGACCGCAGACTTTTACATGACTCGTCTTCAAGATTATTTATTGATTGGTAAGGGTCAAAATAAATTCCCTCAATACAATACTCAATCTACAATTGATGGTATGATACCAAATAGACAAGAGAAATATATGAATGGTATCTACCTTAAACATACAACTCGTAAAGGATATAGCGCACAAGAAATAAAAAAGACGTATCAAGTGTATTCCGAATTGGAACATGAGAATCCTCCATGTCAAGATTGTTATTAATATGAACACAGAAATATTATTACTTATATCAAACGCATTAACAGGTGTAGCCGCATTCTTTGTTGGTAAAAGAAGGAGTGATGCAGAAACTGACAATCAAGTATTGAGAAATTTAGAACTTAGTATTGGTTTATATAAGAATATCATTGATGATCTTAAACAAGAGATTCATGAATTAAACATTAAGATTCAAGAACTTGAAAAGAAAGTTGAAACCTTAATGGATGAAAATAGAAAATTAAAAAATACGAATGGACTTTAAATTACCTTACC